>Ga0306926_10000229_pt1 | contig 48583 bp, 41 predicted proteins | sample flu12Cox44000178_FD_203759 | JGI IMG/M metagenome (GOLD analysis project Ga0306926, IMG submission 203759) | Lab enrichment of tropical soil microbial communities from Luquillo Experimental Forest, Puerto Rico - flux8day.12C.oxic.44.000.178 (v2)... | ecosystem: Environmental > Terrestrial >... | reverse complement strand
CCGCCCGACTTACCTCTGCGTCAATGCCGATGAGAGCGAGCCGGGGACCTGCAAGGACCGTGATATCCTTCGTAACGACCCCCAAAAGCTGGTGGAGGGCTGTCTGCTAGCCGCGGTCGGGATGGGGGTGCACACCTGCTACATCTATATTCGCGGTGAGTTCGCGAATGAAGCAAAGCGTCTGCAAGCGGCGATCGACGAGGCCTACGAGGCAAGTCTGATCGGCAAGGATGCGTGCGGCTCCGGCTGGGCGCTCGATGTCTACCTGCATCGCGGCGCTGGCGCCTATATCTGCGGCGAGGAGACAGGATTGCTCGAAAGCCTCGAAGGGCGCAAGGGGCAACCTCGGCTCAAACCGCCGTTCCCGGCCCAGGTCGGCCTCTACGGCTGTCCATCAACGGTAAACAATGTCGAGACGATCGCGGTCGTACCGGCGATCCTACGGCGCGGCGCCAGCTGGTTTGCCGGCATCGGCCGGCCGAGAAACACCGGCACGAAGATCTATTGCCTCTCCGGCCATGTGAACACCCCATGCAATGTCGAAGAGGCGATGAGCATCCCGCTGCGCGAACTGATCGAGCGGCACGCCGGCGGCGTGCGCGGCGGGTGGGACAATCTGCTCGCCGTCATTCCCGGCGGCTCATCGGTACCGGTTATACCGAAAACGATCTGCGATACGGTCCTGATGGATTTCGACAGCCTGGTTGCCGTCAAAAGTGCGCTCGGCACTGCCGCCGTCATCGTCATGGATAAATCGACGGATATCGTGAAGGCGATCGCAAGGCTGTCGAAATTCTACAAGCACGAGAGCTGCGGCCAGTGCACACCGTGCCGCGAGGGTGCCGGCTGGGTGTGGCGGGTCATGGAGCGCATGGTCGAGGGCAACGCCACGGTGGCCGAGATCGACACGTTGCTCGACGTTTCGTACGAAATCGAGGGGCATACGATCTGCGCCCTGGCCGATGGTGCGATGTGGCCGGTCCAAGGGCTGATCCGCCATTTCCGTCCCGAGATGGAAAAGCGGATCGCCGAATACCGCCAAGCCGCGGTGCGGCAGAGACAGGCAGCCTGACGATGCCAAAGCTGACGATCGACGGGCTTGAGGTCGAGGTGCCGGCCGGCACGACGATCCTGCAAGCCTGTGAACATGCCGGGATCGAGGTTGCGCATTTCTGCTACCACGAGCGCCTCGCGATCGCCGGAAACTGCCGGATGTGCCTCGTCGAGGTGGAGAAATCGCCCAAGCCGATCGCTTCCTGCGCGATGCCGGCGACTGACGGGATGGTCGTTCTCACGAAATCCCCAAAGGCGATCAAGGCGCAAAAAGGGGTGATGGAATTTCTGCTGATCAATCACCCGCTCGATTGCCCGATCTGCGACCAGGGCGGTGAATGCGATCTGCAGGACCAGGCGATGGCCTATGGCTTCGACCGCGGCCGCTACGAGGAGAACAAGCGCGCCGTCCGTGACAAGGATTTCGGTCCGCTGGTCGAGACCCACATGACCCGCTGCATCCATTGCACGCGCTGCATCCGCTTCCTGACCGAGATCGCCGGGGTCCAGGAGCTCGGCGCCACCGGACGCGGCGAGGACATGGAGATCGGCACCTATATCGAGCGCGCTCTCGGCTCCGAATTGTCGGCCAATATCATTGATTTGTGCCCGGTCGGTGCGCTGACCTCCAAGCCCTATGCCTTTGTCGCCCGCCCCTGGGAGCTCGCGAAGACCGAATCCGTCGATGTCTTGGATGCGGTCGGCAGCAATATCAGAATCGACGCGCGCGGACCGCAAGTCATGCGTGTACTGCCGCGCGTTCACGAGGCGGTAAACGAGGAGTGGATCTCCGACAAGGCACGTTATGCGATCGACGGACTTACCCGCCGGCGCTTGGACCGTCCTTATATCGGCCGCGAGCGCAAGCGCGAGGTGGATTGGAGCGAAGCCCTCGAACTGGTCGCCGAGCGGCTGAAGATGGTTCCCGGCGAGCGCATCGCCGCGATCGCAGGTGATTTGTGCGATGCCGAGTCGATGTTTGCGCTGAAGGCGTTGCTGACCGGCCTCGGCGCCACGAGCCTCGACTGCCGCCAAGATAGCGCCAAGCTCGACGCGCGGTGTCGCGCCGGTTACCTGTTCAATACGACGATCGCCGGTATCGAGAAGGCGGATGCGTGCCTGCTGGTCGGCACGAACCCGCGCTGGGAAGCGCCAATCGTCAATGCACGGCTCCGCAAACGCTATCTCCAGGGCGGCTTTCGGATCGCGGCGATCGGCCCCGCACTTGATCTTACCTTTCCGGTCGAGATGCTGGGCGATGGCGGCGACACGCTGAACGCGCTGGCGGTGGGTGAGCACCCTTGGGCGGGGATCTTGCGCGATGCCAAGAACCCGATGATCACCGTCGGGCAGGGTGCGCTGGCCCGCCCCGACGGCGGGCGGGTCCTCGGCGCGGCAAGAAGCATTGCCGAACGCTGCGGCCTCATTCGCGACGATTGGAACGGCTTCAACGTCTTGCACCAAGCCGCGGCGCGGGTTGGCGGCCTCGATCTCGGCTTTGTGCCCGGGCCGGGCGGTCGCGATATCCAGGGCATCCTAGCTGGATGCAAATCGGGCGATATTGAGATCCTCTACCTGCTCGGCGCCGACGAGATCGATACCGACGATTTGGGAGCCGCCTTTGTCATCTATCAGGGGCATCACGGAGACCGCGGCGCCCGGCGCGCGGATGTCATTTTGCCCGGAGCCGCCTACACCGAGAAGGACGGCACTTACGTCAACACAGAGGGTCGCGTGCAGCTGGCGCGCCACGCGGTGTTTCCGCCCGGCGAGGCGCGCGAGGACTGGAAGATCTTGCGCGCGCTCTCCGGCAGCTTAGGCCGGCCGCTTCCCTTCGATACCCCGCGCGAGCTGCGGCGCCAGATGTGGGAGGCGCATCCGATCCTCGCCGACGCGGATGCGGCGCCGCGCGCGCCCTGGGATTCCTTCGGAGAGGCAGGCCCGGTCGCCTCCACCCCCTTCGAATATCCGATCGAGGATTTCTACCGGACCGACCCGATCAGCCGGGCGAGCCACACGATGGCACAGTGCAGCGAGCTCTTTGTGGCCCGGCGGCACCAAGCCTCGCTTTGGACCGGGACACATGGCTAGCTTCTGGAGCGGGTATGCTTGGCCGACCGTAATAACCGCGGCCGAAGTTATCGCGGTCGTCGTGCCGCTGCTGCTGGCGATCGCCTACCTCACTTATGCCGAGCGCAAGGTGCTGGCGTTTTCGCAGCTCCGCAAGGGGCCGAATGTGGTCGGCCCCTTCGGGCTTCTGCAGCCCTTCGCCGACGGGCTCAAGCTGCTCTGGAAGGAGACCATCGTTCCGAGCGGGGCGAACCCGGTGGTCTTCATGATCGCGCCGCTGGTGACCTTCACCCTCGCCCTCGTCGCCTGGGCAGTTATCCCTTTCGACGCGGGAGTGGTGATCGCCAACATCAATGTCGGGGTTCTCTATCTCTTTGCGATCAGCTCGCTCGGAGTTTACGGGATTATACTCGCCGGCTGGGCGTCAAATTCCCGCTATGCCTTTCTCGGCGCGCTGCGTTCGGCCGCCCAAATGGTGTCGTACGAGGTGGCGATTGGCTTTGTCCTCGTCACCGTATTGCTTTGCGCCGGCTCGCTCAATCTGACCGAGATCGTCGAGGCCCAGCGCAATATCTGGTTCGCGATCCCGCTTTTGCCGATGTTCGTGATTTTCTTCATCTCCGCATTGGCCGAAACCGGGCGGGCGCCCTTTGATCTGCCGGAGGGCGAGACCGAGATCGTAGCGGGATACTTTGTCGAATATTCCTCGATGGCATTTGCGCTGTTCTACCTCGGCGAATATGGCAATATGATCCTGATGAGCGCGATGACGAGCGTGCTCTTTCTCGGCGGCTGGCTCGCGCCGTTTGGAATTCCGCCGTTTACCTGGGTACCCGGCCCGATTTGGTTCGCGCTCAAGATCGCGTTTGTGCTGTTTTGCTTTTTGTGGGTGCGCGCCACCTTCCCGCGGTTTCGCTACGACCAACTGATGCGGCTCGGCTGGAAGGTGTTTCTGCCCTTTTCGCTATTGTGGCTGGTGCTGACCGCCGGCGTGCTGACCGCGGCGGGATGGCTGCCCCAGCGCTGAAGGACTGCTGATGCAACTTCTCGAACGCGCCACCCGAAGCCTGCTGCTCACCGAGCTACTGTCGGGTCTCGGCTTGACCTTGCGCTACATGTTCAAGCGGCCGGTTACCGTCAATTACCCTTACGAAAAAGGGCCGCTGAGCCCGCGCTTTCGCGGCGAGCACGCGCTGCGCCGGTATCCCAACGGTGAAGAGCGCTGCATCGCGTGCAAGCTGTGTGAGGCGATCTGCCCGGCGCTCGCGATCACGATCGAGGCCGAGCCGCGCGAGGATGGCAGCCGGCGCACGACGCGCTACGACATCGACATGACGAAATGCATTTATTGCGGCTATTGCCAGGAGGCTTGTCCGGTCGATGCGATCGTCGAGGGGCCGAACTTCGAGTTCGCAACGGAAACCCACGAGGAGCTCCTTTACGACAAGGACAGGCTGTTGGCCAATGGCGACCGGTGGGAGGCCGAAATCGCCAAAAACCTAGAGCTTGAAGCCCCCTACCGGTGAGCATGACGGCGTCCACCGAGTCGCACCACCTCGCCCTTCCCATCGCTAACGCGATGAGTCCCCTCCCTCTCCCCCAGTGGCGGAGAGGGCTTTCCCCCGTACCATTAACTCTCCCTCTCCGCCCCTGGGGGCGGAGAGGGTTGGGGTGAGGTGGGGGATGCGCGCGGAGGCGGGTGAGAGTCGACGATGATCGTCCAGGCCGTCCTGTTCTATATCTTCGCCGCGGTTGCCGTTGCGTCCGGAGTGTTTGTCGTCTCGGCTCGCAACCCGGTCCACTCGGTCCTCTTTCTGATATTGGCTTTCTTCAATGCCGCCGGCCTGTTCGTGCTGATCGGGGCCGAGTTCTTGGCGATGATTCTGGTCATCGTCTATGTCGGCGCCGTCGCGGTCCTGTTTCTTTTTGTTGTCATGATGCTCGATATCGACTTTGCCGAGTTGCGTAGTGGTTTTGTGCGCTATCTGCCGATCGGCTCGGCAATTGGGGTCGTCCTGCTGGCGGAGCTTCTCTTTCTCGTCATTAGCTGGGTTGGCGCCCCCGGCGCGGTGAGCCCGTCGGCTACAGGTGGCGTCGCACTGACCAATACCCGGGCGCTTGGGGATATTCTTTACACGCGTTACCTGTTCGCGTTCCAGGTGGCGGGGCTGATTTTGCTGGTCGCGATGGTCGGGGCGATCGTGTTGACCCTACGCCATCGCGCCGATGTGCGTCGGCAATCGATCTCGGCCCAGCTCGCCCGCACGCGCGCCCAGTCGGTCGACATCGTCAAAGTCCCAGTCGGAAGCGGCAGCCGCTGATGGCGATCGGCCTTGCGCATTACCTGACGGTGGGTGCGATCCTGTTCACCCTCGGGATCTTTGGGATTTTCCTCAACCGCAAGAACGTGATTGTCATGCTGATGTCGATCGAGCTGATGCTGCTGGCGGTGAGCATCAACTTCGTCGCGTTCTCGGTCTTTCTGAACAACCTGATCGGCCAGGCTTTCGCGATGTTCGTGCTGACGGTGGCAGCAGCAGAAGCAGCGATCGGTCTCGCCATCCTGGTTGTCTACTTCCGCAACCGCGGGACGATCCGGGTCGAGGACATCAATATGATGAAAGGCTGATACCGTTGGCCGTCGCCGTTGTTTTTCTGCCGCTTGTCGCCTCCATCATTGTCGGGTTCTTTGGCCGGGCGATCGGCGACCGCGGCTCGCAGCTGATCACTTGTGGCGCGCTATTGCTGGCGGCGGTTCTCGGTATTTTTGCATTTCGCGACATCCTCGCAACCGGCGAAACGCGGGTCATCCCATTGGTGAGTTGGATTGTCGCCGGCGGAGTCGATGTCGCGTGGTCGCTGCGGCTCGACACACTGAGCGGCGTCATGATCGTCGTCGTGACCGTCGTGTCGTCGATGGTCCACGTCTATTCGATCGGCTACATGCACGGGGATCCGTCGATCCCGCGCTTTATGTCCTATTTGAGCCTCTTCACCTTCGCGATGCTGGCGTTGGTGACGTCGAACGACTTCGTGCAGCTGTTCTTCGGCTGGGAAGGCGTCGGGCTCATGTCGTATCTGCTGATCGGTTTCTGGTACGACCGCCCCTCAGCCAATGCCGCCGCGATAAAGGCCTTTATCGTCAACCGAGTTGGCGATTTCGGCTTTGCGCTGGGCATATTTGCCGTTTTCCAGATCTTCGGGACGCTCGATTTCGGCGCCGTCTTTGGCGCGGCACCCAAAGTCGTCGGCACGACGATGGAGTTTCTCGGCTGGCGGGTCGACTCGCTGACCCTCGCCTGCATCCTCTTGTTCATCGGGGCGATGGGGAAGTCGGCACAGATCCCGCTGCATACCTGGCTGCCCGACGCGATGGAGGGCCCGACACCGGTCTCGGCCTTGATCCATGCGGCGACGATGGTGACGGCAGGGGTATTCATGGTTTGCCGGCTGTCGCCGATGTTCGAATATGCACCGACCGCGCTCGCCGTCGTCGGGGTCATCGGTGGCACGACCGCGATGTTTGCCGCCAGCATCGGCATGGTTCAGAACGACATCAAGCGCGTCGTCGCCTGGTCGACCTGTAGCCAGCTCGGCTACATGTTCGCCGCCGCGGCGGTTTCCGCCTACGCCGCGGCGATCTTCCACCTGTTCACGCACGCCTTCTTCAAAGGTCTGTTGTTCCTTTGCTCCGGATCGGTCATCCACGCGATGGGCGGAGAGCAGGACATGCGCCGCATGGGAGGGCTGTGGCGGAAGATCCCGGTCACCTATGTGACGATGTGGGTCGGCGCTCTGTCGTTGAGCGCGATCCCGTGGTTTTCCGGCTATTTTTCGAAGGACACGATCCTCGACGCTGCATGGGCGGCCGGAACGGCAGTTGGCCGTTACGCTTGGGTCCTCGGCACGGTGGCGGCGTTCATGACCGCCTTTTACATCTCGCGCGTGATGTTCATGACCTTTCACGGGGAGCCGCGCGCCGATGAAGAGACGATGCATCACGCGCATGAGAGCCCCTGGGTGATGACGATACCGCTTATCGTGCTCGCGATCGGCGCCGCTTTTTTTGGTTATCTCGGGTACGATTTCTTCGTCGGCGACGAGCGCAGCGGCTTCTGGAAGAGCGCGATACTGGTGCTCCCACAGCACGATGCGCTGGCAGCGGCGGAGAATATTCCTTCTACTGTTCGATACATGCCGCTCATCTTTGGTATTCTCGGGATTGCTGTCGCCTATGTCTTCTATATTGTCGATACTGGGATTCCCGCGCGCCTCGCTTCGCAACTGCGTGCGCTCTACCTATTCCTGCTGAACAGATGGTATTTCGACGAGCTCTATGATTGGATGTTTGTGCGGGCCGCTCTGTCGCTCGGCGACGGGCTGTGGAAGTCCGGCGACGGGGCGGTCATTGATGGGCTCGGCCCTGACGGGGTCGCGGCAGTAACACGCGACTTGGCACGCCAAGCGAGCCGATTGCAGACCGGGTATCTCTATCACTACGCGTTTGCGATGATGATCGGCCTCGTAGCGATCGTCACCTGGTACCTGTTCCCGCGTTGAGCGAAGGGACACTTTTGTGAGCCATTGGCCGCTCCTCTCGCTCGTCACCTTTATACCGCTGGTCGGTACGGCCTTCATCCTAATAGCGCACGGCGACGATGCGGTGGTTGCGCGTAATGCTCGCTTCATTGCCCTGTGGACATCGCTGATCGATTTGGCCCTGTCGCTGGTGTTGTGGTTCGAATTCGACCCAAGCACCTCCGACTTCCAATTCGTCGAGCGGGCGAACTGGGTGACCATCGGCGGTTTCCAGTTCACCTATCACATGGGGATCGACGGGATTTCGCTGTTCTTCGTCCTTCTCTCGAGTCTCTTGACACTGCTGTCCATCGTCTCCGCCTGGCAAGTGATCCAATTTCGCGTGAAGGAATTTATGATCGCTTTCCTCGTCCTCGAGACGCTAATGGTGGGAATATTCTGCGCGCTCGATTTCGTTCTTTTCTATGTGTTCTTCGAGGGTGTTCTAGTCCCGATGTTCTTGATTATCGGGGTGTGGGGAGGTCCAAACAGGATTTACTCGGCATTTAAGTTTTTTCTTTATACATTTCTCGGCTCGGTCTTGATGCTGCTCGCCATCCTGGCAGTGTATTTCCAGACCGGGACCACCGACATTGTTGTCGCTCTGACCCACAACTTTCCCATTGGTCTGCAGAGATGGTTGTGGCTGGCGTTCTTTGCCTCGTTCGCGGTCAAGGTTCCGATGTGGCCAGTGCACACCTGGCTGCCCGATGCCCATGTCGAGGCGCCGACCGCGGGTTCCGTCATCCTGGCCGGTATCCTGTTGAAGCTGGGCGGCTACGGTTTTCTACGGTTCTCACTGCCGATGTTTCCACTCGCTTCGGCCTACTTTACGCCGCTGATCTTTACGCTCAGCGCGATTGCGGTGATCTACACCTCGCTGGTGGCGCTGGCGCAGATCGATATGAAAAAGCTGATCGCTTATTCGTCGATCGCCCATATGGGCTTTGTCACGATGGGAACTTTCGCGGTGACCTCCGAAGCCGTGCAGGGCGCGGTCATTCAAATGTTGAGTCACGGGCTCGTATCGGGGGCGCTTTTCCTCTGCGTCGGCGTGCTCTATGACCGGCTGCATACCCATGAGATTGCCCGCTTTGGCGGACTCGTCGAGCGCATGCCCGCCTATGCGTTCGTCTTTATGGTGTTCACTCTAGCGGCTATCGGACTACCAGGGACGAGCGGGTTTGTCGGCGAGTTCCTGATCCTGCTCGGCACCTTCAAGGTCAGCACGCTCGAGTGCACTCTTGCGGCGACCGCACTGTTCCTCGGGCCCGCCTATATGCTCTACCTCTACCGGCGGGTCATATTCGGCACGATCACGCGCGCCGATCTGCGCAGCATGCTTGATCTGAACCTGCGCGAGAAAGTGGTGTTTGCTCCACTGCTGGTGCTGGTGATGTGGATGGGCTTCTATCCGAGCTCGTTCCTGCGACCGATCCAGGCCTCCGTCGATCATCTGGTCCAGCAGGTCAATGCCGCTACCGAGGCCGCAGGTGTGCGGCGCGCGAGCCTCTTCTAGCTCTGGCCCAATGCCTGAACTCGATCTTCCCGTCCTTTCACCGGCGCTGCCGGAGATGCTGCTCGCAGCATCAGCAATGGCCTTGCTGATGCTTGGGGCGATCCGCGGCGAGGGCTCCTGGCGGCTCGTTTCCTGGCTGGCGATCGCAGTGCTGATCGTCATTCTGATCGTCGTCGAAAGCGGCGGCGGTGCCGCGCGCGTCGGGTTCTACGGAGTGTTCGTCACCGACGCTTTTGCTCGGTTCATGAAGGCCCTCGTATTGATTGGCTCAGCGGTCACAATCCTGATCGGAATGAACTACAACGACGAGCAAGGAATCGCCCGGTTTGAGTTCCCCGTTCTCATCCTGCTGTCGACGACTGGCATGATGGTGATGATCTCGGCCAATGATCTGATCACCCTATATGTCGGCCTCGAGCTGCAAAACTTGGCGCTCTATGTCGTTGCCGGCTTCAACCGCGACTCGGTACACTCGAGCGAGGCGGGGCTCAAATATTTCGTTCTCGGCGCACTGTCCTCGGGGATGCTGCTTTACGGCGCATCGCTCATCTATGGCTTCACCGGCACTACCGCCTTTGTCGATATCGCCAAGCTGGTGGCTGGTGGCATGCCTCCCACGGGCCTGATTGTCGGGCTCATTTTTGTCGTCGTAGGTCTTGCCTTCAAAGTCTCGGCCGTTCCGTTCCATATGTGGACGCCTGATGTTTACGAGGGCGCCCCGACCCCGGTGACGGCGTTCTTCGCCGTCGCGCCGAAGATCGCGGCGCTCGCTCTCTTCGTTCGTTTCATGATCGAACCGTTCGGCGCGCTGATCGACGAATGGCGGCAGTTAATTATTTTTCTCTCGATTGCTTCTATGGTGCTTGGTGCCGTCGCTGCGATCGCCCAGGAAAGCATCAAGAGGCTGATGGCCTATAGCTCGATCGGTCATGTCGGTTACGCCCTGATCGGGCTTGCGCCCGGAACAGCAGCCGGGATCCGCGGCGTGCTCGTCTATATGGCGATCTACCTCTTTATGACCCTCGGCACTTGGACTGTGATCTTGTGCATGCGCCGGCAAGGACGGATGCTCGAAGGAATTTCGGATCTCTCGGGACTGTCCCGTTCGCAGCCGGGGCTTGCCCTGGCGTTGGCGATTTTCATGTTCGCGCTAAGCGGGGTTCCACCGACTGCCGGCTTCTTCGGCAAGCTCTACGTGTTTCTCGCGGCGATCGATGCAAAGCTGACCGGGCTTGCCGTCATCGGTGTCGTGACCAGCGTCGTCTCCGCGTTTTATTACCTGCGGGTCGTCAAGGTCATGTATTTCGACGAGCCGGCGCCCGCGTTCGACAGTCCAATCAGCACTGAGCTCAAGGGCGTGGTGTTCGTCACCGCGGTCGTCACGCTGTTTTTCTTCGTGCTCCCGGGACCGATTTTTGCGGCTGCGGAAACCGCGGCGGCGGCGCTCTTTTCCCAGTGATCGGCTTGCGCCCGGAACTACCCCTGGGTCATCGGCTGGTTTGCTATGACTCGGTGGGCAGCACCAATGACGAGGCGAGGCATCTCGCTCGTGACGGCGCCGAGGAGGATACAGTCGTGTGGGCGCTCGAGCAGACCGACGGTCGCGGGCGTCGCGGCCGCGTCTGGGTATCGCCCCGAGGCAATCTTTATGCTTCGCTGATCTTGCGCCCTGACTGTCCGCCACTTCAGGCAGCACAACTTGGCTTTGTCGCGGCTCTAGCCATTGGCAACGCGCTCGGCACGATCCTCCCCCGGATGAACGGCCTCTCGTACAAATGGCCGAATGATGTGTTGGTGAACGGTCGCAAGATTGCCGGGATCCTGCTCGAATCGGAAATGATTGCGGCCGACAAGCCGACATTTCTAATCCTCGGCATCGGGGTCAATCTCATCTCCTCCCCGCGGCTGGCGGGATACCCGACCACGTCGATTGGCGAGGAAGGTCTCGGCGCAGTCCCACCTGCGGCCATGCTCGAGGAGTTCTGCCGGCACTTCTGCCTCTGGAAGAAGCGCTGGCGCGACGAGGGTTTTGTCCCGGTTCGTGCAGCCTGGCTGGCGCACGCTGCGGCTCGCGAAGAGTTGATCCAGGTTCGCCTGGAGGCCGGCATCTTGTGTGGCCGATTCCTCGGTATAGATGACCTGGGCGCACTACTGCTGGAAGGCGCCGAAGAGCAACACCGCATCTCGGCCGGTGAGGTCCTCCTTATGAACCAGTGACGAAGCCCAATGCTGCTTGCTATCGATTCCGGAAACACGAATGTGGTCTGCGCGGTTTACGCAGGAGATGAATTGCGCGGATCCTGGCGCACCGCAACAAACCCGAACCGGACCGCCGATGAATACGCGGGCTGGCTTATCCAAATGATGGCTCTCGCCGGTCTCGCTCCGAGCGACATAGACGCGACGATCATCGGCAGCGTGGTTCCGGAGGCGACCTTTAACCTGACGCGCTTGTGCGAGCGCTACTTCGCTAGCGAGCCCCTGATTGTCGGTCGTCCGGACTGCTATGTCGGCATCGGCATCGATCTCGATATGCCGAAGGAGGAAGTGGGGGCCGACCGTGTCGCCAATGCGGTGGCCGCTCAAGACCGCTATCCGCCACCTCTGATCGTCCTCGATTTTGGAACCGCGACTACCTTCGACGTCGTCGATCGGCTCGGCAATTACTGCGGCGGCGTGATCGCACCGGGCATCAACCTGTCGCTGAGAGCACTCGACATGGCAGCGGCGCAACTGCCGCGGATCGGGATCCGGCGCCCGCCCAACGTGGTTGGGCGCAGCACTGTCCCGGCCATGCAGTCTGGCGTGTTCTGGGGTTATGTCGGGCTCGTCGAGGGGCTCGTCCAGCGGATCAGGGCCGAGCGCGGTGAAGCGATGGAGGTGATCGCGACCGGCGGCCTTGCCCCGGTGCTCGCCGAAGCCACCAACATCATCAGCCATGTTGATCCTGACCTGACCTTGTGGGGACTCCACCTGATCTACCGTCGCAACAGCAACCAATGAACCATCCGTTGCAGTCCGGGACGCCGCCCGAATATCGCGACGCGAACGCTCTCTACTTCGTCCCGCTTGGCGGTTCGGGAGAGATCGGGATGAACCTAAATGTCTACGGGTATGCCGGCGACTGGCTCATCCTGGATTGTGGCGTCACGTTCGGAGACGATTCCCAGCCGGGGCTCGAGGTCGTCATGCCCGATCCTGGTTTCATTGTTGAACACCGCGACCGGCTGCTCGGGATCGTCGCCACACACGCCCATGAGGATCATATCGGGGCCATACCCTATTTATGGACCCAGCTGCGCTGTCCAGTCTGGGCGACGCCGTTTACCGCCTCTCTATTGCGCGCAAAGCTCGTCGAGGCAGGACTGGCGGACCGGGTCAGGATCAACATCGTGCCGATGTCCGGGCGGTTCACGATTGGTCCGTTCGACCTCGAGCTGATCACCTTGACCCATTCGATTCCTGAGCCGAATGCCGTGGCGCTCCGCACGCCCGTCGGCACAATCCTTCACACTGGGGACTGGAAGTTCGACCCCGACCCGCTGATAGGGCCGACCGCGGACGAGGCGGCGCTGCGGAGACTCGGCGACGAGGGCGTCCTGGCGCTGATTGGTGATTCGACAAACGCGCTGCGGCCCGGCACCTCGGGCTCCGAGGCGGAGTTGCGCCGCTCGCTGACTGATCTGATCGGCCGCTACGATGCCCGAGTCGCGGTGGCCTGCTTCGCGTCGAATGTGGCGCGCCTCGAAACGATCGCCCGGGCGGCGGCGGTACACGGCCGCGAGGTGGCACTGATCGGACGGTCATTATGGCGGATCGACAAGGCCGCTCGTGAGAACGGCTATCTGGCCGATCTGCCGCGGTTTCTGACCGAGGATGAAGCCGGGTATATCCCGCGCGACCGGATCCTCTTGATCTGCACGGGAAGCCAGGGCGAGCCGCGCGCGGCCCTCTCCCGGATCGCACGCGACGCTCATCCGCACGTCGTGCTCGAGACGGGGGATGTCGTCATCTTTTCCTCGCGTATCATTCCTGGCAATGAAAAGGCAATCAACCGATTGCAGAACGCTCTGGTCCGGCTCGGGATCGAGATCGTTACGGAGGAAGACCATTTCGTCCACGTCTCCGGCCATCCCGCGCGTGACGAACTCGTGCGGATGTATCAGATGGTGCGCCCGCAAATTGCCATCCCCGTTCACGGCGAAGCCCGTCATCTGATCGCGCACGCCCAGCTCGCCAGCGAGTGCCAAGTCCAGCAGCCGCTGGTCATTCAAAATGGCGACATGGTGCGGCTCGCAGGAAATCACGCGACCGTCGTCGACGAGGTCCCGATCGGACGACTGGCCAGCGATGGCAAAAGTCTGCTGCCGCTCGACGGCGCCACACTCAAGGACCGGCGGCGGGTCACGTTCAACGGCTCCGCCGTTGCAACCGTGGTGGTTGATCGCCAGGGCCACCTCGTGGCGCCCCCCGCGATCAGCCTCATGGGCGTCGTCGAGCCAGCGGTTGCGGAAGCGGCAATGCCGGCGTTGCGTGGCGCCCTCGACCGAGCCGTCGACGAACTGCCGGCGGGCTCGCGGCGTGACGACGACGCCGTGCGCGGCACCGTTCAGCGCACACTGCGCCACGTCCTCAATGAGCGCTTCGGCAAGCGCCCGCTGGTCGAGATCCATCTGGTGAGAATCTGAAGGTAAATGTGCCGTGAGCATGATTGGCAGGCTCAATCACATTGCGATTGTCGTGCCGGATCTGTCGGCGGCGAGCGCGGTTTATCGCCAAATCCTCGGCGCTCGCGTCTCGGAACCCTCTCCGCTGCCGGCGCATGGCGTCACCGTGGTGTTTGTCGAATTGCCTAACACAAAGATCGAGCTTCTCGAGCCGCTCGGCGAGAATTCGCCGGTCAAGAGTTTTCTCGAACGCAACCCGGCTGGCGGGATGCACCATCTCTGCTGCGAGGTCGACGATATCATCGCGGCGCGCGACCGGCTTCGCGCCGAAGGTGCACGGGTGCTCGGCGATGGCGAACCGCGGCTTGGCGCTCATGACAAACCGGTGCTGTTTCTGCACCCGAAGGACTTCTGCGGCACCTTGATCGAGCTCGAGCAGGTATGAGCGGGGCGAGTTGCGGCGCGGTCAATCATGGGTTGGGTCACTGGAATCGTTGTCTACGTCCTCACCTGGTGGGTCACTCTTTTTGCCGTACTGCCCTTATGGGTGACCCCTGCCGACGCGGACGATCCAGGCTATGCCGCAGGCGCACCGCGCCGGCCGCGGATGCTGTTGAAACTGGCCGTCACGACCGTAGTGTCGGCGGTCATTTGGCTCGGCATTTACGCCCTGGTTCACTCTCCATTGCTCAGCTTTCGCGAGCCCTGAGATGAGTGCTGCCTATTGCCGGTTGGCGCCGGGCCATCCAGTTCATGGTATCTACCACGACACCGAGTATGGCTTCCCGTCCAATGACGAATCCGTGCTGTTCGAGCGGCTCGTCCTCGAGATCAACCAGGCGGGTTTGTCGTGGCTGACGATCCTCAAAAAGCGCGCGGCGTTTCGCACCGCATTTGCCGATTTCAAAGTTGATCGCGTCGCCGCCTTCGGGTCTGCCGACATCGAACGCCTGCTCGCCGATGCGGGAATTATTCGCAATCGGCTCAAGATCGAGGCGACGACCGAGAATGCGAGGCGCATCCAGGCATTGCGACAATCACACGGATCATTTACCGGTTGGCTCGAAGCACACCACCCGAGATCGCAGGAGGAGTGGACGCGGCTTTTTCGGAAAACCTTTCGCTTTACCGGCGGCCAGATCGTCACCGAATTCCTGCTGAGCCTCGGCTATCTGCCGGGCGCGCATGAGCCGGATTGCCCCATCTTCGCTCGCATCCGCGAACACTCGCCTCCCTGGGCGCGGATACTGCAGGTAAAGGATCGGTCGGCACAGGGGTTGATTTGACGCCGCCGAACATCCTTTGCTATAGACGCGCCGGGGAATTATCGCACTCGTGTATTGTTGCTTAATAAGGGAGGGGTTGTGATGTCGATGCGCCAGAAATACGTCAATATCCTGTCGCGGATTCTTCCCGCCGGGACCCTCGGTGTGTCGCTGTTGCTTGGCACGACAGGACAGAGCGCGGCCAATCAACCTCCCGCAGGATCGCAACCTTTAGCCTCTGGCGAAGATGGGGTGTCGGAACGACTGGCCGCCATCCGCGAGGCCGTCTCCGCATTGGCGGACGACACGGGCGGCGGGGAAAAATCGGGGCGCGGCGATCAACAACTCGCTTGGGGAAATTGGTGGAACAACTGGGGCTGGGGGCGGCCGTGGCGGCCTTGGGGGTGGGGTTGGCCAAATTGGAACAACTGGCGGAACTGGAACAACTGGAATAATTGGTGGCGCAATTGGTAGTCTGACGAGCCAAAGGCAGACGGCGAGCTGCGTCGTGCCGCGAATAGAGCTGCTGGTTATTCAGCCTACCCCATTCTGCAACATCGACTGCCGATATTGTTATCTGCCCGACCGCAATTCGAAAGCAGTCGTCGCGCTGGAGACACTATCGAATCTGTTTTCACAGGTGTTTGGGTCAGGCTGGGTGCGGGACTGCTTGTCGGTCGTCTGGCATGCCGGAGAACCCATGGTCTTGCCGATCGGCTTCTATCGCAGTGCGTTTCGAATGATCGAGGCATTGAAGCCACCAGACCTGCAGGTGGCGCATTCGTTCCAGACCAACGGGACATTGATCGACGAGAAGTGGTGCAAGTTCTTCACCGAGGAGCAAGTCAATCTCGGCGTCAGTATCGACGGGCCCAAGCACTTTCACGACCGCAATCGACTGACCCGATCGGGACGCGGCACCTTTGATAAGACAATCGCAAGCATCCGGCTGCTGCGCCGGCACGAGGTGCCGTTTCACGTCATATCGGTACTATCCTTGGACAGCATGCGGGCCGCCAAGGAAATGTTTGACTTTTATGTTGCAGAGGGCATCCAACAGGTTTGCTTCAACGTCGAAGAATCCGAGGGCGACCACGTCTCCCAATCCTTTGCCGAAAGTGGCGTCGAAGCTGCCTACTACCGGTTTCTGCGCGAATTTTGGCGGCTGTCTGCGGCTGCTCCCGGCAAGATTACCTTCATTCGTGAAATCGAGCACGCGCTGCGACAGGTCATTCGGCCAAAGGATGCGCCGTTCAGCAACCAGTTGGTTGAACCTTTCGCCATCACCAGTATGGATTGGGCCGGCAACATCTCGACCTTTTCACCCGAGCTGCTCGGTCTGAAGAATGCAGACTACGGCGATTTCCTGTTGGGCAATATCAATTGCGACAAGCTCGTGGATTTGCCCCAGCGAGCGAATTTTGCCAGGATGCTCGAGGACATTGGAACGGGCGTGGCAATGTGCCGCGAAGGTTGTGAATATTTCAGTGTGTGCGGCGGGGGTGAGCCCGTCAACAAGCTCGCTGAAAATGGCGCCTTCGCCAGTACCGAGACGACCTATTGCCGCATCACCAAGATGCGGGCGACAGATCTCGTGCTCGATGCGCTGGAGCGGGTGCAGCCCAGCATATCGGACTGGAACAGACCAAGCGCTCCTCACACCGAAATCACGGCGCACCTGTCCGATCAGAGCGTCGGTTGGGGATGAATACTGGAGGATAGCATGAACGAGATTTTTCGGGGGTTGGCTGCGTTCGCTGTCGCTGCCGCGCTGCAGGGCAGTCTGGTCGGGCTCGCACTCGCTCAAGGCACCGCGCCGTCTGGCGCGGGCGGGCAACCGCTGGGATACGGCGGCGGTGGCGCGGCGGGGCAGACGGTCGAACCGACATCTTCGCCTGAAACGCCAGGGACAGAACTCCCGGTGCTCTATGTCACCAGCGTCGAAGTATTGCGGACCTCGATCGAGCCCAAGCTCGACATTGTGCGCGTAACCGGGCTGACCGGATCACAGGGCTGGAGCGACCCGGAGCTGGTCCCGACGTTTGCCGGAAAACCCTGGGACGGCGTCCTCGATCTGCAATTCATTGCGACCACGCCGCAGCAAACGGAGCCGGCAGAAGGATTTGTGCCGATCAACGCCGTCTTCCCATTGGAGGAGGGCCAGCTGTTCAAGGGGGTGCGGGTGCGTGCTTCCGAGAATGCAATCGAGCTCAAGCAGATTCCCGGAGTCAACCAAACGCAGATCACCGTCAATGACTGTAAAGACTGCGTCGGCAAGAAATTTGTCGAGCGCGGGCAAGCGCAGCCCGGGCAGCAGGGTGTGGTTCGGCAGGAGGATCTCCCCAAGGTTCTGCGATGGATCGTCCCGTCGCGCGGCATCAGAGGCATCACGCGCAACCCCAACCGGCTCAATTTGATCCTCAGCGACGACAACACGATCGTCGCGGCCTACTGGGAGTGACCGGCGCTCCCCGACCTCGCTGAATAACTGCAACGGCGGCTCGGCTACTGCAAACATTACGCAATTCGGGCGTCTGACGCGGACTACTTCGCGCAATGTCCTATCCTACGCTGTGATCGCACCGTCTACTTTGTCGTCCCGGCGAAGGCCGGGACCCATGGCTGCGCCGGATACCGGCCTTCGCCGGTATGACAAGGCGGCGCGCTGATGCGGTACTATCTGTCTGATTTCATCCACTAATCTTCAATCGAAGCGGCGAGGATCAGGCTCAATTGACAAAGCGGCCGGCGGCTTTCCGCTCCCCAGTCATTGAAGCAGGACTGCACGGCAGCGCGATCCTTGCGATTCTTCGGCGGCGCATCGACGGCGCCCCAGCGCTTCAGCGCAGCGGTTACCGAGGGCGTCAGGATGAAGGTATCCTTGCCGACCATGCGCAAGAAGGTCGGGCCCGAGTTGCCGCCCATCTGATTGAAGTGTTTGGCCAAAGCTTCCCAGAGCTCGACAATATTGGTCTCGGACCAATTTGCGAGCCAGGCGCCAAAGCTGCCCTGCTCCTCGGCAATCGCGATCATTGCGGCGGCATTGTCACGGACCGATTTGAGCTTGCCCCAATGGCGGATGAGCCGCGTGTCGCCCTGCAACGCCTCGAGGGCTTCGTCGGACATCGCGCGCACGCGGCGCGGCTCGAAGCCCCCGAAGACTTCCTCGAAAGCCGGCCATTTCGCGTCGACGAGGCTGTGCTTGAGGCCGGCGCGGAAGATCCGCAGCGACATCTGTGAGAGATAACGGTCGTCCCCTAGCCTCTTCAGCTCGGCCGCCGAACGCGGTTTCGGGAGCCGCGCCTCGAGCGCTGCGGCGCCAAGACGGGTGCGGGCGGCATCGAGAATCGGGGCGAAAGCGGGCGCCGTCATTTTACACCTCACCGGTCGAGCCAGACCTCTTCCATGCGCCAGCCATTATAGATGCTGTTGACCTGCAGGTTGATTCCTTTCACCTCGGGCCGCCAGCAGGTGCCTTGGCGCATATGATAGAGGATCGGCCGCACGACATCCTCCTGCAATTTGCTGTCGATCTGCCACACCAGATGCTTGCGCTTCTGTTGGTCGGGCTCCATCGATTGCTGATCGATCAGCTTGTCGAGCTCGCGGTTGCAGTATTTTGTGTAGTTGCGGTTGGAGTCGCAGATGTAGTTCTCATAGAAATTCTGGTCGGGGTCGTCGAGCCCACTGCCGACGAGGCTCTGCGCAAAGGTGAAATCACTGCGCATCAGCCTTGGCAGCCAATTGGCGGTTTCGACCAGATCGATCTCGCTGTCGATCCAGATCTGCTTCAGTTGATCGGCCAAAATCGACGCCGGGTCGCGGTAGATTGCGAGATTGCGCGCCGAGATCTTGACTGCCAGCGGCTTGTCCGGTCCATAGCCCAGTGACTGCATGATCTTGCGGGCCTCTTTACGGCTCTTCTGCACATCGGGGTCATAGCCCGGCAGTTTCTCCATCATCTCCTTCGGCATTGCCCAGAGACCCTCGGGGGCCGGCAGCATCGCGGTGCCGATATCCCCCTGGCCTTCGCCGAGAATATCGATGAAGGCCTTGTGGTCGATGGTCATTGCGATCGCTCGACGCAGCTCGGGATTGTCGAAGGGCGGCTTGCGGGTGACGAGCAGATTGGGTGCGACATTGAGCGGCGCCACTTCGCAGATCGCTTCCGGCAATTGGCCGTGCACGTCCTTCAGCATCGGGATCGTGACCTCATAGGGAAAGGTCATGTCGAATTTCCCGGCGATGAACGCGAGGATCGCGGTCGAGCGGTTCGGGATGATCGTCCATTCGACGGCATCGAGATAAGGGCGCCCGGGTTTCCAATAATCCGGGTTGCGGCTCACCTTGATCGACTGGTTCGGCTTGAATTCGACAAATTTGAACGGCCCGGTGCCAATCGGATGCGCCCGCATTTCACCCGGTGACAGATGGCAGGGGTAGATTGGCGAGAAGCCGGAGGCGAGCAGCTCGATAAAGGCCGGCTGCGGCCGTTTCAGATGAAAAGTCGCCTGGCGGTCGCTCTCGGTCGTGACCTCGTTGAGGTTGAGCCACCAGGCCTCCCGCGCATTGACGCGCAGCTTCTCCTTGGCCTTCCCCTGGAGCAGGTCCCAGGTGCATTTGACGTCCGCGGCGGCAAAGGGCTTGCCGTCATGCCATTTGACGCCATCACGCAGTTTGAAGGTGAGCTCGGTGCCGTCCTCGTTCCACGACCAGCTCTCGGCGAGGTCGGGCACGATCGAGCTCAAACTGTTCTGCTTTACGTTTGGATCGAACACCACGAGGTTGTTGAAGACGCCCATGATCGGCGCGATCACCGAAATCGTGCCTTCCTCGTAGATCGACATATTTGCCGGGCTGTCGCGGTGATGGACCCGCAACGTGCCGCCTTGCTTCTGCGCTTGCGCCGAACCGGCAACGATCAACCCGACCCATAAGACTGCCGTCGCCAGTGTTGCCCATTGAACATTCTTCACCTGTTTCCTCCGACTGCCGGGCTTGGCCTTCCCTAACAACCGCGAGGGCTGTTATCCCGTCAATCCGGAATCCGCCGAGCATAGGCGCCATGCGTGCTTCGAGACGCGCCCCCCAAGTTCAAGCCTGGGGCAGGCTCTTTCGGGCGCTCCTCAGCATGAGGTATGCTTGTCGATGGCATAAACGAACGCACCTCATCCTGAGGAGACCGCGAAGCGGTCGTCTTGAAGGACGCACCGAGGTGGCCAAGCGATTTGAGGAGCTGCCGCCATGAAGCTGATGTGGTTTCACCTGATGCCCTACACCGAATTGCCGGAGGATTTCCGCGAAAAGCATTCCTCGGTCTGGGTCGACATCCACTCCTCGCTGTTCGACCCGCGGCGGGCGCATCACATGTACAACGACTTCATGGACGAGCTCGAATTCGCCGCCGAATGCGGCTTCGACGCGGTCTGCGTCAATGAGCACCACTCCAATGGTTATGGGCTGATGCCATCGCCCAATCTGATCGCCTCAGCCCTGGCGCGACGCACGACCGACACGGCTTTGTGCGTGATGGGCAATTCCCTGGCGCTCTACAACCCGCCGACCCGGGTCGCCGAAGAATTCGCGATGATCGACTGCATCTCGGGCGGGCGGCTGATCGCCGGCTTTCCGGTCGGCACGCCAATGGACACCTGTTTTGCGTACGGCCAGAACCCGAGCACGCTGCGCGAGCGCTACAACGAGGCGCACGATCTCGTCATGCGGGCATGGACCGAGCAGGACACTTTCGCGTTCAATGGCCGCTTCAACCAGCAGCGCTATGTCAACATCTGGCCGCGCCCGGTGCAGAAGCCGCACCCGCCGGTCTGGATCCCGGGCGGCGGCTCGGTCGAGACCTGGCAGTGGTGCGCGAAGATGGATTACGTCTACGCGTATCTGTCCTATTTCGGGTTCAAAGACGGCCGCGCTACAATGCAGGGCTTCTGGGACGAGATGGCGCGCCTCGGCAAGGATCGGAACCCGTACCGCGCCGGCTTTCTGCAGTTTGTCGGCGTCGCCGACAGCCGCGACGAGGCGATGCGCCTCTACCGCGAACCGGCGGAATATTTCTACGGCCGCTGCCTGCGCGTCGACCCGCGCTGGGCGATGCCGCCGGGCTACATCACCGAAGCAACACAGCGCGCCGGCATTGTCGGCCAGATCGGCCGCGCCGCCAGTCTGCAGGCCCGCCAGCAGGCGCGGGCGACGACCCAGATGGAGGACATCGTCGACCGCGGGTATGTGATCATCGGCTCGCCCGAAGAAGTCGTCGAGCAACTGACCGAAGTCGCAACCGACCTCAATGTCGGCCACCTGATGCTGTTGCTGCAATTCGGCAGCATGCGCAAGGACCTCGCCGCCTACAACACCAAGCTCTTCGCCGACCGCGTCCTCCCCGAACTCAAAGGCCTCTTCAGCGAATGGGAAGACCGCTGGTGGCCGCAGCCAATGTCCCGCCCCGAACGCGCTTCGATCCCGGCTCACGCCGCAGCGGAATAGTAGGCGCGGGAGTCTGTCTCGAAATGGTTCGCAAGGAGCGGAACGGCAACGATCGGGACGGCGGCCGGATCTCGGACCCGGCGGATGTCGAACGAATCGCCTTACGGAACGCGATCAGCGGTAGCTGGTTGACGAGCCGACGGCGAGCGCCTGTTGAGCCGTTGTATCGCCAGCCGAGGAAATGGCTGAATCCGCAGCGGAGGATTGGTGCGATGAACCAGTTGCGCTGCTCGTAACCCGTGACCACCCTCACCGCCTCCTCCTCATCGAGGAAGCGGTGGGCGGCGATGAAGCTTTGTGAACCGATGACGACCTCCGGGTTAGGTGTCGTCTCGATGTTGCGCAGCCAATCGGCGTTGGGACCAAAGGCGCTCATTACGACCGCCTCGGGACCGTCTTTTCGATACTCCATGATTTCGAGGACCGTGTAGCGGCGCAGGCCAGTGCGACGCCCAGTATTGATCAGCAGCAAGAACCGGTGTCCGAGCAGCCAGCCGCATTTCCAGCGGTACAAGTAGACTGGGGCCCGGAAGACGCGGCGCAGCGTAGTATTCAGTCGGGCCGCGGCCATGAGCAATTCGACAGAAGCTCTACAAGGCCCTGCCGCCACAAGGCATGTTTGGCTGGCAGGAGAGGTCGCGCTTGACCTTTGCGTTCGGCCCCGCGCGGGCCTCGGTCAGCACAGGTAGCGTCCGCAACAAAGACCGCATGTCGTTCGCCGGGATGACCTACGACCTCGGCGTCGAGATGGGGCAAATCATGTTCGTGGCCGTTGTGCTCGGCATCCCATACGGTTTCGCATGATCGGCGTTCCGGTTGCCACGTTGGACAGACGCAATCCCCGGCGATGTCATCGGCACCACCGCGATGGTGTGGTTCTTCGCACGTGTGGGCGCGATGATCTAGTGGTGCGAACCTGACACTTCGTCGGCACCCACCTCGCTGCGCTCGGCACCCTCCCCGACGGAACGCGATCAGCGGCAACTGGCGGTTCTAGCGAATTTCTCCCGGCAGCACGGAGCCGTAAGGGGTGTTGCACCAGCAAGCGGTACCGATCGCACCCCTGCCCTGGAGCTCGCAACTACCGTTTCCAACGTAACAGGTAGATCCTGTCGACGGTTGATCGGGTATAGATGCGTCAGGTGACAACCCGCAGAGCCTCCTGATCTCTCCTTCAGTAATATTCTTCTGTCTGAACTCAGCTATTTGATATGGCGTACACGCATAACAAATTCCTGAAAAGCTCATAATGAGGAATAGAGCAAGACTATTAAGAATGGCTATTACACGAAAGCGGTTTCCATTGCCCATTTTGCATCATCCGAAAGGAGAACCTGCTGTTCTCAGGCACATCCGTTTTTGTCGCGTCTGGTGCAATATCTATTTGTTCGGGCGTCTGCAAGGGACGACAGAACACTATAGGCGAAGAACTGTCTCTCGGGTATAGGAACATGTTTACCGTCGTTTCGTCAGATATCGGAAGGTCGCTAATCAAAATTAAGTAAACTCTATTGCTTGCCCACTCGGGAGCCGAATATGCTACGGCTCTTTGTAAGCCGTTTGATAGCTCGACGTGATCCAATAATTTCAAAAACTCACCATCGTCTAAGAATTTATACGTCATAACGTATTTGGTATTGGGGTCTGGTCCTAATGGATTTACCTTGCTCCAAACAAATATTCCAAAAGCCGCTGATGCGGCAGACAGCACAAACGACGCTATACACAAGGCTATTGCGATTTTATTTTTCAGTGTCACTAGGGTAAGAGCAACCGCTAGAAACAGCACTGCTACGAGATAAGGCCCATTCTTGGCAAACAAATCGGTGACAGTGCTGAGCCATTGGGTATTCGGTAAATTCCCGACGTGCTCCATAACGCACCAGGGCACAGAACGAAACCGTGTTAACTATAACCGCATAACACGGATCAATCAAGCGGATTTATATCTGGGGTTGAGTGGGTAGCTCGGTGGTCGGCGCGTCCGCGATCTCTTGGCGCCGACTGGCTTTGACGGCCGGTGCGAGCAGCCTTACGAGGCGATGAGGCGACCGACTTTGTTCGCAATCACGGCAACGTTGGTGGTATCAGGATCTCGGACGGAATTCGATGAGTGGCAGCTTGTTGACGAGCCGGCGCCGATCACTCACTGAGCCGTTGTATCGCCAGCCGAGGAAATGGCTGAATCCGCAGCGAATGATCGGTGCGATGAACCGGTTGCGTTGCTGGTAACCGGTGACCACCCTCACCGCCTCGTCCTCCGCGAGGAAGCGGTGGGCGGCGATGAAGCTTTGTGAACCGATGACGACCTCCGGGTTTGGTGTCGTCTCGATGTTGCGCAGCCAGTCGGCGTTAGGACCAAAGGCGCTCATTACGACCGCCTCGGGACCGTCTTTTCGATATTCCATGATTTCGAGGACCGTGTAGCGGCGCAGGCCAGTGCGACGCCCGGTATTAATCAGCAGCAAGAACCGGTGTCCAAGCAGCCAGCCGCATTTCCAACAGTACAAGTACACTGGGGCCCGAAAAAGGCGGCGCAGCGTAGTGTTCAGCCGGGTCGTGGCCATGAGCCATTCGACAGAGCCTCTACAAAGCCCTGCCGCCACGAGGCATGTTTTGGCTGCCAGGCGAGGTCGCGCTTGGCCTTTGCGTTCGACCCCGCGCGGGCCTCGGTCAGCACCGGTGGCACCCGCAACAAAGACAGCATGTCATTGGCCTCGATGACCTACGACGGGTACACCACCAGAGACGCAAAGTTCCCTGCAAGCGGATGCGGCGGGCGTTCCCGCGATTATCAGGAGGAGGAAAACCAGTGGGCTCAGCCGCGAGCAATTGGCGGTGACCTCTGCCTCAGAAAGGGCCAGGTTTCGCGGTAGGGTCGCGCCCGCCGGTTGAATTGATGTTTTATTGGATTTCGGCGGAGCGCGGAGATGTTTCTTTTGGTGGTTCTCTGGAGCGCGTGTTCGACGCTGATGGGACGAGCCCGAACCGGGCGCCTGAACATTGTCGGCAATAATTCCCGTAATTCCCGGTTCGGCGGATTTAATTCCCGATTAGGCCTGCCGGAATTCCCGATTAGGGTTGCAACGGGAATTGGGCCGCAACGCGTTGATCGTGCTCACTCTTTTCGCGGCGAAATGGCGGTTCCGGGGCAAAATCCGAGAAAATTCCCGGTATCACGGGAATTACCGGGAATACTAGGATGTCAGGCAGTGCCTTGGGGTGCCGTGGTCGAGAGGCTCCAGGTCCGGAGTTTTGTACGGGACGCCCTCGTCGGGATCGGCCCCAACTGTCGTGACGCCGACGGCGACCGGCGGCTTGTCGGGGTCATCGCCTGCGAGGAGCGTGCCGCCGGAGACGGTTTCCTGGCGCTCCGGCCAGACCATCCGGAAGCGCTCCAGCTTGCGCCCGGTACCGCCCGATACGTAGACCGTGGAGCTCAGCCGGAACGTGTGATCGGCGATTTCCGCACCGGCCGGTTCATGACTCTGTGCCCAGATCACGGTCTCGCCGCGGAACCAGGCATTGAGAGCCGCGGTGTCGTCGTGCTCGCCGTCGCCCCATAAGAGGTGGGGCGCCGCAGCGCATTTCGACTGATCCTCGGCCTTTGCCGCGGACAGCGCGAGGAGTGCCGCCAGGAGCATGGCCGCGAGAAATTTCACCCCTCTGGGTCCTCTAGACTGAACATCTCCGACTGGTCGTCATAGGCAAAGATCTCGGCGTAGCGGCCCCAATCGACGACCGCGTCGAGGGTTTCCTCGGCCGCCGCGTCGCTCAGATAGTCCTCGAGCTCCTGCTCGAAGCGCACTCGGGGGGCGCGGTGCCCGGGCCGCTCGTCGAGTACACGCTTGATGTGCTGGGCTAGCGGCACCGAAGCGAGGAGGTGGTGGGCAAAAACCTCCTTGCGGGTCTGCGTGTCGAGCTCGGCAAAGCTGCGGGCTGCCGCGGTCAAGAGGATATCACCCTCCCTGATCTCGGCGAAGCCGAGGTAGTGCAGGAGTTCGGCAACCGGGAACAGCTCGTCGATCTCGAGCTGCAGAGTGCGGGCGATGTCGGGCAGATCGGCTTTGCCGTTATAGGGGGGCGCGGCGACGGTCTCGATCAAACCCGCGATCACATTGGTCGAGACGGGCGGCAATCGGCTGCCGATCTGCAGCTTGGGCGCCTGCCCGGCGGCTCCGATGGTCGGACGGGCCGTCATCTTCGCGTAAATGTCGTCGACCATCTGCCGGAAGGCGGCGTCGAGCCGGTTGCGCGGATGCGGGAAGGTGACCTCGATTTCGGCCGCGACCCGCCCCGGGTTTGAGGAGAAGAGCAAGATGCGGTCGCACATGAAGACCGCCTCTTCGATGTTGTGGGTGACCAGCAGCATCGATTTGGTCGGCAGCCGGTGCTCGATCCAGAGATCGAGAAGATCGGTGCGGATCGTCTCGGCGGTCAAGACGTCGAGCGCCGAAAAAGGTTCATCGAGCAGCAGAATAGTCGGCTCCACGACAAGCGCGCGGGCAAAGCCGACGCGCTGACGCATGCCGCCCGACAATTCGCGCGGATAGGCCGATTCGAAGCCGTCGAGACCGATCAGATCGATTGCGGAAAGGGCGCGGCGGCGGGCTTCCTTCTCGGGAACCCGCAACGCTTCGAGCCCCGCTTCGACATTCTGCAATACGGTCAGCCACGGAAAGAGAGCGAAGGTCTGAAAGACCATCGCGACCCCCTCCGCCGGGCCGTTGACGGGACGGCCACGATAGATCACCGCGCCGCTGCTGGGTGTGATGAGACCGGAGATGATACGCAGCAACGTCGATTTGCCCGAGCCGGAACGGCCGAGCAGACCGACGATCTCGCCGGCACGCAGCGACAGGTCGACATCGGCGAGGACGCGCACCTCGCCCGATCCCCGCGCGAAGCCGCGACTCACGCCGCGAACCGTCAAGATCGGCTCGCCGAGTGTGGTTTCACGCACCGTATCGATTGCGACCATTCTAATTTCTCAGTCGAGGCGGAGCCGGTCTTCGGCGAAAGCATAGAGCGGTCGCCAAAGGAAACGATTGAATAAGGTCACCAGCATCGACATGACGGCGATGCCGAGTACGATCTTCGGATAATCGCCCGCGGCCGTGTTCTCGGCGATATAGGCTCCGAGGCCGTGCGCGACGATCTTGGTATCTCCCCAGGAAACCGCTTCTGCAACAATGCTGGCGTTCCACGCGCCCCCCGCCGCGGTAATCGCACCCGTAATAAAGTACGGGAAAATCCCCGGCAGCATGACTTGGCGCCACCATTGCCAACCCCGCATTCGGAAATTGGTTGCCGCTTCGCGGAAGTCGGTGGGATAGGCCATGGTCCCGGCGACGACGTTGAACAGGATATACCATTGGGTGCCGAGAATGATCAGCGGACTGAGCCAAACGTCCGGGTTCAGGTCGAAATGGACAATGGCCACGACGAATATCGGAAACAGCAGATTGGCGGGAAAAGCGGCGAGAAATTGCGCCAGGGGCTGGATCTTCTCCGCCAGGCGGGGCCGCAGACCCACCTCGACGCCTATCGGGACCCAAATCAACGAGGCGATCGCGATCAGTACGACAACGCGGGTCAAGGTGAAGAGGCCAAGTTCTACCGCATCGAGGACGTCGTCCCAGCCGACCCCGGAGGCGACGTAGCCGATAATCCGCCATGCTGCGAAAACGGCCGCAATTGCTACGGCGATGAACCAAGCGGCGTCTATCATCGCTTTCGCCATTGAATGCGCGCCGCCTATCCCCTCGGTTTCGGCGAGCAGCGGGGCAAAGCGCCGCCGCGCCAATGCCCGCAACAGCATGCTGCCGGGGGTGGCTATGGCTCCGAACAGGCGGCTGCGCTGCAGCAGATCGAGAAACCAGGAACCGGGGGCGGTCTGCGCGCCGGTCTGCTCGAAGCGGAACTTATCGGCCCAAGCGACCAGCGGCCGAAACATCAGCTGGTCGTATAGAAGGATGACGGCGATCATCGCCAGCACCACCCAACCGACTGCCGCCAGGTCCTTTTCCGCCGTCGCTTGCGCCAGATACGCGCCGATCCCCGGCAAGGTGATCGTCTTGTCGCCGACCGTGATCGCCTCGCTGGCCACCACGAAGAACCAGCTTCCTGACATGCTCATCATCATGTTCCAGACGAGGCCCGGCATCGCGAACGGCACCTCGAGGCGCCAGAAGCGCTGCCAGGCTGAGAAACGAAAACTGCGCGTCGCTTCCTGGAGGTCGCGCGGCACGGTACGCAGCGACTGGTAAAAGCTGAAGGTCATGTTCCAGGCTTGGCTGGTAAAGATCGCGAAGATTGCCGCGGCTTCGGCACCCGCCACCCGTCCCGGAAATAAGGACATGAAGAAGACGACGGTGAAGGAAATGTAGCCCAACACGGGCACCGACTGGAGGATGTCGAGGAGCGGGATCAGGACAAGTTCGGCGCGCCGGCTCTTTGCGGCCAGAGTGCCATAGGTGATGGTAAAGAGTAGCGACGCGACCATTGCCGCGAGCATGCGCAACGTCGTGCGCAGTGCATATTCCGGCAGGTTGACCGGATCGAGCGAGACGACTGGCTCCTTGAGCGCCGAGAGCGGCGCCAAGGTTTCGTGAGCCCCTTTGGCGGCAAGCAGCAGGAGCCCAAAGACCAAGGGAAAAGCGATGATATCCCAGCGGTTCGGGACCAGGCCCCGGGCGGTCAGGCTGGCATAGCTGATGGCGCTTCCCTGCACCGGCGGTCTCCCCTCGAGCCGCCGACTCGCAGCACGGGGCACCGCAATAGTCAAGTCGAGATGTCCGCTGTCAATGTCACAGAACTGTAAAGTTTAATAGCCATAATTAGGGAGCTTGCCGACATCAGGGGACTACGAGATGGCCGATGCTGCGCTAGACGCACGGAGAGTGACCGGCGCGAAACCGGTTCGTCCCTCTCTCGACAAGGGCTTCGACCCGCGTACCGCCATCGTATTTCTCTTGCTGCTGGGCGGCGGCCTGCTCTTCGTGGCGTACAGCCTCTATGCCGATGTCGCCGCAAGCGGCGCCAAGAGCACGACGTTTCTGCCGTACCTGTTGCTCTTCGTCGCGTTGCTGATCGCCCTCGGTTTCGAGTTCGTCAACGGGTTCCACGACACCGCAAACGCGGTCGCGACCGTCATCTACACTCACTCGATGCCTGCCGAAATCGCGGTCGTATGGTCCGGGAGTTTCAATTTCCTCGGCGTCTTGCTGTCTAGCGGCGCCGTCGCCTTTGGCATCATTTCGCTGTTACCGGTCGAGCTGATCCTTCAGGTTGGCAGCTCGGCCGGGTTCGCGATGGTATTCGCGCTGCTCATCGCGGCGATCATCTGGAATCTGGGCACCTGGTATCTCGGCCTTCCCGCCTCGAGCTCGCATACTCTGATCGGCTCGATCATCGGCGTTGGCATCGCCAACGCCCTAGCCCGCGGTCAGGATGGCACCTCCGGCGTCGACTGGGGCCAAGCGACGGCGGTCGGCAAGGCGCTGTTGTTCTCCCCCGTTGTCGGTTTCGTCGCCTCGGCGCTTCTGCTGCTCCTTATGAAAGCCCTGATCCGAAAGCCCGAATTATACACCGCGCCGGAGACGGATAAACCGCCGGCGGCGTGGATCAGGGGCCTGTTGGTCTTTACTTGCACGGCGGTCAGCTTCGCCCACGGTTCAAATGACGGGCAGAAAGGGATGGGGCTGATCATGCTGATCTTGATCGGCACGGTCCCCACTGCTTTTGCCTTGAACCGCGCGCTGCCGGAGAGCCAGATCGTCCAGTTCTCGGCCAATTCTGCGGCCGCAGCGCAGGTGATTGAGGAAAAGGCCGCCGGCTACAATGTCCTCGGTAATCCGCGTCCAGCCGTGACCGAATATGTCGCGCACCACCACATCAGCGAGGGCACCTTCCCCTCGCTTGCTGTGCTGATCCAGGATATCGACAAGCAGGTGAAGGAATACGGCTCGCTGGCGAAGATCCCTGCCGAGGCCGTCGGCAACACGCGCAACGACATGTATTTGACCGATGAGGCATTGCGCCTGCTGATGAAGGACAAGGAAGCCGATCTGTCGACGGCCGATATAGCGACACTGAACGCCTACAAGCGGTCGCTCGACTCCGCGACGAAATTCATTCCGACGTGGGTCAAGGTCGCGGTCGCAATCGCGCTCGGTCTCGGCACCATGATCGGATGGAAGCGCATCGTCATCACAGTCGGCGAAAAAATCGGCAAGACCCATTTGACCTACGGTCAGGGCGCGGCTGCCGAGCTCGTCGCGGCCGGGACCATCGCCGCGGCCGACATGTACGGACTCCCGGTGTCGACCACCCATGTCCTCTCATCGGGCGTCGCGGGAACCATGGCGGCCAATGGATCAGGCCTGCAGCTGTCGACGATCCGCAACATCGCGCTGGCTTGGGTTTTGACGTTGCCGATGGCGATGATGCTGTCTGCGGGCCTTTATATCTTGTTCCTCAATCTATTCTGAGGCGGACCGAGGAGGGGGCATGCGCGCTGTCGACGTATGGTCCGCAATGTCGTGACCGTTCGTCCCGATACCGATGTCGCTGAGGCGATCAAGCTCTTGGCAGAGCACGACGAAGCCGAGCGCCCAATCTGGCTTGAGCTGCTGTCTCGGCTACCACAGCAATCGTGGACCGATTTCGGGAGCCGGAACATCACAGTTAACGACCGGGTCGTGCATTTGTGCGGGCTCGTCGGCCCGCCGGTGGAGCGCAAAGCGCTGCTCGCACTCGCGGAAAGCGTGCTCTGGGTATCCCAGGTTTGCGACGAGATGCTCGCGGCCTACAAGGCCGGTTCGCCCATATAACCGGGAGAGCCCGGTCTGACGAAGCGTTGAGGCTGCCGTAAGGGGTGGAAATGGCACAGTTGGCGATCGACTCGCCGGAGATCGATGAGGCGCCACCGGCGGTGCCGCTGAATTCGACACAACGGTTCCTCAATCGCGAATTGTCCTGGCTCGCCTTTAACGAGCGCGTTCTTGAGGAAGCCAGCAACCCGAACCATCCGCTTCTCGAGCGGATCCGATTCCTGTCGATTTGCGACAGCAACCTCGATGAATTCTACATGGTGCGCGTCGCCGGTCTCAAAGAATTGGCGGCAAGCGGGGTTCCCGTAAAGAGCGAGGACGGATTGACCCCAGACCAGCAGCTGACCGCTATCGCGGAAGTCGCCGGGCGTTTGGTTGATCGACAGCAGCGTTGCTGGGCGGACCTGCAGAAACGGCTCGCTGCCGAGGGTATTTCCATTGTGGATTACCAAGCGTTGACGAGCGAGGATCGCGCTTGGCTGCGGCAGCTGTTTGTCGATCGGTTGCTTCCGGTCCTGACACCGATCGCGATCGACCCGGCGCACCCATTCCCCTTCATACCCAATCGCGCCCTGGCGATGGTTGTGGAGTTTCGTCGAGAAGATGGCTCCCAGATCAATGCGTTGGTGCTCGTTCCCGAGCGCATCGAGCGGTTCACTCGTCTGCCTGGCGAGGGGGCTCGCTTCATTCTCGTCGAAGATGTTCTGCTCGCCGTCGGACTATCGGAATTGTTTCCCGGCCTGACAAGGCGTGGTCACGGCGTGTTTCGAGCATTGCGCGACAGCGATATCGAAATCGAGGAAAAAGCGCAGGATCTGGTCGTCATGTTCGAGTCCGCGCTCAAGCGGCGGCGGCGTGGTCAAATCATACGCCTGACGTTTTCCGCTGGCACACCTGACCGTCTGCGTGATTTTGTAATCGGGGAGACCGGAACTCACCCGCAAGACGTTGTCGTTCTCGGCGGCATGGTAGCCCTATCGGATATCCGCCAGCTGATTACCTCCGATCGGCCGGACCTGCTGTTCTCGCCGTTTACGCCGCGCTTTCCTGAACGGATAAAGGATTATGGTGGGGACTGCTTTGCGGCAATCCGGGCGAAAGACATTGTCGTCCACCACCCATATGAATCTTTTGATGTGGTCGTACAGTTCCTGCATCAGGCGGCGCGCGACCCGAACGTCATTGCGATCAAGCAAACCCTCTACCGGACCTCTGAAGACTCACCAATCGTCGTCGCTCTCGCCGATGCCGCCGAGTCGGGCAAGTCTGTGACAGCCTTGGTCGAGCTGAAGGCGCGATTTGACGAAGAACGCAACATTCGCTGGGCCCGACGGTTGGAGCAGGCCGGGGCACAAGTTGTCTTTGGCTTTGTCGACTTAAAAACGCACGCCAAGGTCTCGCTGGTCGCACGGCGAGAGGGCGAGGCCTTGCGCTCCTATGTTCATTTTGGGACCGGCAATTATCATCCGGTCACGGCCAGAATCTACACCGATCTATCCTACTTTACTTGCGATCCGGCGCTCTGTCGCGACGCGGCTCGGCTATTCAATTTCGTTACCGGCTATGCTCGTCCGGCGCAGCTCGAAAAGCTGGCGATCTCGCCAGACGGCATCAGGGCGAAGCTTATCGAGCTCATCGAAGCCGAGATCGCGCATGCAGAGGCAGGCCGGCCGGCGGCAATTTGGGCAAAGCTCAACGCGCTCGTCGATGTCGGCATGATCGAAGCCCTCTATCGCGCCTCTCAGGCCGGCGTATCGATCTCGCTGATCGTCCGCGGCATGTGCTCGCTGCTTCCGGGGGTGCCCGGGCTCTCCGAGAACATTAGGGTCAAGAGCATCATCGGGCGGTTCCTCGAACATGCCCGGATCGTATGCTTCGGCTCCGGGTACGGGCTCCCTTCACCCGACGCCGCGGTCTTTATCTCCTCGGCCGATTGGATGCCGCGAAACCTCGACAGCCGGGTAGAAGCGCTGGTTCCGATCGAAAACCCGACCGTGCACCAGCAAGTCCTAGCCCAGATCATGGAAGCAAACCTTCACGACGACGCACAGAGCTGGATCCTTCGCCCGGACGGCTCATGGCAGCGCGTGCTTCCGGGAACCAAGCCTCAGAGCGCGCACGTCTATTTCATGATCAACCCAAGCCTCTCCGGCCGTGGCAGCGCATTACACGGACACAACATGCACGGATACCGGCTGAGGATTTCCGACTGATATGCTCGATCTTGTCGGTATCGAACCGACCGATCTGCCGCAGCGGCAGGGGATTGTCGCATGCGTGCTCTATCGAGATGGTCAACGCGTGCGTGACGTTGGCGTCGAGGAATTGGGCGCTCTCGCGGGCCAAGAGGGTGGCATTGTTTGGCTTGGGCTGCACGAGCCCGATGAGGGACTACTCGCCATCGTCAAAGCCCAGCTTAGCCTGCAAGATCTGATGATAGAGGACGCACACTTGGCGCACCAGCGCCCCAAACTGGATATTTACGACAACGTGCTGTTCATCGTCTTGCGGACCGCGCAACTCGTAGACAAAGAGGTCCGATATGGCGAGACGCAGTTGATTGTCGGCAAGGGCTTTGTTGTTTCCATCCGACACGGTGCGTCGGCCTCCTACGCCGAAGTGAGACTGCGTTGTGAACGCAGCCCCGAGCTGCTGCGGTTAGGGGAGAGCGCCATCATGTACGCTATCCTCGACTTTGTCGGCGACCTGTATTTCCCGATCATCGACAAGATTACGGAGGAGCTGGAAGTCATCGAGGCCGATCTTTTTTCGACGACACCGGCCAGAGAAAAGATCGAGTGCATCTATCGCCTGCGGGCAGGGCTGCTCAAAATGCGCCGTTCTGTCTCGCCGATGATCGAGATTTGCAACCAGCTGAGGCGACACGACTTCCCTGCGAGAAGCTCGGCAGTAAAACCGTACTTTCGCGATGTTCACGATCACGTATTGCTGGTAGACGAGGCGATCCTCGATTTGCGCGAACGTCTGACAGCGGCCTTTGAGGCAAGCCTTCTCCTCTCGACAGCGCGGCAAAACGATATTGTCAAGAAACTGGGCAGCTGGGCCGCGATCCTCGCCGTGCCAGCTGCTATAGGCAGCATCTATGGCATGAACTTCAAATACATGCCAGAGTTGGAATGGTCATTCGGCTATCCCGCTGTATTGTTGCTAATGCTGGCGATTTGCGTTACCCTATACTACCTGTTCCGAAGGATAGCCTGGCTCTGATATGGCCTGGGGGAGCATGACCGGCGACCGCAAGTTATCCGCTTCCCGTCTTGCGCTCACCTTTTCGTGGGCACTGGCCTTCTGCTGCATCCTGTCTGCATCCACCCCCGCCGCGGCATCGATCACGTTGAAGGTCGAGGCATCTAATGGGCTGCCGGGATTTAACCCCACCGACTTGTCGCGCTATTTGGCATCGCATATGGCTGAGGCTGGGCTCGCCGATTGGCGTTTCGAGCCGGCAGAAGGGAATAGCGCTGCGCCTGATCGCGTCGAGTGGACATTTCGATTGAACCCTTACGCCGGGGGAGAATTACGCAACCGCAGCTTTGCGCACACGCCGGTCTATCAACAGAGGGTCGGCGTACGCCGTCCGATCACGATCGAGGCGCGGCTCTACCTTAACGGGGAATATCAGACCCTCGTGGAGAGACAGGCGACGATGCAAGACGGTGCGAATGATCCCGAACTTGCCGCCGCGGTCGCGGGCGCCACAGCAAGCCTCCTGAGTCCTTCCGGAGCCTATCGCGCCATCGACATGGGCAGGGGTCCAGTTCCCAGCGCACGATAGCCCCTGGTGTCTTTCCGATCGGCACCGCCCTTGCTCTTTGCTCGGGGTAGGATCGCCGGTCTGGCAAGTTCAGTCGCAGTTAGACGACCGAAATGACCGCTCTGCGAGCTTGCGTTCACGCGGTCGTAGCCTTCACCGCCATCATATTCGGACTCGTCAACCAACCCGTTGTCGCGCAGGAGGGGCTTTTCGAGCGAGATAGGCTCACCGGAGACTGGGGCGGGGTGCGCAAGCAGTGGGAAGATGCCGGCGTTGCTCTTGGGGCCAGTGACGTCTCGGAAACGCTGTCCAATCCCACCGGTGGGATAAGGCAGCTAACGATTTACCAAGGCCTGCTCGACGTCTCTCTCAACCTCGACCTCGACAAGCTCTTAAATTGGCCGGGCGCGAGCTTTTACACAGATGGCTACTGGATAAGCGGAGAAGGCTTGTCGAAGAACGCAGTCGGCAACCTGCTGGCTGTCAGCTCGATCGAAGCGCTAGCTTCGACGCGCCTCCATGATATGTGGCTGCAGCAAGAGTTTCTCAACAAACAAGCCTCGCTTCGGGTCGGCCAGATCGCGCTCGACGACGAGTTTTATATTAGCCAATATTCGGCAGGCTTCGTAAATTCGACGTTTGGCTGTCCGGACATCTGGTCGACCGACCTGCCGAGCGGCGGGGCCTGCTATCCGTTCGCCACACCGGGCGCACGATTGCGGGTCGCGCCGACGACCGGTTTGACCTTCTCTGCTGCGGCCTTCAACGGCAACCCGGCGCCCTCTGGACCGGGAGACCCGCAGGTCCGCAACTCGAGCGGCACCAACTTCCTGATCGGCGAGGGTGGCTTCATGCCGATTGCCGAACTTGCCTACTCGTTCGACGAGGAGCCGATCTCTTCTAGCCGGCTGAGCGACGTCAAACTCGGTGCCTGGTACCATACCGCAGATTTTCCCGATCAGCGCCGCGATAGTTCGGGGCGCGCGCTCGCCGACCCGGCCAGCAGTGGCATTCCCGCCACCCATAGCAGCAACTTCGGCGCCTATTTAGTGGTGGACAAGATGTTGTGGCGCCGCCCCGATACGGCGACCCAGGGTTTGGCCGCCTTCCTTCGCGTCGGCTACGCCCCTCCCGACCGCAATCTGATCAGCCTCGAGGTGGATGCCGGCCTTACCTTCAAGGGCCTCTTCCCGACCCGCGAGCTCGACGTGCTGGGCGTTGGTGCAAGCTATGCGCGGATTGGCTACGCCCGCCGCTTGGACCGGGATGAGATCCTCTTCACGGGCATCGAGCGCCCGATACGCGATTACGAGAGTGTGCTCGAAATCACCTACGAAGCCCGTATTGCGCCATTGTGGCTGCTGCAGCCGGATCTGCAGCTAATCTTCCGCCCGGGCGGTCACACTGTGGCGCCCCTTCCGGCCCCCGTGGGGCGGCCAATTCCCAATGCTTTGGTCGTCGGCCTTCGATCCGGCATTACATTCTGAAGTCTCGTCTGAACCGGTAATATGCCATGACAGAGGCCGATCCTGTCTTTCTGCTCCGTAGGGGTGCCGACGCCTGGAATGCCTGGCGCGAAGGCAACCCGTCGGTCCGCGTCGGTCTCCGCGAGGCAAACCTAAACGGCGTGAACCTTGGCGGCGCATTCCTGCGCGGAGCGGATCTCGGCGCGGCCAACCTCAACCGGGCAAACCTCAGCAACGCGATCCTCGATGACTCGGATTTGAGCGGAGCAGATCTCAGCGGCGCCAACCTCACACGGGCGGGTCTCAGCAGAGCAATCCTCGCCGGCGCGAACCTCAGCAGAGCCAACTGCAGCGAGGCAAATCTCAGCGCAGCCGATCTCAACGCGGCGAACCTCAGCTTGGCGAACCTCACCGGCGCAACCCTCTCCAATTCCAATCTCAATAGCGGAAGCCTCAGCGGAGCGCTCATGAGGGGGGCAAATCTCGGCGGGGCAATTCTTACTGCGGCGAACATGAGCGGAGCGAACCTCAGTGGCGCGTACTTGAGCAGCGCAGATTTAGGTGAAGTAAATCTCCGCGCCGCCGACCTTGGAAGGGCCAATCTGATCGGTGCGAACCTCAACCGTGCAAACCTCAGCCTAGTGGACTTCTCCGGCGCAAACCTCAGCAATGCAGACCTCTCAAACGCGGACCTCAGCGGCGCGAACCTCAACGGAGCCAATCTCAGCCTGTCCAACTTGAGCAACACGGAATTGACAGGGGTGCGGTGGCAGCTTCACGCTATGCGCGGATGTTATCTCGGGGTTCGCGGTCTCGATTCTTGCTTTGGCAACGCGCTCTTCAAACGCGCTGCCGCCGACCAGGATTTTCTCGATACTCTGGAGGCTCACCTGGAAGGTTCCCGTCGCAGGGTTCTGTTTCGGGCCTGGGGATTGATCGATTATGGCCGCAGTATGCTCCGCGTTGCGGCAATGTCCTTCGGTCTGGCGGCCGTCTACGGCGTAATCTATCGAATCTTTCCCAACATCCTCGACTACAAGGACAGCGCCAACAGTTGGTTCACCCCCTTCTACTTCTCAATCGTAACCTACACGACGCTTGGCTTTGGCGACGTCAAACCGGCAACAGTTGTGGACGAGATCGTCGTCAGCAGTGAGGTCATTCTCGGATACACAACTCTTGGTCTGCTCCTCTCCGTCCTCGCACAAAGCATCGCACGTCGCAGCTGAACCGGACCGGCTACGGCGAGAGGATCACGTCTGCTGCCTTCTCGGCGATCATGTAGACTGCGCTAACGACAAAGAATCCCGGAATATGGGGGAAAACGGAGGCGTCAACCACGCGCAAACCTTGTGTCCCATGCACCCGAAAGTCGCTGCCGAGGACGCCACCGGCTTCGCGCGGGCCGATCGGGCAGGTACAGGACGCGTGGTGGCCCCATGCCGTAGTCCGTACGTAGTCCCTCAGCTCGTCGTCGGTCTGGCGCGCATCGCCTGGTTGCTCCTCCTCGGCGATCAACCCATCGGCTTTCAGCTTTGCGGTCAGTCTGCGGACGAAACGGATGCCCGCGACGACCGAGTCGAGATCTTCTCCGGCCACATCGCTGCCCTCCTCGAAATAATTGAAATCGATAAGCGGCGTGTCTCGGGGATCGGCCGAGCGCAGCGTAACCTCGCCGGCGCGGTTTTGCGTGTGCGCTTTCAGGATCGCCCAGGTCAAGTAATTGGGCTTCGCCACCGTGAGAGATGAGTAGCCAGGGAAATATCCGCCAAAGAGCCCGAGCAACGCAAAGCAGAACAGATCGGGGAGCGGGTGCTCGGCCCGCGATTTCAGAATTGCAGCCAGAACCGCGCCGTTGCTGATGTAAAGCCCCTCACGACGGTCGGCCCACTCTCGATAGGCTCGGTCGCCACGGCTGAAGGTGGCGCCTTCGAGGATGTTCCAGCTATCGAAATTCATGCGATGTATGACGCCGACCTCGTAACGGTCCTGCAAATTCTTGCCGACCCCCGGCAGCTCGACCCGCACCGGAATGCCGAGCGGTTCCAAGACCACGCGCGGGCCGATCCCCGACAGCATCAGGATTTGCGGCGTGTTGAACGCGCCGCCGCACAAGATGACTTCGCGTGTGGCTTGCGCTTGACGACGCTCGCCTTCCGTCGTCGCTGGCTGGCCGTGAGCGCGATAGAGCCGCTCGCCCTTCAGGTATTCGACACCGGTGGCGCGGTTGTGATCATCGAAAAGCACCCGGGTTACGAGTGCGTGCAACTCCACCCGGAGCCGGTCGGGATGTTTTTGCACTGTTTCCAAGACCCGTTCCCGCGCGCCCATGCGTGCGTGATTGCGCGTCGCCAGTGGTGTGTAGCGAACTCCCACGGCATCCTCGGACACCAGCCGCCAGTCATTCGGATCGGCTTTGGCTTCGACGAGGTCGAGGAGCTTTTCGATCGGCTGCCCGATGTCTTCGAATGCCTCGGCTGCAGAATCGAGCAGCACCTGCACCAATCCAAAATCGCCCAGCGCGGCGGTGGGAACGGCCTTCTCCGATTGCAGCCAGCCGTGCCAGCCATGGCGTGACGGGTTTAGGCCGACTGCAGCCAGCAGGCGCTCGAGCGGCCGGTGGTGACAGTTTTCCAGCCGCTCGAAATACCGGCGCATTGCCTCGGGAGCCCACGACGGGTCGCCAGTGAGACGGGCGATCCCGTCCCAATCCGCATTGTGCGGATAGACCAGGATCATCGCATTGTGGGCCGTGCAGCCGCCCAAGGTGCCCGCCCGCGGATAGAGGATGCCGTTCACCGGAACCCCTCGGTAATAACGCCGATATTTCGGGTCCTTTTCCTGCATTGCGTCCGAGGCATAGTGCCGGACAAAAAAATCCCACCGCATTGCGTCATTTTCGCTCGCGAAGCCTTGGAAGGCCGGCACGTCGTAGTCATCGGGCAGGCGATTGACCCCGGGTTGATCGTCATTGGTGCCCGAGAGTTGGCGTGGATCGCCTCCGGCCTCCAGCAGCAGCACGCTGCGTCCGGCCTCGGCCAGGCGTGCCGCGCACGTCCCTCCACCCGCGCCGGAGCCAACGACGATGTAATCGAATGCCTCGCCGTCGTTCATCGCGTCTGCCTCTGATGGGGTTAGAAGGTCTTCAGAAAGGCAATCAATGCCTTCTTGTCTGCGTCGCTGAGACCGGATCCGAAATAGTGGCCGCGATTGACGACATAATCGGGGCATTTGCTCAGCGCGAACAGTTGTTCGCCGGCGTTCGAGAATACCTTGCGCGCCTGCTCGTCGGTAGCGCCCTGCGGCAGCGCCTTTAGGTCACGGAGCAGCTGGACCACTACCTTGACTACCGCTTTGTCGTGTGCGAGACGCTCGCGCAAGCTTGTCGTCGGCGGCAGCGGATCGAAATTCGCCAGCAGATCCACGGGCGTCCCGGCTGGAATCGGCCCGATCTCGAGCCCGCCCTCATTGAAGAGTTTCGGAGCCAACAGCGCCAGCACCTCTTGAGTATCCTTCACCACGTCAGGGAGATATCCGGTGGGGATACGCAGCCAGCTCGTCACGCTGGTTCGGTCAATCACACCGGGAACCTTGTCGCCCAGCACCGCATCCTTCTCGCGCTTCTCTGGCGACAAAAGCTTGGTGATCGCGTCGTCGAACGACGCCATGCGCGCTTCGACCGAGGGGCTCTGATTAAAGCGGCCGAGGCTGTTGTTTAGCAGGAACGGCGCCGTGGCCCACACGCTGATCAGTGACGGCACGCGGGTGTAGCCGCGTCCGCCGGCCGGCATTTGATACGGACGCGGCTCCCCGGTAAACGGGTCGTACACGGTTATCGCACCGACCGAAGGCAGTCCCTTATAAGAGGCCGAGGAAAAATTATCCCAGATATTGCCGGCAATTGCGTTTGTCGCCAGCGGGCTGCAGGCATTTGTCTGCAACAAGGTCACTGGGACGCGCATATCGTTCGACAGATAGTTTTTGTCAAGAAAATCGCTCGCGCTGACGATCTGCCGCATCTGCTGGCGGAAATCGTCGGTTTTGGTCCACTCCCAATACCGGTCCCAGCAGTCGAGATAACGGGGGCCGATACACAAGGCCGGATTGGCACGGGCCGGCTGCTGCGGGGCCTTACTGGAATGACAGGCGGCGCAATTGTCGGCAAAGACGATCTTGCCCCGCTGCGTGACGTCTGGGCTGTCGTTGAGGTAGGCGGCACCGCCATGCGCATTTTTCAGCTTGTGCGGGTAGGATGCCTTGACGAGGAACAGCGCCATGCCGGGGGTTTGTGACTCGGTCGCATCCCAATAGGACGAGTTAGCGCGCGCCACTGTGATCTCGAACGGAGTAACCGGTCTACCGCCGAGGATTGGGTTGAAGTGGCGCAGCCATTCTTCGCTAAAGAGACCGATATTGATATAGACGCGGTTCAGCGCCCCGAGAGCACCGACCGAATCGGCGCCATCCTTCAGCACGTGCGGGGTCCACACGGTATTCGGCGGTTGAAAAAACTGGGTCAACGGGCCCTGCGTGACAAAATCGTTGAACTGTTTGTTGGCGAGATTGTCGGGGCCCAAACTCTCCTGCCCCCAGCGTTTTCCCGCTTCCAACCGCGTCAGAAGATCGTAGATCGCGTTCATCGTGCGCGGGTTATTAATGTTGTCGCTTGAAACGAGCGAGGTGTCCAAAGAACCGGGACGCGCCGTATGCAGCAGCTGAAAAAAGAAGGTCGATGGATCGGCATTCCACGAGAAGATGCGATCGACCCAGAAATATTGGGCCCCGACCAGGGAGCTCAAATTCTCCCACTGGGGTGACTCGGGGTTCGTGGGCGGCTTCTCCGGGTTCGGCCCGACATGGCAAAAACCGCAGGCAACCCCGACCCGGTACGGTCTGACGAGCTCTTTCGACAGGTAGTAGTCGGGGTCGTTGTAGTAGCGCTCGGCGTTCCACTGCCTCGCCGCTTCTTCGTCAAAATCGGGGTTCGGAAACAGCCGTAACCCGAGAACTCCGGTCGCGTATCCATAATAGGATCCAGCCGGGATGTTCTTGCCGCGCGCTCCGATTGCGACACCCGGGTATTTCTCGGCGTTCTCGAACGGATCCGGCGGGCAGCCGGCGCTGCGCACGTCGAGCCACAGCCCGTAGCGCTGCGGATTGGGACCGGTGGCCTTGGTGAAACAGGGCTCGTTCGCCAGCCCGAAATAATTCCAACGATTGTCGCGACTGAATTTCAGTAAAGGGTGCGAGGATAGAATCTTCAACAGGTCAAAGGAGCCGAAGGTCAAGTTCGTCAGCTCGTCCCACAGGCGGTCGTTTCCACCTGACCAAACCAACCACATATTGCGGCCCTTGACCTCGTCGGGGGCGAGGGCAATGCCGCCATCCATGGCCCGGAAGTAGTCCTCGTCGGCTGCCGGGAAGGTTTGTGCCGAACGCCCCACTTGTCGCGCTTCGTCGACGACCGCCTGCGCCCAAGCCGGCTCCGCGAGGTAGGCGCTGAACAGCAAGAGGCAGCTCGATACGAGTAGCTGCGCTCCTTGCGAAAGGCGTTTTGCCATTCGGCTTCCCCCCTTTTTGGTGTAGCCCGTTTGCTCCTGCCCCTCGCCGTGCGTCGACTTTTAACCATACCGGATGCGCCGGCAAGCGCCAATTTTGCGACAAGCAAGCAGTGGGGCAGCTTACCGCCGGAAGCCCGCGGGCGTTTGAAGTCAATTCTCCGCCCTATCGACCTCGGGGAGGTCCGAGCGTAGGCTTTGCCGCGGGCAGGTATGGATCGAACATGGAGGAAACATGCAGCTCACGCGTATCGGGGAGTTCGAAGTTCATCGCATTGCCGAATACGAGGGGCCGTTTATCGCTCCCGAGACGTTTTTTCCTGATTTCGATTCGGAGGTCGTAAGGGCGAACTCCAATCATCTCGGCGTGCGGCTCATCGATCCGACGACCGGCAATCTGCTGTTCAGCTTCCACAGCTTCATCGTCAAGACCGGGCATCATACGATCCTGATCGATTCCTGCCTCGGCAACGACAAGGAGCGGCCAAGTCGGCCGCAGTTTCATCGGCTGCGCACGCCTTACATTGCGGACCTGGCGCAAGCCGGGGTCAAGGTCGAGGATGTCGATTATGTGATGTGCACGCACCTGCACTGGGACCATGTCGGCTGGAATACGCGGCTCGAAAACGGCCGGTGGGTCCCAACCTTCCCGAATGCCCGCTACATCATGGCCCGCCGCGAGTTCGCTCACTGGGAAGGCGTGCACCGGCGCGGTGAAGATACCCCCCACCGTCTTGCCTTCGAAGACAGCGTGCTGCCGGTCGTGCGCACCGGGCAGTCGGTGCTGGTCGATGAGGATTACGCCATCGAGGACGGCTTGTGGTTTGAAGGCGCCCCAGGCCATACGCCGGGCAATGTCGTAATTCATGCCCGCTCGCGTGACGACAGCGCGGTATTTACGGGTGATGTGATCCACCACCCGCTGCAGCTGTTGAAGCCGGAGTGGTCGACGCTCGCCTGCACCGACCAGGAGTTGTCCCGCAAGACGCGGACCCGCTTGATCGAACAACACGCGGAGCGCGGCAGTCGCCTCTTGCCGGCGCACTTCCCGAGCCCGACCGTAGGACGCATCGTGCGAGAAGGGAGCGCGTATAGCTATAGGTTCGAATAGGGACAGGACGCGAGCCGAGGAGGAAGCGATGACGAAGATGACAGGGGGCAAGTCGCTGGTCGAAATGCTCTGCCGGCACGGGGTCGACACGATCTTTGCGCTCCCTGGCGTACAGAATGATGCGCTGTTCGTTGCTTTCTATGATGCGGGCGAGGCGCTCCGCGTGATCCACACACGCCATGAACAGGGCGCGGCCTATATGGCCTATGGCTATGCCCGGGCGAGCGGCAAGGTCGGCGCCTATGCCGTCGTGCCTGGCCCGGGGCTGCTCAACACGACCGCGGCGCTCTCCACCGCTTACGCCACCAACGCACCGGTCCTCTGCATCAGCGGCCAGATCCCCTCCGACCTGATCGGCCGAGGTTTTGGCCTGCTGCACGAGATCCCCGATCAGCTCGGCATTCTGCGCACGCTGACCAAATGGGCGGCGCGGATTAATCATCCGACCGAAACCGGCAAGCTCGTCAACGAGGCGTTCCGGCAATTGCACGGCGGGCGACCCCGCCCGGTCGGGCTCGAAATGCCGCTCGACGTCATGGCGCTCGCGACCGAAGTCGCGCTGCCTGCAGCCGAGGGGCCGCCGGCCGTGACGATGCCCGACCCCGATCTGATCGACAAGGCGGCATCATTGCTGGCCGAAGCCAAGAAACCGCTCTTCTTCGTCGGCGGCGGCGCCGTAACCGCGGGTGAAGAGGTGTTGGCGATCGCCGAGATGCTCGAGGCGCCAGTGGTCAGCTATACCGGCGGGAAGGGCATTGTCAGCGACCGCCATTATCTCGCGCAATCGGCGCTCGCCGGCCATGAATTGTGGCGCGAGGCCGATGTCATCCTCGCGGTCGGCACCCGCCTGCACCAGCCACAGGTGCGCTGGGGCATCGATGCCGACTTGAAGCTGATCCGCATCGACATCGATTCGACCGAGATTACCCGCATCTTGAAGCCGGCCCTCGGCATCGTCGCCGACGCCAAGCCGGCGCTGGCTGCGCTCCACCGGGCGCTCGAGGGGCGCGGCCCGAGGCGCCAATCCCGCAAGGCGGAGCTGGAAGCGCTGAAGTCCCGCACTCTCGCCAATCTCGCCGAGAGGCTCGGCCCGCAATGCGAATACCTCCAGGCGATCCGCGCCGAACTGCCGGACGACGGCATCTATGTCGAGGATTTGACGCAGGTTGGGTATGTCGGGCGCGTGGCGTTCCCGATCTATCATCCACGCACCTATATCCATAGCGGCTATCAGGGCACGCTCGGCTCCGGGTTTGCCACAGCGCTCGGCGCCAAGATCGGGTGCCCCGATCGTCCGGTCGTGTCGGTCTCGGGTGATGGCGGGTTCATGTACAACGTCCAAGAGCTCGCGACCGCGGTTAAACACGGCATCGACATCGTCGCGATCGTCTTTGCCGACGGCGCCTACGGCAATGTGCGCCGGATGCAGAAGGAGGATTACGGCAACCGGCTGATCGGGGTCGATCTGCACAACCCGCAATTCCCCAAGATGGCCGAAAGCTTTGGCGTTGCCGGGGTGCGCACCTCGACCGCCGACGGCCTGCGCCGCGAGCTCGCCGCCGCATTGAAGCGGCGCGGGACGACCCTGATCGAGGTCGCGGTCGGTGAAATGCCCGATCCGTGGAAGCATCTGGTGCTGCCACGTGTGCGCGGCGGCCGCTAGCCGACGAGGATGATGTTCGACAAAGCCAAGCTCGAGGCATTGCGCGCCAAATACGACGGCGCCAAGGAAACCGAAATTGCGCCCTCCGAGTTCCGGACGGCGCTCTCGCTGGTGTTCGGCAGCAACTATCGGCGGTCGATGCCGTTCGCCGGAATATCGACGTTACTCGACCTGCCGTCCCGGCTCGACGCGCCGGACCTGCCGGATTTTGGGGGGCTCGACGTCGCACTCATCGGGGTGCCGATGGATCTCGGCGTCACCAACCGCGCCGGCGCCCGCCTCGGGCCTCGGGCGGTGCGCGAGATCGAGCGCATCGGCCCCTATAACCATGCCCTCGGTGTCGTGCCGAAGGTCGAATGCCAAGCGGCCGATATCGGCGACGTGCCGATGCGCTCGCGCTTCAGCCTCGATGACTGCATCGAGGATATCGCAGCGTTCTACGGGCGCGTTCGCGCCGCCGGGGTGCGGCCGCTTTCGGTCGGCGGCGATCATTCGATCACCTATCCGATCCTGAAGGCGCTCGGGCAAAGCGGCCCCGTCGGCCTTGTCCATATCGACGCCCATTGCGACACGATGGGCGAGATCGACGGCTCCAAATTCCATCATGGCGGGCCGTTCCGCCAAGCGGTGCTCGCCGGCGTGCTCGACCCCGAGCGCACGATCCAGATCGGCATCCGCGGCCCGGCCGAGATTTTCTGGGGGTTCTCCTACGAATCCGGCATGACCGTGCTGCACATCGAGGAGGTCGACCGGATGGGCATCGACGCGGTCGTGGCGAAGGCGCGAGAGGTGGTCGGCGATGGCCCGACCTACATCTCCTTCGACGTCGACGGGCTCGACCCGGCCTATACCCCCGGCACCGGGACGCCGGAGGCCGGCGGCCTCACCCCGCGCGAGGCCCAGGCGATCCTCCGCGGCCTCAAGGGCATCGACATCATCGGCGGCGACGTGGTCGAGGTCGCGCCGCAATACGACCCGACGAGCAACACCGCGATGGTCGGCGCGCAGATGCTGTTCGAGATCTTCTCGCTCATGGTCCTCGGCCCGCGTCTCAAGCGGGGTTGAGGACGGATTCCCGGTTTTTCCCGTCGTAACGGGAATTTCGCCGATTTGGCCCGCGAAACTGCCGTTTCTCTACAAAAACCGTGTGCCAAATCAAGCCCTTGCCGGAAAATTCCCGTAGCGCCCGAACCGGGAATTCGCAGCGGCCTAACCGGGAATTAAATCCGCCGAACCGGGAATTACGGGAAAGAAGAGATACATCGCTCCACACGGGGCGACCTTACTGCGCCATTCGGCCTTTTATGAGGCGCGCCCCTAAGTCGTCTTGGCGGCGAGGAGGTCGCGGATCTCCTCGAGCAGCACCTCGCTCCGCGGCGGCGCGGCAGCCGCCGGCTCCTCGTGCAAATGCAGGCGGCTGAGCGCCTTGATCAGCCAAAAAACGGCAAAGCCGACGATCAGGAACTGGATCACGGCGTTGAGGAAGAGGCCGATATTCAACGTCACCGAACCCGCCTTCTGCGCGTCGGCGAGGGTCGGCTGCGACGGCCCCTTCAACGTGACAAAGATGTTGGCGAAATCGATGCCGCCGACGAGAAGACCGATGATCGGTGTGAAGATGTCCTTCACCAGGCTGTTCACCACGGCGGTGAAGGCGACCCCGATGATGATGCCGACCGCGAGGTCAACAACATTGCCGCGCACGATGAACGCACGGAATTCTTCGAGCCAAGCCGGCCGCAGCATGCCAGTCGGCGACGAGGTTTGCGCGGTCATAAACAATCCCTCCGCATTTAGCCGGGCGAGCCGACGAGGTTAGTCCACTGTGCGGGGGGTTAGTCCACTGTGCGGGCGCGGGCATGCATCCATTGAGCGGTCCGGCGGACGCCGCCGAAGGTAAAGACGTGCAGCCCATCGATCGGTGCGCTCGCATCCTCGCCGGCGACCAGCGAGTCGATGAAAGCATTGGGCGTGGCCTCCGCGAGGATCCGCGCAAAGGCGGTGTGACCGCGCGCGAGTGCACGCAACGAAGCGCCGACGCCGCAGCGGAACGCGAATTTGGCAAGGGTCGCAACATTGGCCGGCCCGGCGATGCCGACCTCGACGGGGCAGCCGATCCCCCGGGCGCGCAATGATGCGATCCAGCGGTGGATCGGTTCGGGCTCGAAGCCGAACTGGGTGATCAGCGCCACCTCGAGACCGCGCCGCTGCGCGAGCGCTATCTTGGCGTCGAGCGCCGCATCGAGTGAGTGGGTATCGATCCTCGGATGGCCCTCCGGATACCCGGCGAACACGACTTCGCTGATGCCGTGGGCCTCGACGACGCCGGTGGCGAGCAGATCGAAGCTGCCGCTGAACGGACCCACCGGATGGTCGGGGTCGCCGCCGATCAGCAAGACGCTCTTCACCCCCGCCTCGGCCGCCGCGCGCTGCATGTAATCCCGCGCCTGCGTAAAGCTCGCCAGCCGCCGCGCGGCAACATGCGGCACCGGGATGAAGCCGGCACGCTGCAATTTGGCACAGATCGCGACAATGTCGTGGTGCGTCACGCTCCCCGGGTGGTTGACGAACACCCTCGTTCCCGGATCGAGCAGCTCGCGTAGCCCCTCCCCGGCCAGCTCCTCGCGCGGCGAGATCTCGATCGAACAGGCGCCGATCAGCTGTGCCGCTCGGCGGCGCTCAGCGCTGTGGTCGAATGTGTTTGGCATTGGTTCGGTCGCGGCCCGCATCAGCCCGAATCCCGCTTGCGCGAAATCACATAGGATTCGTCCCAGAACCACAGCTCGCCATGCTTGCGCAGCACCTCCTTGGTGGCTTCCAGATAGGCGCCGCTGCTCATCGCCTCCGACAGCCGCTGATCTTCGATTTGCGCGACATAGGTCGCGGCGTTCCAGGCGGCGAACAATGTCGAGGTGCCGATCGTCACGCTGATCTCGCTCGGCAGGGTGTGCATGTCGTAGCGGAACAATGAGCGGGCGTCGGCATAGGCGCCAAAGTTGAGGTCGCGCCCGGCGCTGCCGAGTTCCGCCTTGGCCGCGCGCAGCAAGGAATGGCGATCGGTCGTGAACGGGTCCTCGCCGGGCCAGATCCTCCGGATGATTTCGAGCCCCGGGTCGTCACCATGCGAGTGGATCGCGATCAGCCGCCCGCCAGGCGCAAGGCTGCGTGCCAGTGGGACGACGACCCGCTTGGCCTTGAAGTCGAGCGGCGCGCGGCGATAGGGCTGCGAGGCGATCACCAGATCGTAATCGGCGTGGGTGACCCCGCGGCGCGGCCGCACTTGATGGAGCAGGAATTTGTGGTCCTCGCGATAGATGACCAGCACGACCGGCTTCTCGTAGATCGGATTGCCGCTCTTGGGGCTGGCGAGCGCGCGCCAGTGCTCCGCGAGGAAGGGCTGCAGATCGGTGATCTGCGTCTCGAATTCGTGCGCAGTGTTGCCGGTCAGCGCCAGTTCGTGCCACACGAGGCTGGTGGCCGAGGTCACCGAATTCGGCTTCAGCCACGGCGCCTCGGAGTAATACATGTTGGTCATCACCAACACCGTCGCCGGATGCTCGAACAGCCGGTCGGGCATCTTTTCGAGCACGAGCCGCACGTCTTCGAGGCTGATCTCCTTGCCCACTATGTAGAACGGCATTGTGGGAAAGCGGTTGTGCATCGCGCGCATCGTGCGCGCCAGCACCGTGCCGTCTCCCGTGCCGGCGTCGAACACGCGGAGCGCCGGCGGCCGCGGATGGAGGTTGGCCAATTCCATGCCCACTCGTTGGGCAATGACCCACTTCTCGCCGCAGGTCGTGACAAACAGCAGGTATTTCTGACGGTTGTCGTAAAAACGGAAATTGTGCTCGTCGGCCGGATACGGTACCGGAGGCAAAGGCGCCACGACCGCCACGCCATTGACCGCGGGCTCGGGTTCGCGGGTGATAAACGCCTGCACCCGCTCGACCGTCGTCGTCGTAACGCGCCCGCCGAGCCGCAACCGGCTGACCAGCTTGCCGTCGTTCACCGCCAGCCGCCCAAACGTCGATTCCGCCATGCGGGCGCGACGGCAGTACTCGGCAATATCGCGCAGCAGCGTTTCGCTCATCCGAAGCCTCCAGCTTCCGGATAGCGATTCAGATGCGTACTCAGACTTTGGTCAACCACATTTCTGCCCATGACAAAAGTGGGCAAACAAGTGGGATGTATCCGATCAGTGGGAAAGCCTGGCCCGGAACAACGGGCGCGCGCTTATCACGAGTCCCGCGAGGAGGCGCGCCAGTGTAGGCTTTACCATGGTTCCGACCAACTCCCGGATACGCCCGACCGAAATCCACGCGACGCCAGAACGCGGTCTCGCCGTCAAAGGCCCGGCATGGTGAGCCCGCGGGAGCCAATGGCGGACAAACTCAGAACCGGGCGCACTGCCAATGTGTCAAATGTCGGCGCAAGATTGAAATGTCATCGGCTGTGCAAAGTTGAAATGACACCGCACTGGTGTCGGGTTGGGCGACGGGCGGGCGCGGAGCCTTTGCGCAGCGCAG
>Ga0306926_10000228_pt1 | contig 48822 bp, 41 predicted proteins | sample flu12Cox44000178_FD_203759 | JGI IMG/M metagenome (GOLD analysis project Ga0306926, IMG submission 203759) | Lab enrichment of tropical soil microbial communities from Luquillo Experimental Forest, Puerto Rico - flux8day.12C.oxic.44.000.178 (v2)... | ecosystem: Environmental > Terrestrial >... | reverse complement strand
CCCGAGCAGCCCGTAGCAAGAACCGTTGTGATCTGCGAAGGGTTGGACACGGTCCAGAATTGTCAATCCGCAGAGGCAGCTGAAACATTTTCCTGAGCGGACACGAATTTGCGGTCCGGCGACCTCCGGCATTGGGTAAATGGAATCCCATGTCTGATCAGGCTTTGCGGAAGGGAGCTTGTCCCGAAGCTTCGCCTAATAAGACATCTCTTTGACGCACGCTAGTCTCATGAGCTACAGAGCTCTGAACTCAGCGCGCGTGGCTGCATGTAGCGCAAATGATATCCTGTACGAGTTTATGCGCGTAACAACTCACCCCCGCGTCATGCGGCGACCGTGGAGCGCGCCGCATCGCCTTTGGCAACTTTCACTTGTGACGCGAACGGATCTGTCTCGACATAAATGCGGCGCTCAATGGCAAGATGCTCCTCGCGGAGTTCCTGCGCGCCCGTCACATTGAGAAATGCGTCAGCTTCGCGATAAAGTTCTTTGATCTTCGCCTCGCTCATGCCGTAACACCTCCCATCGGGGTAGTTGCCTCGAAACGCCCAGCGGTCCCCGAAACCGTACCCTTGTAAGACGGGCATGCCGCCACGACGGTAGCTCCGGGAAGTTAAAATCGATGATGGTGGGCCGCTCGCTCTTGCGCGCCGCGTCTAAAATCATCTGCGCACCCATGAGATCGGCTCTTTGGAATTCTCTTCTGGTGCCCGCTCGCGGGTGTCACGTATCAAATCGGCTCTAGCGCCCGGGGCTGCATGTAGCGCAGATGATGAGGATTGGATGGCCGCCTCAAACGCGAGTTGCCCGATCATGTCCTGAGTGAGCGGTAATTCAGTCGTTCGCTCCTCGCCCCTATACTGCATCCCGATGGCGAAGCTCGCCGCGCCCGCCTCATTTGCTCTTTTCGCCCACTCTTGCCACGGCGTAGCGGCTTGGGCCTGCTCCACTGGCCAAGACCGCGAATTTTGCTCAGGTCGTTCTTTGCTCAATTGCAGCAAAGCACGGTCGCCACCACGGCTAGGGCTTGTCGTGGAGGTCCCATTAGAATGCGGTTCATCTCGCCGCAGCGGACCCACTCCGGTGTTAAAAGTAGGTCGCCGCAGACTAATGCCCAACCTGGAACAGGTGACTTGCAGCGAACCAATGGTCACGCCGATCAACTCGGCAATTTCCTCTCGGCTCTTGCCTCGCTCCACCAGATTGATGATTTGCTGCACTCTCTCTGGCGTAAACTTAATCGGCCTGCCGCCGGCACTGGTCACCCTGAGCCACTCCAGGCCCGGTCCGTTTTTTGCGTTCTTTACACTTGTCATTCTCCTCGCGGCTGCCCTGCGCTGGGATTGGCAGGGGGTGCTGGCGACGGGCGCCGTGCTCGCTGTGATAATGCTGGCCGTGGGAGTAGTCGCATCGCAGTCCGCCTCTGCGACCGCATCCGACGGCGTTAGTTTGAACGGGGCGATTGTCCGTGGCGTAAACCTGATCGCAGCCGGGGGCTTTCTGGCCTACTTCAGCGCCTTGCGGGTGCGGCGGCGCGAGCAGCTGTCAAAGCTCGCCGACTGGCCAGGTCCCGACCCGTCACACATGATCTCTCCCAGCCTGGCAACGGTGCTCAGCCATTGTGCCCGTACCCTCGAAGTGCCCCGGGTGCTGGTTCTTTGGGAGGAAGTGGACGAGCCTTTCGTCAATGTCGCTGTGTGGAAAGACAATGTTTATGAGCATACGCGGGAAATTGCCGGAGAACTCGATGATTTCCTTCGATCGAAACACCACTCCGATTCCACATTTGTGACTACCAATGTGAGATCCGGTTTTGTCGACATGCAAAGTGGTGCGGCTCGCTTAAAGACGCCGATCATGAACGAGGAATTCATTAGACGATTTCAAATTCGTAGCGTCGGGACGGCACCGTTTGTGGGAATCCTCTGCAGGGGACGGGTATTCATTCTGGATCGTGGTAGCTGGGGTGATTTCCTTTTGTTGTTGATCAAGTTTGTCGCGTCCCGGGTCGGAATGGAGCTCGACCGGCAAATTTTGCAGCGCCAGACCGAAGAGGCTGCGGCCGCCCGAGAAAGGATACGGCTCACTCGTGACCTGCACGACGGCATTCTGCAAAGCCTCACGGCGGCTAGGTTTCAGCTCAAGCTTTTGAGCGATGGCCAGCGCGATGAAGACCCCCAGTCACGACTCAATACGATCAAACAGCTGCTGAATAACGAGCAGATCAGGATCAGAGATTTCGTACGCCAGACATTGCCAAAATCGGACGCCGGAACCGAACTTGTATTGAGCCGGGATCTGCAGCGGGTTATTTCCGAACTCGGCGAACTGTGGGAATGCACAACCTCTTTTTCCGTGGACCCACAGGATGCGCGTGTTCCAGCAAAATTAGGTGTTCATCTCTCGCTTATGTTTGCGGAAGCGATTTCCAATGCGGTTCGGCATGGCGGAGCTTCAACGATCCGGGTTGGTATGCGCAAAACGAACGGACATCTCGCGATAGAAATTCAAGATAATGGACATGGCATCACCGACTCAGCTTGCAAGTACGACAACAAAGAGCCTGCGGCGTCAGGTCCGGTTTCGCTGCGCGGGCGTGTTGTTGAACTTGGCGGATCGCTGGATGTGCGTAGTTCTCCACTGGGGACCGAGCTCCAGATACGGATGCCATTGGCATGAACAGCCCGCGGCCGCCTATTTCCATTGTTCTGGCCGACGATCACCCCGTCGTGCTTCACGGGATGGCCACTATTCTTCGAGCGCAGCCGGACATCAACGTGGTCGCGCTCTGTGAGGATGGGATCGCTGCGGCAGAAGCTATTCGGCAGTTCGTGCCGGACATCGCTGTGCTCGATATCAGCATGCCCGGTTTGAATGGCCTCGATGTCCTGTCGCGTATAACCTCGGATGGACTTGCTACGAAAGTTATATTTCTGAGCGCCACTGCCACCGATGCTCAAATCCTGACCGCTATTACACGTGGTGCAAAAGGCATCATGCTCAAGGATATCGCCCCCGAGAGCTTGGCCGATTGCGTTCGGCAGGTTGCTGGGGGTCGAGAATGGTTCCCGGCCGATATCGTCGACGCCGCGATGGAGCGCGAAACGGGGCGTCGAGTGCAGAGCAAGCAGCTCGTGCAGACATTGACCCCACGCGAGCGGCAGGTTGTCGTCTCGCTGTGCGAGGGAAACTCGAACAAGATGATAGCCCGGCAGCTTAATCTAACCGAGGGTACCGTGAAGGTTCACCTCAGTAACATCTATAACAAGCTCGGCGTCGCGAACCGGACAGCTCTTACGGCCCTTACGATCGTCCACAGAGATCATCTGGATCCCGGGACCAGTGACGTCTCCGATGCCGATTGGAAGGCGCCTGACGCCGGCATCGGCACGTCTGATCCAATCTTAGAATAAATGAGCTTGCGACGACGGATCCTCACGATCTCGGAAGCCTTGCGGCCGCGCATGAGAGGTAAGACCCGCGCTACAGCTACGCCGTGTCACCCCGCCAGGTATGCCGTGCGCACGTGCGGATTGTCGATCAACTCGCGTCCGCTGCCCTCGAGCGCGAGCGAGCCGGATTCCAAGAGATAGGCGTGATCGCACATGTTCAGCGCGGCGGAGGCATTCTGCTCCACCATCAACACTGTCGTGCCCGAGGCGCGAATGCTGCTGACGATATCGAATGTCCGCTCGACGATGGCGGGCGCAAGTCCGAGCGATGGCTCGTCGAATAATATGAGCTTGGGACGCGACATCAGCGCGCGGCCGATCGCGAGCATCTGCTGCTCGCCCCCCGACAGGGTGCCCGCCGGCTGCTGCCGTCGCTCGGCAAGGCGCGGAAACTGATCGAACACCCGCGCCATGTCGGCGGCGATCTCGCGGCGATCCGTGCGCAGATAGCAACCCATTTCCAGGTTCTCGAGCACCGTCATTTGCGGGAACACGTGCCGCCCCTCCGGACAATGCGCCAGCCCGAGCGACAGAATGGCGCGCGCGGAGGCATCGGTGATGTCGTGTCCATCGAACACGATCGTGCCGGAGGTCGGGTGCAACAGCCCCGAGATCGCCTTCAAAGTCGTCGTCTTGCCGGCGCCGTTCGCGCCGATGAGCGCGACGAGCTGGCCTTTGCCCACGGCGAGCGACACGCCCTTGAGCGCCGTCACCTGGCCGTAGCGACAGACCACATCGCGCAGCTCAAGCACGCTTTTTTCCTTCTCCCAGATACGCGCGAATAACGCCGGGATCTTTCTGGATCGCCGCTGGAGGACCTTCAGCGATGATGCGGCCGTAGTTGAGGACGACGATGCGGTCCGAGACCTGCATCACCATGGGCATATCGTGTTCCACCAAAAGAATGGTCACGCCGGAGGCGCGAATGGTCTGCACCAATCGCATGACCCTCGCGCTCTCGTTGGGATTCATGCCGGAGACCGGTTCGTCCAGCAGCAGCATCGAGGGCCGTGCGGCCAGCGCCAAAGCCATGCCGAGCAGCCGCTGCTCGCCATAAGGAAGCGTGGCGGCAAGGTCGGCCGCTCGCCGCTCGAGCCCCACCACGCGCAAAATCTCGCGCGCCTGATCGGCGAGCTCTGCCTCCGCGATTTTCTCCCGCGGGAGCGCCAACAACGTTTCCCATAGGGTCGACTGTCCCAGCCGGTGCAATCCGATCAGCACGTTTTCGAACACCGTGTTGTTCTGAAAAATGCTCGTGCGCTGGAACGTCCGGACCAGGCCAAGGCTGGTAATTTCATGCGGCTTGAGGCCGTTCAACAACGTGTTGCGATAGCGAACCTCGCCGGCCGTGGGCTTGAGAAAACCGGTGACGACATTGAATGCGGTCGTCTTGCCGGCGCCGTTCGGCCCGATGAGACCGACGATTTCTCCTTCGCAAACCGTGAAATCGAGATCGGCAAGCGCGACAAGTCCGCCGAAATGCACGGCGACGTGCGCGATCGAAAGAACTACCTCTCCCGCTGCGCCGCCTGCCGGCATCATCGCCCTTCGCGCGGATCGGAGCTGCCGGCCAACAGGGCGCCCGCGGGTTTGCGCGTCGTAATCCAGCGTTGGATCGCCGGTACGATTCCCTGCGGCAGGAGAAAGACGATCGCGATCATCAAGCCGCCGTAGAGGATCCACTGGACCGCAGGCGCGGCGAAGGGGCGCAGGATCACCGGCAGGAAACCGAAGATCACGCCGCCGACAATCGGACCGGCCAGCGTTCCCTTGCCGCCGGTGATGACCATGATGACCATGGTGACGGTGTAGATGAACAGGAAGATGTCGGGGTCGATGATCTTGAGATAGTGCGCGTAGAGGCTTCCGGCGCCGCCGGCCATCGCCGCCGACACGACTGCCGCCAGCACGAGGTAGCGCGTCACATCGATGCCCACGGCGCTTGCCAACGTCTCGTTTTCCTTGAGCGCGATCATGGCACGGCCGATGCGCGAGCCCACCAGCCGGCTGATGACGACATAGGCGATCAAGCCCAGGGCGAGGACGAGATAGTAGTAGGCGGTCTTGTTCCAGAGCGTGTAGTCGCCGAGGCCGGGAAATCCCAGCGTGTAGGGAGGAATATTGGTGAGCGCCAAGGGACCTTGCGTCAGCTCCACCCAATTGAGCGCGACGAGCCGGGTGACCTCGGCGAAGCTGATGCTCACGATCACGAAATAGGCGCCGCGCACCTTGAAGGATAACCGGCCGATCACGTAGCCGCTCAATCCGGCGACAATCATGCCCACCAGCAAGCCGACGAGGGCGGGCCAAGTGTGGTGCACCACGCGAAATCCGAACAACTCGATGTCGAAACCAAGCGTAGTCAACGCACTGGCATAGGCGCCGATACCGAAGAACGCCACATGGCCGAGGCTCAGCTGCCCGGTATAGCCGAGCAACAGGTTCAAGCTCATTGCCGCGATGATGAAAATACCGGTGATGATCAATATGTGCAGGAGGTACTGGTCCTGCAGCCACAACGGAATGCTGAGGAGGAAGACGAGCCAGAACGCCGGCAACGCACGGGTCATCCCACGCGCTCCGCCCGCGCGAAGAGGCCAGTCGGCTTGAACAGCAGCACCACGATGATGATCAGGAAGCCCATCGCGTCGCGATAGCCGGATGAGATATAGCCGGCGCCGATCTCCTCGACGAAGGCGAGGATGAATCCACCGATGGTCGCGCCGGTGATGTTGCCGAGCCCGCCGAGAATAACGATCGCGAACGCCTTGAGCGAGGCGAGGTCGCCCATGGTCGGGGTGACGAGAAAGACGGGACCGAGCAGGGCCCCCGCCGCAGCCGCAAGCGCAGAGCCGATGGCGAAGGTCGCGGTAAAAATGCCCTTGATGTTGACGCCCATCAGCGCCGCCGTATCGGCATCCTGGAACGTTGCCCGCATGGCCTTGCCGAGTTTGGTGCGGTGGATGAGGAGATAGCTTCCGGCGATCAAGAGCAACGCGGCTGCAAGCACGAAAACGCGGACCCACGAAATCGAGACCGGTCCGATCACCAGCGGAGTCTCGGGGAAAGGCGTCACGATCGCCTTGGCCACGCCGCCCCAGACCAGCAGCTCGGTGTTTTGCATGACGATCCAGGCGCCGATCATCACCAGCATCACCGTGTCGATGTCGGCGCCGCGCATCGGCCGCAGCAGCGCGATCTCGATCAGCGAACCTAGAAGCGCCCCGGCGATGACGGCAACGATGAGCGCGAGAAAGAAATTAAGGCCAAGCGCCGCGGCCACGAGGTAAACGGTGTAGGCGCCGAAGGCGTAGAGCTCGCCGTGGGCGAAATTCACCACGTGCATGATGCCGAAGATCAGCGTCAGCCCGATGCCGAGCAGAGCGTAGGTCCCGCCCAGCATGACGGCATTGAGGAGATGCTGGAGGAATTGATCCACGTGCCCTCACGGGTCCGGACATGTACCGTCGTCCCGCGCAAGCGGGGACCCTATGCCGGAACGGTTGGCATGCATCCTCCCGCGACGCGAGCGTCGCGGGAGGATCGCATATCAGCGTATCAAGCGCTCGGCAGGACGACTTTGCCGTTCTCGATCTTGATCAGATAGATGCCGGGATTGCTCTGGCCGCTTTCCTGACCCGCCGGTCCGGCTTTCTCGAACTTGATCTTGCCGTTCATGCCGGTCAGCTCGACTTGCCAGAATGCCGCGCGGATTGCCTCCGGATCCGCCTTGCCCGCCTTGGTAATCGCCGCGGCAATGGTACGGATTCCGTCATAGCCGCGGAAGCTCTCGGTCAGGCCGGCGAAGGGATAGCCGCGCTTCTTCCATTCCTCGACGAACGCCTTTGCCATGGCCGGATCGGCCGAGACATTGGGGTTCCACGGCGTGAAGAACGTGATGTGAGTGGTGTCGTTTGCCGCCGCGCCCGCCTGCTCGATCAACTGATCGGGATTTTGCGAACCGCCGGTGGTGATAATTCGCTTCTTCAAACCCAGCGCCGCCGCTTGCTTGAAGATCAAGGTGAGCTGCTCGACCGCCGTGGTGATGATGAGCGTATCGGCATCGGAGGCTTTGATTTTGGCGAGCTGCGCGCTCATGTCCTGCGCCGGCGGGTCCATGGTCTCGACCAGCCCGACCTTGATGTTGTGCTCCTTGAACATCTTGCCGAAGTCTTCCGCGGCGCCGCGGCCCCAGTCGTTGTTCACGACCAGGAAGTCCGCCTTGCCGATCTTGAGCTTGTCGACGATCTTAGCGAAAGCGACGGCCTCGACCGCCGACGGCGGCGAAATGCGGAAGATGTATGGGTTGCCGGAGGTGGTGATCTTGCCGGCCGAGGAAGTCTCCACCAGCATCGGCACCTTATATTCCATGAGCTTGGGCATAATGGCGAGCGTGAAGCCCGAGCCCCACGCGCCCATCATCACCGGCACTTTGTCGCGCACGATCAGCTTCTCGGCCACCGCGGCCGCTTCGGTTGGGTTGCTCTTGTTGTCCTCGATCACCAATTCGAGTTTTTTGCCGAGCACGCCGCCCTTGGCATTGATCTCGTCGGCGGCGATCTTGGCGCCGTTGGCGACATAATTTCCGGAAGCCGCGAAAGCCCCGGTCAACGGCTGAATGACGCCGACCTTGATGCTTTCTTGCGCGGCTGCCGTCGTCACGCCGGCGGCGAGGACGATTGCCGCGAGCGTTGCCGTGCTTGCCAATTGCCTCATCTTGTCCCTCCTTTGTGCGAGCGGCGCCAGCCGGCGCTCACGCAACTATAGCAGTTCAGCTTGTATCGAACCACATGCGGGCAAAAAGCGGAATGCCTCCGCTCATATTCCGCAAAAGCGGGAATCCGGGAAAAATCTGGGTTTCTCCGCTTCCGCGGAGACGAACCCAAGGAGCGCCCAGTCATTTCGCCTTCAGCCGCGGAATGATCTCGCGCGCGATGAGCTCGATCTGCTCCGTCTCGTATTTGTAAGGGACGAAGATGATTTTCTGCGTTCCAACCGCCTGATGCGCCTTGAGCTGCTCGACGCATTCGTCGACCGTTCCCATGATGGCGCTGTCCTTGGTCGACTCGCTCCAAGACGCAAAATCCCACTCCTTAGTGAGCCATTCCATCATGCGGCTCTCGACGGCCTGCCGCGACTTGCCGACGAAGATGGGCAGCTGCGAAGCATTGAGGAGCTTGTCCGGGTCCTTTCCTGCCTCCTTGGCAAAGCCGCGGATTTTGCTCCACGACTTGGCGAAGCTTTCTGCCGTGTAGAAATAGGTCAGCCAACCATCGCCGCTGACCGCCGCGCGTTTGAGCACGCGATCGACATATCCGCCGATCAGGATCGTCGGATATGGTTTCTGCACCGGCTTGGGATACATGACGCCGGCGGGAATGTCGTAGCGGGAAAACTTGCCACTGACCGTGTGCTCGGTCCAGAAACGTTTGAGGATGTCGAGACTCTCGTCCATGATCTTGCCGCGCTGATCGAACGGCACGCCGATCGCATTGAATTCGCGCCGATACCAGCCCGACGCCATGCCCATCAGCAGCCGTCCGTCAGATAACAAATCCATGCATGCGAGCTGCTTGGCGAGGATCACCGGATTGCGCATAGGCAGCACGAGAATGCCGGTGCCGAGCTTGATCTTGTTGGTGCGGGCAGCGATTGCGGTGAGCAGCGTCAAGGATTCGATGATCGGAAAATTCGGCTCGACGCCGAGCAGAATGTGATCCCACACCCACAGCGAATCGAAGCCGAGCTGCTCCATCCTCACGCCGTAATCGACCAGCGCCTTGACGTCCGGCATCTGCGGATAAGCGGTGAAATTTGGCACCGCAATGCCGAATGTCCGATCCAAGCGCGCCATCACAAAACTCCTCTGCTGTCGGCTGTCTATGATTCGGGGCCAGGCGGCCTAGGCGGTATAGAGCCGCTCCGGATCGAGTTCACGCAACAACCCGAGCTCCTGATCGGTAGGCGGCTCGGTCACACCCAGATGCGGCGCGAAGTCGAGGCTAAATCCCGTGTTGTCCTGAAGCTCCTCCCGGGTGACGCCGGGATTGAGCGAGATCACCTGCATGCGCCGCTTCTCATCCTCAAATCCGAACACGGCCAAGTCGGTGACCACGCGAAAGGTGCCGCCGGCGAGCAGACCGCTCGCGCGTCGCGTCTTGCCGCCGCGCAGATATCCGGGGCTGGTGATGAAATCGACGTGCTCGACGAACCGCCGCTTCTCGTGCTTCATCGCCACGATCATCTGCGCGAGCGAGGCGATGTCGTTGCCGCCGCCCGTGCCCGGCAAACGGGTCTTCGGCCGTGCCGGATCGCCGATGAACGAGCTGTTCAAATTGCCGTACTGATCGACCTGCGCCCCGCCCATGAATCCGACGTCGACATACCCGCGCTGCAGCAGGAGCAGCACTTCGGCGCTGCCAAGCACCATGTTGGCGCGCTTGGTGCAGCGCTGATCGTTGGTCGAGGGCGGTAGCTTGCCCGGCTCGATGAACGCGCCAATCACGCCGCCTTCAAACAGAATCGTCAGGCCCGGGCAGCGCAGCCGCTGCGCAAGCGTAGCAGCCAGGAGCGGAATGCCGACACCGGCGAACACCACCTGCCCGTCACTGAGCTGCCGCGCGCTCAAGATCGTGAGCAGCTCCACGGCGGTGTAGTTATGCTTCTTCTCAAGCATCGTAGATGCTCTCCCCCGCGCGCGCCGCCTCGAGCAATTGCTCAATTCCAATCAAGGCAAGAAATTCGCTCCACGATTTGGGTGCATAGACGAAACGCTCCAGGTATTGCTGCATGCCTTTGACGGGATCGCCGTTCACCAGCGTCACGTAATATTCCATGTGGCGTAACATCGGCTCATAGACGCCATAGCATTCGTGCGGGGCACATCCGAACGGCAATTCGACCACGGCATCAACGGCAAAGAAAGGGATCTTGGTCTGGTCCGGCGCGCGGCGGATCTGATCGTTGGAGACGATGCGTTCCGTCGTCAGGATGACCTTATTTGCGGCCATGGCGAGATCAATGTCCATGAATTGCAGGCCGTCGATCTGCGCGTTGCCGTAGGGGTCGCAGCGCTGGACGTGGATCAACGCGACGTCCGGATTGAGCGCAGGAACCAGCAGCAGCTTCTCGCCGGTGAACGGACAATCGATCTCGACCGCCTCCGGGCGTTGCTTGCGGACGTCCGAGCCAAGCATCGATCGGATCGGCATGAAGGGAACGCCCATGGCGCCGGCGCGAAACCGCATGCCCATAGCCATGTGACTCCATTCATCGAATTGCGCCTTGCCGGTCTCCACGTGATGGCGCATCACCTTCGACACGCCCCACAGGATTCCCTGGCTGAACCAGCTCGTGATGATGTGATCGCAGGCGCCTGACGCCAACAACAGGTCGCCGTCGCTGGAGACGATGCTGCGCGAGCATGTGAGTCCCTTGCGCCCGGCGCGGATCAGCGCCCAGATCATCCCCATGGGGGTTCGGGACATCGTGCTGCCGCCGATCCCGACCGAATCCCCGTCGCGCACGAACGAGGTCGCATCTTCAAGGGAGACGACCTTGTCGCGCAGGCTGCGGTCGCGGCGCAATAACTCCTCGCGCAGCTCCATATAGCTGCGGCCCGCGGAGCTCACCGGTTCGCTTTTGCTGTGCACCATGAGTCAGCGGGCGCGGACCGCGCCGACCTCCGCGTTGAAATCTTCGATCAAGTCATCCCACACCGGTATGCTGTCCACCAGAGCGCGCCAGAACCGCTGGTCCTTGCGCTGCTCGAAATCGTCGAGCGTCACGCCCTGCTGCTCCACCCAGGTGAAGTACCCGAGATTGAAAATACGCTTGCGGTCGAAATGGGTGAGCTCGAGAACGTGGTCGTCCGCGATCCCTTCCAAATGGCGGCTGAAGACTTCTCCGGCATTGACTTCGTCGAACCCGTCCCCGTAGCGCCGCGCCAGAAAGCTCTGCCGCTCGCTGGCGTAAAGGAGCGCGCTGTCGGTCGCCACGGTCATCACCACGTCGTCGCCGCCAAAATCAAGATGTTTAACGACCTTGATGGCCGCGACGATATTCGCCAATCCGGAGATGCCGACGTCATCGAAGGTCCTCACGATATCCGGATCGATCTTGCGCCGCCCCGCCAGATAGCTGCGTCCGACATTCCCGCCGAACAGCAGATTGAGCGAATCGCTGGCGAGATCCGACACCCCGACGACGAGGTCGGTATTCATCACGTTGTGGATCAGCGGAATATGCTTGTCGCCGATGCCTTGGATATTGTGCTCGCCGTATCCGTTGCAAAGCATGGTCGGGCACTCGATGGCCTCCGCCGCGGCGATCTTGGCGCTGTGCCGCGATTTCAGGTAATCGCCGGCCGCGATCGTTCCGGCCGAGCCGGTGGCCGAGACGAAGGCCGCCAGCCGATACCCTGGGTTGGAGGTTTTGAGATGCGCGAACACACGATCGAATGCCGCGCCCGTGCAGTAATAGTGGATCAAGTAGTTGGCGAATTCGGAGAACTGATTGATGATGACGTTGCGTTTGTCGCGCGCAAGCTCGGCGCACTTGTCGTAGATTTCCTTGACATTGCTTTCCGTCCCCGGCGTGCGGATGATGTCGGCGGGATCCGAGACCCAGTCGTTGAGCCAATCGAAGCGCTCGCGGCTCATGCCGGCGGGCAGCACCGCCACGCCGCGGCAGTTGAGGATGCGCGAGATGGCGACGCCGCCGCGGCAGTAATTTCCGGTGGAAGGCCACACCGCTCGGTCGTGTGTGGGCTCGAAGCGGCCGGTCACCAGGCGAGGCACCAGACAGGCGTAGGCCGCGAGCACCTTGTGCGCCCCGATCATGGGAAACCGCCGCCCCAGCACAACGACGATCGGCGCTTTCACGCCGGTGAGCGCCTCCGGCAGGACGACATAGCCGGGTAGCGCAACTCGATGCGTCCGATTCGCGGCATTGAACCAGTGCACGCGCCAAAGGTTTTTTGCGTCCGGTTCATCCGGACCGACCGACTTGAGGCTCGTCTCGACGGCATCCGGGATGCGCGCGGGATCGGCGAGCTCGCTCCAAGTGGGCAGCGTCACCTGCGCTGCGCGCAGGCATTCGATCCCCGCACGCCGGCGTTTGCCGTCGTAGATTTCCGGGCGAATGAGGAATGGTGCCGTCATGGGGCCGATGCGGCTCCTTCAGCCTGCATCTCGGCCGCGCGCGCCGCGCGGAACGAGGCGCGATAACGCTCGTCCGGAGCGGTGCGGTAGAGCGTGTCGCGCTGGCGCGGTCTGCGGCCGAGCGAGCGGATCGTGCGCTCCATCTCGTCCGGCGTCATTTCCTGTCCGTGACTCGCGCCGGCCGCCCGCGTGATGGTTTCGTCCATCAGCGTGCCGCCGAGATCGTTGGCGCCGCTGCGCAGACACATCTTCACGCCCTCGCGGCCCATTTTCACCCAGGACGTCTGGATGTTGACGATGAGCGGATTGAGCGCGAGGCGTGCGATCGCGTGCATCAGCACGGCCTCGCGGAAGGTGGGCCCGCGCCGGGCGCGGCCTTTGAGGTAGATCGGGGCTTCCATATGCACGAACGGCAGCGGCACGAACTCGGTGAAGCCGCCGGTTTCGCTCTGCAGGTCACGGACGCGCAGCAAGTGCCGGGCCCAATGCCCGTAGCGGTCGACGTGACCGAACATGATGGTCGCTGTGCTGCGCAATCCACCGCGATGCGCCGCACGCATCACCTCGAGCCAGCGCGCGGTGCCAATCTTGTCCGGGCAAAGCACGGTGCGCACTTCATCGTCGAGGACTTCCGCCGCCGTGCCCGGCAGCGTGCCCAGCCCGGTCATTTGCAGCGAACGCAGAAAATTCTCGAGCGAAACCCCGAGCGTTGCGGCGCCTTGATGCACTTCCAGCGGCGAAAACGCGTGGATGTGGATGCCCGGCGCGGCGCTTTTCACGGCCCGGCAAATCTCAAGATAAGTCGTGCCGTCATAGCTCGGGTGGATGCCGCCCTGCATGCAGACTTCGGTGGCGCCGCGGGCCCAAGCTTCGCGCGCGCGGCCCGCCACCTCGTCGAGCGAGAGTTCGTACGGCCGGCCGCGCAGATTCTCGCTCATCTTTCCTTTGGAGAAGGCGCAGAATCCGCATTTGAAGTAACAGATGTTGGTGTAGTTGATGTTGCGCGTCACGACGTAGGAAACGACATCGCCATTGGTGTCCTGCCGCAACTCGTCGGCGGCGGCGCAAACCGCTGCAAACTCGTCGCCACGGCAGCGAAACAGCCGGACGATCTCGCTTTCGCCGAGCGCGGTTCCGGCCTGCGCCCTTGCCAGGATGTTCGGCACTTCATTGGCGATCGCCGGGCGGGTGAAGCGAGCAGCACGGCCGGGAAGCGCGGCGCGGGCGCCGGGAGACCATTCATCGTTGCGCGGCCAGCCGTCGGCATCGATGGCGCGGATGAGCGAAGTTCGCAGCGCAGGATCGACCCACATATCCGCCTGCCGGGCGAAGGCCGGATAGATCGCCAGCCGCTCGACCAACTGCTTGCCGGCGGCATTCGTGGCGAACGCGAGCGCGTCCAGATGCGGCCAGGGCGCCTCCGGGTTGACGTGATCCGGCGTGACCGGCGAGACCCCGCCCCAATCGTTGATGCCCGCCTCGATCAGACGCGGCAGGACGCCGGGACTGAGATTGGGCGGGGCCTGGATGTTCATCGACGGCGCAAACAGCAGTCGCGCGATCGCAATCGTCCACAAATGGTCTTCGAGAGGGGGCGCAGGCGAATGGGCCATGCGGGTTCCCGCTTTCGGCCGGAAATTCTGGATGATGATTTCCTGGATGTGCCCATGAGCGTCGTTCAGCTCGCGCAGAGCAAGAAGCGAGTCGATGCGCTCTTCGCGCGTCTCGCCGATGCCGATCAGAATGCCCGTGGTGAATGGCACGCGTCGTTCGCCGGCTGCGCGGATGCTCGCGAGCCGCGCGCGCGGATGCTTGTCGGGCGAGCCGTGGTGGGGGCCGCCGGGTTCGCACAGCCGCTCGGAGATGGATTCCAGCATCAGCCCCTGGGACACGGAGACCGCGCGCAAGGCAGCCACGTCGGGCGGCGTCAAATGGCCTGGATTGAGATGCGGCAGCAATCCCGTTTGCTCGTGCACCGCGCGCGCGGCCTCCGCGAGATAAGAAAGGGTCGTCGCATGTCCGAGACGAGCGAGCTCATCGGCGGCCGTTCGGTAGCGCAGCTCCGGCTGATCGCCGAGCGTGAACAAGGCTTCCTTGCATCCCGCCGCCTGACCCGCCCGCGCGATGGCAAGCGCTTCATCGAGCGAGAGATAGGCACGCTCATTCTTGCGCGGCGGACGGGCAAACGTGCAGTAGTGGCACACGTCGCGGCAGAGCTTGGTCAGCGGAATAAAGACCTTGCGCGAATAAGAGACGATGGAGCCGTGGGCGGCGTCGCGCCGTCGGGCAGCCGCGCGCAGCAACGGGTCGAGCTCACAGTCCACAAGCGCTAGCGCACCCTCGCGGGTGAGTTCGCCGCCACGGACGAGATCGTCGGGTAGAATCGCAGAGCTGCTCATCCGCCTTCACCGCCGCTACGCCGCCGGTATTCCGGTGATGCGAATGCCGGCGCCGTCGACTTTATACCGCCGATTGATCCCGATGAGGACCGAGGTCAACGCCTCCGCAGCGGCGGAGTTGGCGAGCGGTCCGCCGTCGACGCCGCGCGTTCCCGCGGCATTCGCCAGCTCGATCACAACCGCGCGCGCCTCTCGATCATCGCCGAACACGAGCACGTCGCAATCGATGCTGCCGCCGGCGTGCAGCTTGGCTGCGCTGACATTGTGGAAGGCGGATTGGACGCGGGCCACCCCTGCAAGCAGCTGCTGCGCCATCAAAGCGGCGCATCCCTCGGGCGGAAGCTTCACGACGGAGACTCGCGGAGGAACGAGCGGCACGACGGCATCAACCACGATCTTGCCCTCGACCGCGGGCTTGATCTCGTTGAGGATGGCCTCGTGGCTCGCGTACGGGACCGCGACCACCACGATGTCTGCGGCCGCCGCCGCGGCGCGATTGTCATCACCCGTAACGGAGCCATGATCGGCGTTCATCTCGTGGGCGGCGGCCTGCGCCTTCTCCTTGGATCGCGAACCGAGCACAACCGGATAACCGGCCGCCGCCCAGCGCTTTGCCAGCGCCGAGCCCAGCTCCCCGGTTCCTCCTACGACCGCGATGGTGGGCCGTGCTTGCAACAACGTCTCCTGTCCAGAAAAGGGGATCCGCTGATTTGGAACGGCGGATTACGACGCGCGGAGCCACATCGGAGACCGCCGCTCTGCTGAGTCCACTCGTACGAACATGCGTTAGCGACGATCGACGCCGCACCAATCGCAGATGCTCAGCGCCACGACTTTGATTGCGGTCAGATAATCGTCGATGGAAACGTACTCGTCGTTCGCATGCATGACCGCGGTGGAGCCGGGACCGAAGATGACGGTCGGCGTGTTGGCATACTGGTTGAGAAAGCGCGTATCGGCTGCGCCCTGGCGGCCGCTGATCTCGGGATCACGGCCGGTCACCTCCTTATAGTTTCGGCGGACCGTTTCCACGATCGCGTGATTTCTCGGAATCTCGGATGCTTGCGCGTCGTAGCCGACGAAGCGCACCTTCGGCGGGTGATCCCTCATCCAGGGATCTTCGGCCGCCGCGCGCGCGACCTGCTCGACGAGGCTGCGCTTCACGCCTTCATGGTCCTCGCCGGGCACGGTGCCGATGCTGCCTTTGAGCAGACAATTGGCTGGGAATGCGCTCGGATAATTGCCGGCCGAGAAGCTGCCGATGATGCAGGGAAGCGTGTCGAGGGCGTTTGGATAGAGCGGGTGGGTCACGGTCGCGACACGCTTTGCTTCGAGATCTGCGACGGCCTTCGTGATCTTGTTGCCAAGCTCGATCCCGCTGATGCCCTCGTAGCGTTTTTGAATGCCGGCGGCCTTGCCGTGAATCTCGATCTCAAACCAGATACGACCAATGCATGCGGGTTGGATTGCAAGATCGCTGGTCTCGCCGGAAATGCCGGCATCGGCCTTGTATCCGCGGATCACCGTATCGAGCGTGCCGTGGCCGCTGACCTCCTCGTCGATGACAACATTGATGTAAACGTCGCCCTTGGTCTTGAGACCCGCGGCCAGCAGCGATTCCACCGCCATGATGTGGCTGGCGACGCCGCTTTTCATGTCGGCTGAGCCTCGCCCATAGATGCGACCGTTCTTGATGGTCGCCGACCACGGGTCGTCACTCCATCCCTCGCCGCCGCCGACCGGGATGACGTCGGTGTGTCCGTTCAAGAGCAACGACCGTCCTCCGCCCGTTCCCTTCAATGTGGCGACGATATTGGGTCGTCCCTCGTATCCTCGGTCCACCGGACGGTATGCCGGGTGCTTTTTGAGCTCTTCCCAGTCCGTTTCCCACATATCGACATCGAGACCGATCTTGCGCATGTAATCGGCGAGAAATTTCTGGATCTTGGCCTCGTCCCCGGTGACGCTGGGAATGGCGATCATCTGCCGCAGGAATGAGATCGCTTTGTCGCGGTTCTCGTCGATCTTTTGTACAAGGCTCGGGGTGATACTCACGCTCATTTTCAATCCCCACAGAATCCGCAGCAGCCGTCATTAAGCGGCGATCTTACCCCAGTCAATCCGCGCGAGTTGGCGATCGGCCGCGCTCTGCAATGGCTGCAATGATGCGTTGCGGCGTGATAGGAGATACCAGCAATTCGACGCCGAGCGGCCGCAGTGCATCATTGACCGCATTGGCGATCGCCGCCGGCGGCGCGATGGCGCCGCCCTCGCCGATGCCCTTGACGCCGAATTCGGTGTAGGGGGCCAGCGTCTCCATGTGATCGATGCCCGGTGCGGGGACCTCGGTCGCGGCCGGAATCAGATAGTCCGCCAGGGTCGAAGCGAGCGGCTGTCCCGAACGATCGAACGGCATTTCCTCGTAGAGCGCCGTGCCGACGCCCTGAGCGAAGCCGCCGTAGATCTGTCCGTCGACGATCGTCGGATTCACCAGCTTGCCGCCATCCTCGACGATGACGTAGCGGACGATTTCCACTTCGCCTGTCTCCGTATCGACCGTCACCAAGGCGGCGTGCGTGGCATAACTGAAGGTCCCGCTGTCGCGCGCCGGTTTGTATCCAATCGTCGCCTCGAGGCCGCCGGGATCGACGTCGTTTGGGAGATCTTGCGGCCGCAGATACCAGGCGCGCGCGATCTCCGCCAAGCCGATGGCGCCGCCCGGACCGATAGCCTGGCCGCCATGCACCGACACCTGCGCGGGATCGGTTTGCAGGAGCCGCGCGCCGATCCTCCCCGCGCGCCTGGCGATCTCCCGGCAGGCTGCTGCCACGGCGCCGCCGGCCATCACCATGGAGCGCGATCCCCAGGTGCCGGTCGAATACGGCGTCAGCGCGGTATCGCCCAGCACGATCTTGATCCTGCCGACGTCGATCCCGAGAATTTCGTGGGCGACTTGGGCCAGCGTCGTTTCGAGCCCCTGTCCATGCGAGTGCAGCCCAACGCGCAGTTCGAGGCCGCCGTCGGGGGTCAGCCGCGCGGTGGCCTGCTCATAGCCCGGCACCATCGGAATGCCCCAGCCGTAGTAAACCGACGTGCCGTGCGCGGCCTGCTCGCAGTAGGTCGCCAGACCAACGCCCACCAAGCATGCGTCGCCATCTCCGCGTTTCTGCCGCTCTCGCACTCCCGCGACATCGATTGCCGCTACGGCACGGCGCAGCGATTCCGGATAGTCGCCGCTGTCGAAATGCTTGTCGGTGATGTTGTCGAACGGCATCTGTTCGGGTCGCACCAGGTTTTTCCTTCGCACCTCGTGCGGCTCGACGCCGGCCTCGCGTGCCACCGCGTCGAGCACGAGCTCGAGCGCGAAGCAGACGCCAGTGCGCGCCACGCCGCGATACGGCAAGATCGGACATTTGTTGGTGGCGACGGAGAAAGTGCGGCAGCGGTAGGCGGGAAAATCGTACGGTCCCGGGAGGATGCTCGCGACCTGCGCGGCTTCGAGACAGGCCGAGAACGGATAGGACGAATAGGCGCCGGAATCGACCGCGGCTTCGCAGTCGATGCCGCGCAGTCGCCCGTCGCGCTCGGCATAGGCAGTGATGCGGTAATGATGCTCGCGGCAATTGGCGCCGGCGATGAGATGTTCGCGCCGGTCCTCGATCCAGCGCACCGGATGACCGCAATGCATGGCCAGCCAGCCGAGACAAATCTCTTCCGGCAAGAGGATGCCCTTGTAGCCGAACCCGCCGCCGACATCGGGAGCGATGATGCGGACTTGACCTTCTTCGAGGCCGAGACATTCCGATAATCCGGTGCGCACGATGTGCGGCATCTGACAGGCCGAGTAGACGGTCAACTGCTCGAGCCGTGAATCCCAGAAGGCAACGACGCCGCGCCCTTCGATGGGCGCCATGCATTGTCGAGCGGTGCTAATTTCGCGAGACACCCTGATCGGCGCATCCAACGCCTTGCCGATATCCACATCGACGAGAGTCTCCAGAAAGACGTTGTCGCCCCAGTGCTCGTGGACGAGAACGGCGGTGTTCCTGCGGGCGTCCAACATGTTGTAGACCGCCGGCAACTCCTCGAAATCGAGCATTACCGATGCGGCGAGGTCCTCGGCGTGCTCCCGCGTCGTGCCGACGCACATCGCCACCAATTCGCCGACGTGACGGACCTTGTCGGTGGCGAGCGGCGGCTGCTCCGAGACCTTGAAACCGCGCAAACCGGAGACCGCGCGGATCGGCTTCACACCGACGAGATCGGCCGCCGTGAACGTCGAGCCGTGCTGGTCGGGGGGGACGGAAACGCCACGAATCCGTCCATGCGCGACAGGACTGCGGACAAACGCCACGTCCTTCATTCCGGGCAATCGAATATCGGCAACGAACTGCCCGCGGCCGCGCAACAGGCGATCGTCCTCCTTTCTGGGGAGGCGAGCTCCGACGCCTTGTGACGCACTTTCTTGGGTCATCGGCGAAACTTGCCCAGCACTCGCGCGAGCGCGTTCTTGATGCGGGCGGCAATCACCGCGCCGAGCAGCGAGGTGATCTGCAACGCGGCCGCTTCTGTCGTATCGGGCAGCCCCGCCAGGCGCCGCTCTAGGTTGCGCGCGAAGATATCGGTGATGCGGGCCGCGAGATCACTGACGATCGCGCTGCGCCCAAACTGCGCCAGGGGCCCAAGCAAGAGGGCGCGCACAACGATATCGACCCGCGTCGCGGCTCCGCCCTGCTCCGCGCTCAATTGATACTCGATCTCGGCGCTCGCGCGCGAGGCGCTGAGCCGGTCCCTGCCCGCTCCCACGATCATGCCGCGTTGCCCGGCGTCATCGCGGATAACACGCGCCTCTCCGTCGAACGCTGCGGCGATCGGGCCAAGCTTGACCGTAAGCTGCCCCTGCAGCCGATCGTCCTGCAAAGCAGTAAGCATGGCTCCGGGCATGCAGGAGACCACACACTCGATGTCGCCTAGGAAATTCCAGACTTCACGCTGGGGCCGAGCGATGACGAAAAACTGGCGAATCTCGATGTTGGGCTTTTTGCCCGCTAGACCCATATCCGCTTCAGCGAACGCCGGACGTGCGTCGCCGCTGATTGCGCCCGAGGCCCGCACCAAAGTTTCGCCAGCGGAGGGCGCGGCGTGCCCCGAGCCGACCGGCCCGAGCTTGCGCCGCTCGGATGCCGAGACGGCGAATGCCCCTGCGCGGCGCTCCTCCAGCACGCGGCGGATCGCCCGCACGATGCCGACATATCCGGTGCATCGGCATAGGTTGCCGCTCAACTCGAGACGGATGCGCCGCTCCTCGGCCTCGGGAAGACGCATGACGATGTCGCGCGCGGTGATCAGCATTCCCGGCGTACAGAAGCCGCATTGTAAGCCGTGCTCGGCGGTAAATGCCTGGCGCAATGCGGCCATGACGGGATCGTTCTCCAATCCCTCGAGGGTCGTGATCTCGGCGCCCTCGCACAACACGGCGTAGGTGATGCACGATCGTGCCGGCTCCCCATCGATCAGCAGCGTGCACGCCCCGCAAGCCCCCTGTTCACAGCGCAGATGAGTGCCGGTCAAGCCGAGGCGCTCGCGCAACAGGTCGGCGAGATGAAGGCGCGGCTCGACCGTCTCGATGACGGGACTACCGTTGACCGTGAGTGCGACCGCTCGCATCAGGCCATCGCCTGAGCGACCGCCCGCGTCAGGGCGGCGACGTGGAGACGACCGTTTATGGGGAGTTGGGCACGCGGCAGCATCGCCTCGGCGGCCGTCGCATCGAGACGGACGGGGGCGCCTGGTTGTGGAACGCCTCCGAATAAGCTGCGCGCGTCATTGAGAACGATCGGCCGCCCCTGCGTTGCGCCTATGATGGCTCGGAAGCGGTCGCGATCCTGATCGAGCAACACCGCGCCGCTCGCGAGGGCGAACTCGCCGGCCTTGCGACACACCTTGTAGTAGCCGCAGCGTGCAGTGCGGGAGGGCAACGGAATGCGGATGGCTTGCAGCAGCTCTCCGTCCCCGAGCAGCACCTCGAATGCGCCGGTGACGAATTGTCCGACCGGCACGCGCCGCGTTCGGCTGCCGTCGCTCACAATGCATTCCGCGCCCAGCGCGCACAGCACCGGCAACCAGTCGCCCGCGGGATCGGCGTGACAAATGCTACCCCCGATCGTGCCACGGTTGCGTACCGCACGATAGGCAACGCCGGCGGCGACGGCGGCAAGAATTGGCAAGCCATCTACGCGCGCACGTCCGTCCTCGACGTCGGACGTGGTGACGCAGGCGCCGATGATGATGGCGTCCGCGTCGTCTTCGATGCGCGTTAATTCGGGGATCGCCGTGATATCGACCAACACATTCGGCCGTACGAGGCGCAGATTGAGCATTGGGCCGAGCGACTGGCCGCCCGCAATGATCTTCGCGCTGCCGGATGCCTGGCGCAGAATGGTTGCCGCCTCACGGAGGCTCCTTGCACGCGCGAACTCGAAATTGGCCGGCTTCATGATCGCTGCGCCGGCATTGGTCCGGACGGATGCTTGAACGCCCCGAGTGCGGTCGCCGCTCGACGAAGCTTGACATTGTAGGGCCCGGCCGCGGTTTGTATCGTCAGAACGTGCAAGTTGCGAATACGGCAGCGCTCCACCCTTCTTCGCATGAAGGCCACTGCACGCGCCCCGGGGAGGCGGAAATCAGCGGTGTATGGGCCGCGTCCGCGCAGAAAGCGGTTGTCCTTCTTGCGCCGAACGGAAGCCCCAACCCCTTGGGCAGACATCGCTAAACTCTTCTTGCGGCTAAGACCTAGTATGATAGCACAATTGGGAGCTCCCCGCGCCAACTCGGCATAGCAATCGCTCGGCGTGCGCGGTTCAAATCAAGCAATATGACTGCCGACAGGGGGATTCAGGAGAGCGATGCGATGCGATCGGCAGCCGTCTCGCCGGCGCCCGGTCCGGCTCCCCGCGGGAGTGATCGCGGAGCTATCGTGCGCATCGCAGCGCTGAAGAAGGTGTTCGGCGACCTCGAAGCGATCCGCCAGCTGTCGTTCGACGTCGCTGACGGCGAGTTCCTCAGCGTCTTGGGTCCGAGCGGTTGCGGCAAGAGCACGTTGCTCATGATGATTGCCGGACTCATCGATCCCAGCGCGGGCGAAATCCGCATTAAGGATACGAAAGTGGCCGGACCCCGGCGGGAAATCGGGGTCGTTTTCCAGAGCCCGGTTCTGCTGCCCTGGCGTACGGTGCTGCAAAACGTGCTGTTTCCCATCGAGCTGCTGAACCTTCCCCGGCCGCACTACCGGCGGCGCGCGATGGACTTGCTGCGCATGGCGAAGATCGACGAATTTTCCGCCCTGTTGCCGCGTCAGCTGTCGGGCGGCATGCGGCAACGCGTCGCAATTTGCCGGGCGCTCGTGCACGATCCAAGCATCCTGCTGATGGACGAGCCGTTCAGCGCCCTCGACGCAATCACGCGGGATGAAATGGCGGTCGAGCTGCAGCGCATCTGGCAAGCCAACCGCAAAACGGTGATTTTCGTCACGCACAGCATTCGCGAAGCGGCTTTTCTCTCTGACCGGGTCTTGGTCATGGGCCGCCGTCCGGCCACGATCATTGACGAGCTGGCAATCGATCTTCCGCGGCCGCGGCCCATTGCAGTGACGGAGGACGAAACGTTCAACCGCTTGGTCCGCCATCTGCGCAAAGCAATCGAGGCGAGCCATGCGGAATAGTGTTGCCAAGCGTGCGGCCACGATCGTGTGGCCGACCCTCGTTACGGTGCTCCTGCTCTTGATCTGGGAGGTCAGCGTTAGGGCATTGGGCATCCGCAGCATCATCTTGCCGCCCCCCTCGGCAGTATTCGAGGCGATGGGGCAGCGCCATGATCTCTTGCTCGAGCATCTGTGGCCTACGCTTTATCTCACGGTGCTCGGATTCGCACTTTCCGTGGTCGGCGGCATCCTCGTTGCCGTACTGATCACGTACTCCGCCTTGCTCCGAAAAGGCTTCTACCCCGTGATCGTGTTCTCGCAAGTCATCCCGAAAATCTCCATTGCGCCTTTGTTCATCGTGTGGTTCGGGACCGGAACCATGTCGAGCCTGCTGCTCGCCTTCCTGGTGGCGTTCTTTCCCATGACGATCAACGCAGCCATGGGCTTTGAATCGGTCGACGAAGACATTCACCGCATGGCGCGCACTTTCATGGGATCGCGCTGGCAGATCTTCTGGAAGATTCGCATGCCCAATGCCTTGCCCCATATCTTCGCGGGTATGAAGATTTCGATTACGCTTGCGATCATCGGAGTGATCGTTTCGGAATTCGTCGCTTCTCAGGAGGGCATCGGCTATCTGATCAAGCTCGCCGGCGGGCTTTTGGATACGCCGCTGATGCTGGCGGCGATCACAGTGCTAAGCGTCAGCGGGCTTGCGCTCTACGCGATCATCGCCGGCGTGGAAAGTTGGGCCGTCTACTGGCAGCCGCCGTCGGAGGCCATTGCGGCTGGAGGAGGATGATCGCGGGATTGGACCGTTTTTTGCGCTGTCGGGCGAGACTGAAAGCTGAAGAGTCCAACATCGCCCGATATCGTTACCGACCAGAGAGGAGTGCGTTCAATGACAATTCATCGGCGTTCTTTCCTGAAGCTATCCGCCGGCACTGCGGTGGCGTCCGCTGGCTTGGGACTTGGGGCACCCGCGATCGTGTGCGCCGCCACGCCCGTCAAGATGACCTTGCCATGGCTGCCGCTCGGTACATTCAGCTACGCATTCGTCGCGAACAAGATGGGCTTTTGGCAAAAGCGCGGCCTCGAGGTCACCATCGACCGCGGCTTCGGCTCCGGCCGTGTCTGCGTGCCGGTGGATCAGGGACAGTACGACTTCGGCATCCTCGACCTCGCCGTGATGATGAACTGCGCGGCGCGCGGGCTTGACTTGGTCGCGGTGGCGGGAGTCTGGCCGCGCTCTCCGGTCGGCATTTTCTCGCTCAAGGAATACGGCATCACCAAGCCCCAGGAGCTCGAGGGCCAGACGGTTGCCTTCGACGTCGGCAGCGGCGACTTCCAACTCTGGCCGGCTTTCATCAAGGCGACAGGCATCGACGACAAGAAGGTCAACAAGGTGACGATGGATGCGGCCGCGCTGATCAAGGCTTTGGTGGAAAAGCAGGTCAAGGCGGAAGGAAATTTCTTCGGCAGCATCGCGCCGAGTCTCTGGGCGCAAGGCCTCGAGATCAACAGCATGCTGTACGAGGATTACGGGGTTAAGATGTTCAGCAACGTCGTCGCCTGCAAGCGCAGCACCATCGAGAAGAAGCCAGAGCTGTGCGAGGCGTTCGTCGGCGGCCTGATGGAGGGGCTCAAATACGTGTACTTGAATCCGGAAAAATCCGTTGCGCTGCACCTCGAGAGCGTCAAGGAGTTTCAAGGTGGCAGCGTCGCCAACCAGAAGGTGATCGAATACGGGCAAGCCGTGAGTACTGCGCTGGGCGTCGTGCCGGCGGTGCGGCAGCATGGGGTCGGCTACATGGATCCGGAGCTCGTCGCCACCACGGCGAAGACGGTCGAAACCTATATGGGCGTCAAGAATGTCCCGCCGACCGAGACACTGTTCACCAACAAATTCGTCGGCACAGTGAAGCTGAGCGAGTCAGAATGGAGCGATGTCGAGAAGCGCTCGGAGAAATATCTGCCGCGCAAGAACTCCTAGGATTTGGCAATCGGTCGCGCTCTAAACCTTGACGCCGGCCGCGGCCAGAATCGAGCGCGCCCGCGCGCGCTGATCGTCGGAGATTGCCAGCCGCTCGGCAAACTCGCGGCCGGCCGGGCGCGTGGCGTCGATCCCCATCTTGGTCAGCGTGAAAGTCTCGGGGTCAGACGTGGGGTCGAGGATCGCGCCCTTCGCTCCGGGGATGAAAAAAATGTCCTTGTCCGCCCGCATCCGCGTGGCAAGCGCCCACATGACGTCGTTGATGTTGAAGATGTCCACGTCGTCGTCCACCACGATGACGTATTTCGTGTACTGCTCGGTGCCGAGTGCCGCCATGATAGCCATCTGCGGCTCGCCTTCGGCGATCCTCTTCATGGAAATGAAGGCCATGAAGGCCCCGCAAGTCGTGTGCGGTACGTGCACCGCGCGCACATTGGGTAAATTGCGCCGCAGCGCGTTGAGGATCTCGCCTTCGCGGGTGATGCAAGAAACCAAGATGTGATCCCGCGACATGCCCGAGGTCACGCTATGGAACATGGCATCGCGGCGCATGCGGATCCGATGCGCGACGAAGACGTTCTGAGTGCTGCGATAGGAGGCGTAGCCGGTGAACTCGCTGAACGGGCCTTCCGGCTCGTGCACGTTGGGCAGGATCTCGCCCTCGATGATGATCTCGGCGCCGGCGGGCACCTCAAGATCGGCGACTCCGCAGCGGGCCAGTCGGTACGGCTCGCCGAAAAGTCCGCCGATGATTTCGAATTTTCGCACGTGCGGCGGATAGGCGTAGACCATCGAACCCATGTAGTGCAGCGGATGGGTTCCGAGCGTAATGGCCGCGGGGAGCGATTGCCCGCGCTCCTCGGCGCGGCGATGGAATTCGTAGAGCCGACGGCGAGAATGCAACGACACGCCGAGCCGGTTCTTGCCCTTGAGCATCAGCCGGTGAAACCCGGTCGTGTCGACGGCCGTCACCGGATCGCGCGCCACGATCTGCCCGGCGGTGATGTAGGGCGCCGCGTCGACCTTGAACTGCAGCGGGATCGGCAATTTGCTGAGGTCGACGTCGTCGCCTTCGATCACCACGTCGTCCCAGGCGCCGCGGTCGACCGTTTCGCAGGGAACGTACTTTTGGCAGCGCTCGCGGAACGCGGTCGGCAAATCGGCCGCGCTCACCCCAAGACAAGCGGCCAACAGCTTGCGATTTCCGGCCACGTTCGTGACGAGCGGCATGCCGCTGCCGCGCACGTTCTCGAACACGACGACCGGACTTCTGCCGGCGTGATCGAGCTCGAACACCAAGGCCGTGGCGTCGAAACGCAGGTCGATCGGCTCACGAACGCGCAGCAATTCGTCCGGATATTCGCTTTCCACCAGGCGCAAGAAGCCGCGTAGGCTCTGATTGTCGCTGTCCACGTTTCGTTGCACGATGGTCCCCGGTCAGCCCGCGAGCCGCATCATTGTATACGGGCTTCGGCCCGGCAAGAAGGCTGCGACACAAATGTAGGACGATGGGCGACGAATCGGCTTGAACAGATCGGCCAATTACGCTTGAACGCAGCAGAGCCTTCGCAAGAGGAATAACGATGACACGTTTGCGCCTTCTGCATGTCGCCGCAGCCGCCGTCGCAATCATAGCCGCACCGGCCGCGGCATCGGAGCAAGCCTATCCGACGCGGCCCATCCAAGTCATCGTTCCCTTTGCCGGCGGCAGCGCCAGCGATGTGGTCATGCGCATTCTGCTCGACCGGATGGCGAAGTCGATGGGACAGCCCTTCGTCGTCGACAATCGCCCGGGCGCCGGCGGCAACATCGGCACCAACGCGGCGACCAAGGCGACACCCGACGGCTACACGCTGGTAATGGGTTCAACCGGCCCGATGGCCGCCAACAGAACGCTTTACCGCGACCTCGGCTACGACCCGGAGAAGGATTTGGAGCCGATCTCGCTCTTCGCCCATTTCCCCATTCTGGTCGTGGTGAGCTCAAAGCTGCCGGTCAAATCGCTCGACGAATTCGTCGCCTATGCGAAGACGCGCCCAAAACAGCTCAACTACGGCTCGGTCGGCATCGGCAGCTCGCAACACCTTTCCGGCGTCTATTTCGAGCAGGTCACGGGACTCGAGCTCACGCACGTACCCTACCGCAATATCGCGCAATACGTGCCGGATCTGATCGCGGGCACGGTGCCGCTGGGATTTCAATGGCTGCCGAACGTCAACGCGCCGCTACAGAGCGGCGACGCGAGGGCACTCGCCGTGGCGGCGAGCAAGCGTATGACCGCGCTCCCCGATGTTCCCACTGCGGCCGAAGCGGGCATGAAGAACTACGAGTCGTCGGGCTGGCTCGGGCTGTTAGCTCCGCATGGAACGCCGAAGCCGATCATCGCCAGGCTCAACGAGGAGGTGGTCGCGGCCATCAAGGATCCGCAAGTTGCCGCCAAGATCGTCGAACAGGGTGCTGAAGGCACCTCGACCACGCCCGAGGGATTGGCCAAGTTCATCGCCTCCGAGTCGGTGAAGTGGCGGAACATCATCGTCAAAGCCGGCATCCCACCGATACAGTAGCGAGCGATCTTCGCAATTCCTGGATGAGTGGGGACAGGCCCCTACTTCCCCGACCAATGCACGAATTGACGCTCGACGAGCAGAAACAGGAGATTAAGGCCGTAGCCTAGCCCGCCGGCGGCGAAGATCGCCGCATACATGTCCGGCATGGCGAACAGCTGCTGCGCCTCGAAGACGCGTTGACCGAGGCCGTCGGTCGAGCCGATGAACATCTCCGCGACCACCACGATCACCAACGCCAGCGACACGCCGTTGCGCAATCCGACGAAAGTCTGCGGCAGCGACTCGAGCAGCATCACGTCGGTGAGCACGCGCAAGCGCGACGCGCCCATCACTTTGGCGGCCAACAGCCGCGTCTTGCGGGCGTTCATGACCCCATAAGCGACGTTGAACAGAATGACGAGCGCGGCGCCGAACGCCGCGACCGAGATCTTCGTCGTGTCGCCGACCCCGAATAGCACCAGGAACAGCGGGAACATGGCCGAGGCGGGGGTAGAGCGGAAGAAATCGACGACGAACTCGACCGAGCGATAGACCCTTTCAGAGGCGCCGAGCGCAATGCCGAGCGGGATCGCGATCGCCGCCGCGATCAGGATCGCCAGGATGGTGCGCTCGAGCGTTCGCATGAAATCGAAGCCGAGCCGCCCGCCCGCCATGCCATTCCATAGCGCGCGGAAAGTATCGACCGGCGACGGCAGCAGAACCGGATCGACGACCTGGTACCACACGGCCAGGTACCAGATGACGATGAGACCGACGACGCCGATGATCGGAAGAAAGGGATCGAAACGGATAGCCTTCATCCCTTGCGCACCTCCCGCTGGAAAACTTCGAGACAGTGCGCCTTAACTTGCACGAACTCGTGTTGCGACAACGTGGCGTCGGTGCGTGGCCGTGCCGCATCGTAATGCACGTAGTCCGCGATTGCGGCGGGACGGCGCGAGAGCAGAAGAATACGGTCGGCAAGGTAAACCGCCTCCTCGAGGTCGTGCGACACGAGCACCGTCGTGGTGCCGGTCTCGACGAAAATGCGCTGGAGCTGATCACGCATGAACAGCGTCATCTCGTAGTCGAGCGCCGAGAACGGCTCGTCGAGAAACAGGATTTGCGGCTCCACGACCAACGCCCGCATGATCGAGACGAGCTGCTGTTGGCCGCCCGACAGTTCATAGGGATAGCGGTTGAGGTCGACCTTAACGCCGAGGTTTGTGACCATCCGCTCCGTGCGGCTGCGCCGCTCGGCTTTCGGCAGCTTCATCAGCTTGAGCGGATATTGAATATTGTCGATCGCCCGCAGCCACGGAAACAGCGCCTCGCGATAGTTCTGAAACACGTAGCCGAACTTGATGTCGCGAAGCGGCTTGCCGTCGAACAGGATTTCTCCCGCATCGATTGGGATCAAGCCGGTGATCATGTTGATCAGCGTGCTCTTGCCGCAGCCGTTCGGGCCGAAGATCGACACCAGCTTCCCGCGCGGGATGTCGAGGTCGAAGCAATCGTAGACGACTGCATCGGGAAAGTGCTTCGTCAGGCCGCGAACGGTGACGTGGGCGGACGTGGCAAGAGCGCCGTCCTCGCCGGCCGGCACGCGACCCTGATGCGCCGGTAATGACACACTCAGCGCCCTACTCTCCCGCATCCACGATGGCAATGACCGGTCCCCCGCCCTGCGGCCCCTGATGCATGGCATCGACAGACACGAACACCGCCGGATCGCCGATCGCGGCGGCCGCCACGCCGCCGACCGCGGCCTTCGCATGGCGATGATGATGCACGTCGGAATCGTCGAGCATGATCTGGCGCCGTCCGCGCAGAGTGCCTTGCCGGTCGGCTTCGCACTTGATGAAGCAGTTGACCAGGCGCCCCGCGAGATCCTCGGCCCGCGGGCGCGCCGGCAGATCTAACCCGGCATTGCGGATGGCGTCGTAGATCCCATCGATGTCCAGCGCGTCGCGCATGATCCCATGTCCGATGCGATAGCGCCCGCCCGCCCCTGGTTTGTTGCCGAGCAGCACGACCTGCGCCTGCGTCAATTCGACGCCCGAGGAGCACGACGCGACAGAGGAGTAAAGATCGAGATCTCTGCAGATTTGCTCGGCGCGCGGCACCTTGATCTCGCCGAGCCCGACCGCGATCCCGAGCGCGGTCGTGCCGTTGGAGACGCCCATGGAGTCGTGCACCTCGCAAGCGACGTCATGGCCGCGCGAGGCCGCCTCGCGAACGGACTCGATGGTAAGCAGCGGCGCCTTGGTCTGCACGTAATGCACGTCCTTCGGGTCGTCGATGCCGGCATCGCGCATCGCGGCTCTCACCGCATCCGCAACCTTCTCCACCATCGCCGGGCGGCCGATATCCTCGGGCAAGAGCTCGACGCTCATCGCCGTTCCGACCGCAAGGCGTGATTTCGATTCCGCGCCGGTCCTGCCGTTGCTGGCGAACACCGTCGCGTGCGGCGTGATAACTCCATCACAGCCGCCCGACCAGACCATCGGGATGGCTGCGATCTCCGCTTCGCTGCGCTTGCCATGTTTTTGCAGCGCCCGGCGAAAGGCCTGGTCGGCGAGGATGCGCGTGAAGTCGTTCACGCCGCCGTTGCCCTCGGTTTTGCCGATGACAGCGATCACCTCATCCGCGGCGAACTGCCCGCGCAATGCAGGCCTCGAGCCCGGAGGCATCCTGCACATTCTTCAACTCGATCTTTGCGACCTCGATCGCCATGGTCCGTGCCCCCGTAGCGCGGGCTTACCTATCGATACTATGAATCCTTGCGTGGGCGGGGAGGCGGCCCCTGCGGTAGCACGTTAGGTCGAGCAACGCGCCTTGGTCATTGAGCGCTGCCCGGAATGAGACCCTTTGGCAGCGAGAAGCAGTATTTGGCGATCTCCCCTGCGCGCGTGTACCAGACGCGGTCCTTGTGTTTGTGCTCGACGCAATGCTTGATGGCTTGGCGCACCGGCCGCAGCCGGAACGGCTGCCCGACGATGAAACCGTGCAAGGCCAGTGCAAAGACAAGCGGCTGGCGCTGCGACTGCTCCAGCATCTCCTCGAATTGATCGACGATCATCTCGGCGAACTCGCGGCCGGTGTGATCGCGATGGGCTTGAGAGCCGGCATCGTTCAATTCCATGGGATAGGGCACCGAGAGCAGCGGCCCCGCGCGCGTTTGCATCCAGATCGGCTGGTCGTCGACCGGCCAATCGAGCAAATGCGTGTAGCCTGCCTCTTTGAGCAAATCGGGCGTGAGGTTCGATTCAAGCGCGCCGGGGCCCATCCACCCGGTCGGTCGCACGCCCACGTGTTTTTCGATGACCTCGGTGCATTCCTGGATGGCACGCGCCTCGTCGTGCTCCCACATGCCCCGCAACAGCTCGGCATTGGTGCGGCCGTGCCCGAGCACGTCGTCGCCACGGGCTTTGATCTTTTCGACGATCTGCGGGTAGTGATAGCAGACGCTGCTGTTCAACAGGATCGTGGCGGGCAGCTTGAGTTCGTCGAGGATTTCAAACAGCCGCCAATTGCCGATCCGGTTGCCGTAATCGCGCCAGGCGAAGTTGCGCGTGGTCTGCTGGCCGCTGCGAACGGGATCCATCCCCAGCCCGGCGCCGAACGCGAAATGCTCGATGTTAAGCGCGACATAGAAGGCGAGCCGCTTGCCGCCCGGCCAAGTGTAGTCTTTCCGCTCGACGATCGGCGAGTAGGCGTAGCGGGTATGGCCGGGAAGTTTCAGCATTGGAGTGCTCCGTGTTGGCTCAATCGTGATAGCAAGCTTTCCGGATGCGTTTCGACAACGAAAGCCTAACCCCTTGATTACGGAGTTTAACGAAAGACGGGCTCGGTTCTCCCGAATCCTGGCCGATTAAGATCCTGATAACTATACGGAGTTAGCTCAATCAAGGGGAATGGTGATGGCCGCAGCAGTCCCGGAAAGGTGATCTGATCGCCTTCCGGTCGGACCGTGGGCGGAGATACATTAGCGCTGTGAGGAGGCACTGATACCCCTGTGAGGAAGCACAGCTCGGGATCACTGTAAGGAGGCACTGATCGGATCGCTGTTACTTCGCCTCATCGCGCGCAATCAACGGGAGGTGCCATGACAGGCATTGCCCAGTGGCTCGCATCGATCGGCCTGGAAAGGTACACCGAACGCTTCGTCGGGAACGCGATCGACGGCGATGTGCTAGCGGAGTTGACAGAAGACGATCTCGAAAAGCTCGGGATACCGCTGGGCGACAGGAAGCGCCTCATTAAGGCGATCAGGGCGAGCCTTGCCGACTCTCCTGATGCGGTCATCACGAGCGGAGCTAGGGAGGATACACAAAGCGGGCAACCGCGCGCGGTTGCTGCCGAGCGCCGCCACCTCACTGTGATGATCTGCGACCTGGTGGGTTCGACTGCGCTATCGGCCCGCCTCGATCCGGAGGAGATGGGTGCCGTGATGGATGCCTATCACGCGGCATGCGCGCGTATCGTGCGGGCCTATGATGGCTTCATCGGCGATTTTCGGGGCGACGGGATATTGGCGTATTTCGGCTATCCCCGTGCCCATGAGGACGATGCCGAGCGTACCGTGCGCGCGGCCCTCGACATCGCTGCCGCGGTTGGGCGGCTTGAGACGCACGCCGCGGAACCGCTTGCGGTCCGCATTGGGATTGCCACCGGCTTAGTCGTAGTCGGCGACTCGAGCGGCGAGGGTGCGTTGTGGCAGCACGCCGTAGTCGGGGACACGCCGAATCTTGCAGCCCGCCTTCAGACTTTGGCCGAACCTGGGACAATCGTCGTTGCCGCCTCCACGCGCCGGTTGCTCGGCGATCTATTCCGTCTGCGCGACCTCGGTTCGCATGAGCTGAAAGGTATTGCCGAGTCGGTCGCGGCGTGGGCGGTCGAGGGGTTATCGACTTCCGACAGCCGTTTCGAAGCGGTTCGCGCGGCGGGTCTGACAGATCTCATCGGGCGCGAGGCAGAGATTGATTTTCTGCTGGAGCGCCAGCGCCTGGCCTGGGAGGGCAAAGGGCAGATCGTGCTGATTTCGGGCGAACCCGGCATCGGCAAGTCGCGCCTTGCCGCGGCGCTCGCCGAGCGCATCGCCGGCGAGCGGTACACGCGGTTGCGTTATCAATGCTCGCACTACCATACAAACAGCGTGCTTCGTCCGATCATTACCCAATTGGAGCGAGCGGCGGGGTTCAAGGCGGACGATACGCCCGAGCAACGGCTCGATAAGTTGGAAGCTTTCCTCGGTGTGGATCGCTCGCGGATTGAAGTCGTAGCGCCGCTTTTTGCGGCACTGCTGTCGATCCCGTTCGGCGATCGCTATCCGCCGCTGGCGCTCAGCCCCACGCAGCAGCGGCGCCGGACGCTGGCGGCACTACTCGATCAATTCGAGGGTGTCGCCCGCCGTCGGCCGATCCTGCTCTTGTTTGAGGACCTGCACTGGGCGGATGCCACTTCGCTGGAGCTACTTGATCTGGCCATCGAGCGGGTGCGCCAACTACCGGTACTTGCATTGTTCACCTTCCGGCCGGACTTGGAGCCGCCCTGGGTGGGTCTGCCCGATGTCAGCACCTTGGCGCTCGGCCCGCTGGACCGCAACGATGTTGAAAGCATCGTCGCGCGGGTGACCGGCGGGCGGGCGCTGCCGGCCGAAGTGATGAAACAGATCATCGACAAGACCGATGGGAACCCGCTGTTCGTGGAAGAACTCACCAAAACGGTGCTGGAGGCGGGCATGCTGGTGGAGGATGGCGAAGGCTATCGGCTCGATGGACCTCTGCCACCACTCGCCATTCCGGAGACCCTTCAAGACTCTTTGATGGCTCGGCTCGACCGATTGGCGCCGGTGAGGGAGCTTGCGCAAATCGGCGCCGCCATCGGGCGTGAGTTCTCCTATTCTTTGGTGCGCACGTTGGTCGGACGCGACGAGAGCGCATTGAAGCGTAAACTCGCCCAACTCGAGCAGGCGGAGCTCGTGTTCCGCCGCGGCGATCCGCCGGAAGCGATCTATACCTTCAAGCACGCGCTGGTGCGGGATGTGGCCTACGAGAGCCTGCTCAAGAGCCGCCGATATCAATTGCACGGCCAGATTGCGCGCGCACTCCAGGAGAAGTTTCCCGACATCGTGGCGAGCCAGCCGGAAATGGTGGCGCACCACTTCACGCAAGCCGGTCTACTTGACGCCGCAATCGAGTACTGGCTCAAGGCTGGCACGAAGGCGTACTCGCTTTACGCGAACGAAGATGCCGTGCGCTTTTTCGAGCGCGCCTCAACACTGCTGCGGAAATTGCCGGAGACCCGAAACAATCTCGAGCGGGCCGTGGATATTCGCTTCCAACTTCGTAACGCCCTGCTGCCGCTAGGGGAGACCGATCGGGTCCTGCGCTCTCTAGATGAACTTGATCCTATTCTCGCCCGCCTCGGGGACAAGCTGCGAAGTGCGCAATACGCCGCATACCGATGCAATCACCATTTTCTGATCGGCGAACAGCATCGTGCCATCGAATTTGCCGAGACCGCCATTCGCCTCGCTCGCGAACACGGCGACCGCGGCGTGCTTGGCGAATCACTGTACCGTCTTGGGCAGAGCTATAACGCGCTCGGGGAATATCGACAGGCGATCATGCTGCTCGAGCAAAGTCTCGAATTCAACACCGATGTTCGCCGCCGTGATGGATTCAACCAATTCACGGTTCCTTCCGTGATCAAGCGGACGTGGCTGGTGATGGCACTCGTCGAATGCGGCCATTTCGACGCTGCCATGAGCCATGCAAAGCGCGCACTCGAAATCGCGGAAGGCGCCGACCATCCATTGAGTGAGGTGCTAGGCTGGCTTTCAATCGGGCACGTGCTCTTGCGCAAACGTGAGATCGAAGGCGCAGTCAGCGCCTTAGAACGGGGTCTAGACCTGTGCGATCGCTGGTCACTTCAAGTCTGGCGCCCCCGCCTCGTGTCTGACCTTGGTATTGCCTACGCCCGCTCGGGCCGCACAAAAGAGGGGCTCGAACTCGCCCAACAGGCACTGAGCGGCGCTGAACTGATGCACCTGATCGTGGACAAGCCTGGATTGCTAGTGCGTCTCGGGCAGGTTTCCCTGATAGCGGGCCGAGTTGAAGCAGCTTTGACGCTCGGAAAGCAGGCGGTGGAGATCGCGGTGGCGCACGACGCGAAAGGAGACGAGGCGTGGGCGAGATTCCTGATCGGCCGGGCTTGCTGGGCGTCCGATCCGAAGGATCTCGACGAATCAGAGGGACAGCTCAACATCGCCCTTCGCCTCGCCGCCGAGTGCGAAGCCTATCCGCTGGCCGCCTTTTGCCGCACGACACTTTCCGGAATCTATTGCCAACGCGGCGACCAAGCCAAGGCGCAGGAATTCGATGCCGCCGCCGCTGCCACCTACCGCGAACTGGGCATGCGGCCGCTCCCGCTGGATCCGACCGATTTTGATGCCAAGTCGCCGCTGCGAGGTTAGACATCAGCTTGATCTTCCCGCTTTCTGGTCCGCCACTCGACGGTGAGTCCATTCGGCTTTCCCAGTTCGCACGGCCGCGCCACTCATGGTGTTGGCGAGGCTCGCTGAAGTACAGGGGAAGCACCTCACCCGCCGGATATCAGCGCAACTTATCCTCGGCGAAATTCGCTGCGATGTAGATCGCGATCTTCTCTACGAAGCTCGCGTCTCTTCTTAGATGAAGCACGCAATATGAGCTCGCCCGCCTTCCTCACAGGCGCGTAACCCTCGCTGAGGATCTCAAATGGGCGTTTCACCGTCTTCAAGTGATCGAATTGCACCGAATTCCGCTTGCGGAATCCTTCAAAAAAAGCCGGATAGACGAAATTACTCATGGCCAGACCGTTAACCGGGAAGTGTTTTGCCTCGACCGCGTCGCATACCTCATAAGCGTAAAGCAGGCCCTTGCCATGTTCACACCAAAGATTGTTTCCCGGATCGACCAGCATCTCCGCAAGCTCGTGCGATGCAGCGATGCTGATTCTGTCACGGCAACTTAGCCGCGACCTTTCGGCGAGCACGGTTTTCACGAACACGAGCGCAACCGGCTGGCCGCGGAAAAGGTGATAGGCAGCAACGTACTTGACGTTTTTGCCAAATTTTTTCTTTAGGTCCAGGCGGTATTTCCTGGCTTTATCGGCCGTGTCGATAAACATCATCGTCCACACGCCGTCTCGCGGCCTGGTTGTCTTTACAAGCTTTGCCGGGGTACCCCAGACCGGAGCCAAGTGCTTGTCCACATATTTCTGCAGAGCGGAGATAAGGGAGGCGAAATCGACACCAAGGCCGACAGTCGCCCTATTGATACAGGCTATGGTCGGGATGCTACCCGGTTTGAAACCACCAATATTCACCCGTTGCATCGTAACCCCTCCTAAAACTGCGATGAAGCTCGAGCCCCTAGGGCTGCCGCCTCACTCCACCTTGATGTTGGCCGCACGGATCACCTTGCCCCACTTCTCGGTATCGTCGGCGAGCAGCTTGCCGAATTCGGCAGGCGAGCCAGGAAGCACGGCAGTCCCCACGTCAGCAAACGATGCCCTCATTCTAGGATCAGCGAGAGCGGCGTTGATTTCCGCGTTGAGCCTCGTGACGATTTCGGCGGGTGTGTTTTTGGGCGCGGCAATGCCGTACCAACCACTCGCCTCGTAGCCGGGCACAAAATCGCCCACCGTGGGGACGTCTGGCAACACCTCCAATCGGGTGCCGGTTGTCACCGCCAGAGGCCGAAGCTTGCCGGCCCTGATGAAGGCGATCGACGAAGCAATCGGGTCGAACATGGCCTGAACCTGGCCCGCGATAAGGTCGGGCAGCGCGGGCCCGGAGCCGCGGTAGTGCACCTGGACTACGTCGACGCCCGTCATCATCTTGAACAACTCGGTGTAAAGATGCGGCGCGCTCCCTGGGCCGGCCGAGGCCATGTTGATCTTGCCCGGATTCGCTTTGGCATACGCGATGAACTCGGGAACTGTCTGTGCCGGAAACGACGGATTAACTTCCAAGACGGCCGGCGAGCTTGTGATGCTCGCGATCGGCACAATATCGCGCAGTATATCGAAGCTAAGCTTGTCATAGAGCGTCGCATTCACCGCGTTGGAAATCGTAACGTAGAGGAGCGTATAGCCATCGGGCGGTGATCTCACGACCGCCTCGGCGGCGATATTGCTGGCCGCACCTACCCGATTTTCCACCACGACCTGCTGACCGAGCCGTTCCGACAGCCATTGCGCCGTCAAGCGCGCGACCGTGTCAGCGGGGCCGCCAGCGGCGTAGCCCACTAGCAAACGCACCGGCCTCGTCGGATAGCTTTCTTGCGACGTTGCGACGAGCGGCGCCCCCGAGACAGCAGCAGCACTTGCTACGAGCTGCAGAAACCGTCGCCGCGGAAGTTTCGTTGCGTTCACTACCTCACTCCATCGCCTTGTCGACACGAGGCAGTCTTGAGATTCGCTCAATAACTCGAATTTGGTCGGCTGCACAACCGGAGGGTCGGGCGACTTTTTGTCCCTGACAACTCGGGGAGTGCTTGTTATCCGTGGGCGCGCTCGCGCTCACCGTGCTTGGCTATTCCCGGATCACTTATTACAAATGGATCATTGCGAGGCCGTTTTTGATGGGGGCACAGCGGGGACTATGTATCTCGCAAATCGAGATCCGTAATTCGCCTGGCCCGTGAGCCGGAAACATGCCGAATCAACGTTCCGTGGACGCAAGGGGCTCGGTTCCGTTTCTGTGCCCCCCGCTCGTACTGGAACATCAGGCTAAGCGTATTCCCGACGCACCGGCGATCTTCGCCGTTGGACGCGCACCGCTGACCTATGCGCGCCTCTATCAGCACGTCGATCATATGGGGTGCGTGCTGCGAGCCTTGGGGATAGGGCGTCATGATCGGGTGGCAGTGGTGCTGCCGAACGGTCCCGAAATGGCGGTTGCCGTGCTTACCGTCATGGCAGTCGCGGCCTGTGCTCCGATGAATCCAGCCTATACGACAGAGGAAGTGGAAAGATATTTTGCCGATCTGCAGCCTCGGGCGTTGATCACGCAGTCCGGGGTCGATTCGCCGGCGCGGCGTATCGCGCTCTCGCGCGGCATTCGCGTGATTGAGCTCTCGGCTCAAATCGATGCAGAGGCCGGTCTCTTTACGATTAACGAACACGAGGTTCTTGCGCCGAGTCTGCAATCGATTAGCCCCAACGACGTCGCGGTGTTGCTGCCTACGTCAGGCACGACCTCGCGACCGAAGATCGTCCCACAGACACACGGCAGCATCTGTGCGTCAGCTTACGCGCATGGTGCGGCATTGGCGCTGAAAGAAACGGATAGATGCTTGAATGTCCTGCCGTTGTTTCATGGGCATGGTCTACACGCTACGCTGGCGGCATCGCTGGCGGCGGGGGCGAGCGTCGTATGTACCCCTGGGTTCGACGCCAAGAGCTTCTCTGCGTGGGTAACCGCGTTTCAGCCGACTTGGTACTCGGCCGTGCCCACCATGCATCAGGCGATGCTCGCCCAGACCCGCCACACTGGCGAGCGCTTGGCAAGCTATCGGCTCCGCTTCGTGCGCTCGTCATCAGCCCCGCTACCGCCCCGCATGTTTGCGGAGCTCGAGCGAACTTTCGACGCCCCCGTCATCGAATGGTACGGGATGACGGAAGTCAGTTCCTCGCCCATTGCCTGCAATCCGCTACCACCGCATCGGCGCAAAGCAGGTTCGGTCGGCATACCTGCGAGCTTGGACGTCGCCATCATGAGCGAAGGGGGCACTTTGCTACCCAGCAGTCGGACAGGCGAGGTCGTAGTCCGGGGAGCAAGCGTCACCGCCGGCTATGATGGCAATCCGCGAGCGACCAAGGCCGCTTTTGCAGGCGATTGGTTCAAGACAGGAGATCTCGGTTACTTCGATAGAGACGGCTATCTGTTTCTCGTGGGCCGAATACGGGAGCTCATCAATCGCGGTGGCGAGAAAGTCGCCCCTCAGGAAGTCGATGCAATTCTGCTGGACCATCCAGCGGTGGCAGAGGCCGTAACCTTTGCCGTCCCGCATGCCTCTCTAGGGGAAGACATCGCTTCAGCCGTCGTGTTGCGGCTCCAGTCCCTCGCGACGCCGAAAGACATACGCCAGTTCGCCAGCGGCCGCATCGCGCAGTTCAAGGTCCCGCGTCAGGTGCTCATCTTACCCGAACTTCCGAAAGGCCCGACGGGCAAATTAAAGCGCGTCGGATTGGCGGCGAAGCTAGGGCTTACAGACGGCGGCGTCGTGTCGCGGACGGTCCTCGCGCCCCGGACATCCCTCGAGAGAGAGCTGGCTGGCATCTGGACAAGCATCCTTCAAATCGAAGAGGTCAGTATCGATGATGACTTCTTCGCACTGGGAGGAGACTCGCTTCTGGCCGTCCACGTTCTCTCTCGCATACGCGAGCTCATGCGTCTTGAAGTCGAGGCTTCCCGCTTTTTCGAGACACCCACTATTGCGGAGATAGCTCGCCATCTCGAGACGTTGATAGAAAATGGCAAATCGCTACGGCCTTCTTTAGCCATTGCGCGATCGGCCCGCGAACATTGGGCAGACGCCTCTGTCGCCCAGGAGCGTTTGTGGGAGTTTCAACACGCGTTACCGGATTTGCCTTTTTTGAATATCCTCTACGCGCTCCGAGTGACCTCGCCGGTTGAGGCCGCGGTTTTGGAGCGGAGCATCAACGACATCGTGCGCCGGCACGACATTCTGCGCACGACTTTTGCCGTCCGTGACGGCCGACACGTGCAGATCATTGCGCCGCAGTTGACCGTGCCCCTGACATTCGATGATTTGCAAGCGTTACCCACGTCCAAGAAAGGGATCGCCGCACAGCGCCTTGTTCAGGACGAAGTGCTTCATTCGTTCAACCTCGCACAAGGGCCGTTATTAAGGACTCGCCTGCTGCGTCTGCGCAAGCAGGAACACCTCTTGCTCATCACCATGCACCAGGTCGTCTGCGACGGCTGGTCGCTCGGGGTGCTCATTGAGGAGCTTACCGCCGTTTACGATGCCTTCTCCGCCGGCCAGGCGACGCCGCTTGCCCCCCTGTCGATCCAATACGCGGACTTTGCGTCGTGGCAGCGGAAATGGAAGTCACATCCGGACATCATCTCGCAGCTGACATACTGGCGTGAGCAGTTGCACGACCCGCTGCCTCTGATGAAGCTTGGCATCGCTCGTCGGAAACGGGCGATAGACCGCTTCCGCACCGCGAGGCGGGAGGTGGCATTGCCCGCAAGGCTGGCAGATGCGGCTAAACGCTTCAGCCGTGAACAAGGCAGCACATTGTTCATGACGCTCGTCGCTGCCTTCAAAACGCTATGGCATCGCTACGTGGGCGAGGAGGACTTGCGCGTGGCCACGCTCGTCGCCAATCGTAACCGGCCCGGCTCCGAGCACCTCATCGGCCCGCTCGCCAACACGGTGATTCTACGCACCAGTCTCGGTGGCGATCCCAGCCCTCGTGAGGTGTTGCGTCGGGTTCGTTCGACGACTCTCGCTGCCTTCGCCCACCAGGATCTTCCTTTCGAAGAGCTCGTTGCCACGCTCGAGCAGGAGCGCGCACTCGACCCAGCGGCACTGGCTCAAGTGATGATTTTGCTTCAGAACGCCACCCTGCGCCCGATAGTGCCCTCCGGACACAAGCTCGCTTTGGAGGAGGCAAATCCGAGTATGCTGTTGCCTCTGGTGACGGTAACGACATTCGATGTTATGTTGATGCTGCGGGAAAGCGCTCATGGGCTGGTGGGATGCTGTGTCTACAAACCGCACCTATTCCGCGCTAGGGCGATCGATCGCCTGCTTCGAGATTTCCGCAAGGTGCTCGAACGTATGCTGGCTCAACCGGAGCGACCAATCTCGACCATCCCGATCTCACGAAATGCGACACTCCGGTTGCGTGAGTAAGTGCTTGCCCTTTTTCGTGATGCAGTCCTTGACCATAAATTCCCAGGAGACACACCCATGGCAATCATAGGCTATCTCTTTACCGCCGCGCAGTTGAAAGCGCTCCCCCGGAAACACCACAAGACTCTCCTGAACGCGGCTCGACGCCTCGTACGAACCTCTCCAGAGATTCGGAAAGTAGTAAAGCACGATCCAAAGATTCACAGGATACTTAGACGAAAACTCCGCCCCACCTACAACCGATTGAAGCGTAAATAAGCTTCGTTGTTATGGCACCATCGCTAGTTCTAAGGAGCTATCATCATGGCAAAGATAGATCTTGTATTCTCCAACAGGGAATTGAAGGCGCTGGATCGGAAACAGCGTGCGGCCCTCCAAAAACACGCTGTACGCCTGGTACGAACTTCTCCAGAGATCCGGGACATGATTAAGAAGGATCCGAAGATCCGAAGGAAGCTTAGGGCAAAACTGCGCGGCGTGCACGGCCGATTGAAGCGCCGGCGGCGGAAGAAATAACTTCGAGCGGCGACGCCGCACGCCGAGCTGGACGAAGAGTTACTACCTGCTCCTGCTTGGTGCGACCGGTCTCATTGATCGGCCGGCAGACAGATCTTCTTGACGCATGAGAGTAAAATCGAGCATTGCGCTTGTGTGTTTGGCTTTGCTGATGGGGGCTGCTCCGGCCACCGCGCAGAGCAGTTACTCCTTGAAGGTCAGTCATCATCGCACTGTTGAGGTGAGTACGCAGGCCATAGACAAAATCTTGGCCGATGCCTCGAGGATGCTAAAGAAAGCCCCTGGTCACGTCGATAGTACGGACAACGTCGCGTGCCGCGTGACGTTCAGACGAGAAGGCCCGCTCAGCGTCTTTGCATCGCGTCACACGCCAGCAGTCATAAATACAGAGGCCGATGTCGACGCGGTACACAGCGAGCCTTTCGACATCAAAGTCGTCAAGGCGATCAATTTCTGCAAGGGCATGACGGGGATATTCGCCGGATGTTCATGGCCGAACGAGCGTCGGTCGATAATCGTCACTCCTGGTCGGCTTCGCCATCTCGTATGGGCGCACGAGTTTGGACATCTGACGGGCCTGAAGCACAGAAGCGAGCCGCTGGCGCTTATGACGATATGTCCTCTTGCGGCTGATCAGGTGCAGGTCAGCGGGCATGAATGCGATTGCCTCCTCTTGGGGATGGGGACATGTATGATCACACCTGATCCTCCCGCCCCACACTGCGGGCGCTAGCAACTGCTTTGAGACATCGCAGGACGTACAGGCCCCGCATCAGGTCGGGGGATCTCAGGTAGGCACCGGGCGCACCGTCCGACGCCTCACCCACCCCGCCCGCCATCAGCCCCTGCCCTTCCCCGCCCGTCGCCGCGCGCGCGGAGCCGCTCGAATCGGATGAGCGAGAAGTGTCCCAGTGGCGGCATCGGGCGGCGTTCGAGCAGACGCACGGCGCCGTGGCGCTCAGCCCATTGCGCCAGCCGTTGCCAGCGGAATTCTGGCCGCCAGCCGAGCCGTCGCGCCACCGGCGCAAAGCTCTGCTCGAATACGCGGCGCGGGCCCGCCTCGGCGCCGAGATGGTTGATCAGGATGATCTCGCCGCCCGGCTTGGTGACGCGGGCGAACTCGTCGAGCGCCGCCTCCGGGTCGGGCACCGTCGTAATGACGTATTGCGCGACCACAACGTCGAAGAAGGAATCGGGGAAGCCGAGATGCTGCGCGTCCATCACCGCCAGGGCCTCGACATGGGCGAGCCCATGCACGAGCACCCGCTCGTGCGCCTTGCGCAGCATCGGCTCGCTGTAGTCGACACCCACGATCCGCTGCGTGGGCGCATAATCGGTCAGCGAAATACCGGTGCCGATGCCGACGTCGAGGATGCGCCCGCCGACGCGCTCGGCCGCGGCGATCGAAGCCTTGCGGCCGGCGTCGAAAACGGCGCCGAAAACGAAATCGTAGACCGGCGCCCAGCGCGCATAGGCCTTCGCGACCGTGTTGATGTCGATTTCGCCCGCCATCGCCCCCGTTACGCCTACTTACGCGCCGTCGCGTCGCTAACGCGCGACGGCGAAAACTCACATACGACTAGCGCCCGACGCCACGCCCGCCTCACGCACGGGCGCAACGCGCGTCGCCGCGACCGCACTTTGGATAAACCCGCCACCGAGCACGCGCGCCTGTCCCTCGGCCGCGTCATAAAACACGCAGGCTTGGCCCGGCGACACGCCGTCCTCGCTGTCGAGGAGATCAACCTCCACGCCGTGGGCTCCGCGGCTCAGCCAGGCCGGCTGCGGCGGCCGGGTGGAGCGCACCTTGACGAAGACCTCGTGCCAGCCGGCGCACAGCGCATGGTCGATGGTGTGCTCGCCCAGCCAATTGACCTCGCGCAGGCGCATCCGGCTGGTGCGCAGCGCCTCGCGTGGGCCGACCACCACCTGGCGCGAGGGTGCATCGAGCCGCACCACATAGAGCGGATGGCCGGCGGCGATGCCGAGCCCGCGGCGTTGGCCGACGGTGAAATGGATGATGCCGGAATGCCGGCCCAGCAGGCGGCCGTCGAGATCGACGATGTCGCCGGGTTCGGCGGCACCGGGCTTGAGCCGCTCGATCACCTCGGTGTAGCGGCCCGACGGCACGAAGCAGATGTCTTGGCTGTCGTGCTTGTCGGCAACCGAGAGACCGAAGCGGCGGGCAAGCTCGCGCGTCTGCGCCTTGGTCTTATCTCCCAACGGAAAGCGCAACAACTCGAGTTGCTCTCGCGTGGTGGCAAAGAGAAAATAGCTCTGGTCGCGCTCTTCCTCGCGGGCACGATAGAGCGCGCGCCCGCCGCCCGGCAGCGGCCGCGAGGCGACGTAATGGCCGGTCGCCAGCACCTTGGCACCGAGCTCGCGCGCGGTGCTCAAGAGGTCGCGGAACTTGATCGACTGATTGCAGTCGATGCAGGGGACCGGGGTTTCGCCCGCCACATAGCTCTCGGCGAAGCGGTCGATTACCATTTCCCTGAAGCGGCTCTCGTAGTCGAGCACGTAATGGGGAATGCCGATCCGCTCCGCCACTGCGCGCGCGTCATAGACGTCCTGTCCCGCGCAGCAGGCGCCCTTGCGGTGGGTGGCGGCGCCATGGTCGTAGAGCTGCAGCGTGACGCCGACGACGTCGTAACCCTCGGCCTTGAGCAGCGCCGCGGTGACCGAGGAATCGACCCCGCCCGACATGGCGACGACGACGCGGGTCTCGCGCGGGGAGCCTTCGACGTCCAAACTGTTAAGCATTGCTTTCCGGCGCAACCACTTGGCGCCCCAATGCGGAATCGCGTGGGGGGCCTCACCTTGCTTAGTCCCACTATTATAGGCACTCGCCGCCCGGATCGCACGCACGAGGCCGACGTCGGCACGTTGCCCGCGGGTTGCCGCGGGCGGGCTTCGGGCCGCCTGCTGCTCTCAACAAGCCTTTGCATTCAAAGATGTTTCTCCCGCCGCGGCGGTGGCGGGCGGCCAAGTTCGTTCAAGGGTCGGGTGAAGGCGCGGGAGGACGCGGCCGACGTGGTTTGGCGGCAGCAATGCGGCCGGCATGGACCGGAACTTAGGCAAATCTTAAGTGCCGCCCATTACCTTCCGCATGATTTGGCAGTCGAGTGCGTGAGATCCCATTGATGAGCGAGCCTCTTCGACCGCGGGCCAAATACGTCATCGGGCCTGATGGCAGCCCGCTGACCATTGCCGATTTGCCTGCACCAGGCACCAAGCGCTGGGTCATCCGGCGCAAGGCCGAGGTGGTCGCCGCCGTGCGCGGGGGGCTCTTGTCCCTCGAGGAAGCCTGCAGCCGCTACACGCTCACGGTCGAGGAATTCCTCTCCTGGCAATATTCGATCGACCAGCACGGCTTGGCGGGCCTGCGCACCACCCGCATTCAGCAGTATCGCCAGTAAACCGATCCGCTTGCGTCCCGGATGCGGTGCAGCGCCATAGCGCGTCGAAGACGCGCGTGAACGCGCTTCTGGCGGTGCACCGCTGATCCGGGACCGCCACGAGCGTTAAGGTCCACGCAAGTCCGGTTTACCCGACATCGCTTTACCCGCCGTGCTAGTTTCATCCCCGCGTATCTAGGGGCATGAACTGGATCTCGCCATGACGGATGTGAAATTCAACACCGCGCTGATCGTGGGCGCAGGTTCCGGACTGAGCGCCTCCCTCGCACGCGCGCTGGCCAAGCAGCGCATCAAGGTGGCGCTCGCGGCGCGCACTACCGGCGACCTCGACGCGCTCGTCAAGGAGACCGGCGCACGGGCGCTTGCCTGCGACGCGACCAAGCGCGGCGACGTCGAGAAGCTGTTCGCCGACGTCGACGCATCCCTCGGCGCGCCCGACATCGTGATCTACAATGCAAGCTTCCGCACCCGGGGCCCGTTCGTCGAGCTCGATCCGCTCGACGTGGAGAAAGCGCTGGCCGTCACTGCCTACGGCGCGTTTCTTGTCGCTCAGCAGGCGGCGCGGCGTATGCTGCCGAAGAAGCACGGCGCCATCCTGCTCACCGGCGCATCCGCCGGGGTGAAGGGCTATCCCCAGTCAGCGCCCTTCGCCATGGGCAAGTTTGCGCTGCGAGGGCTTGCGCAGAGCATGGCGCGCGAGCTTTCGCCGCAGGGCATTCATGTCGCCCATGTGGTGGTGGACGGCGGCATCAGGAGCGCGCGCCGGCAGGACCCGGCCGACAGTCCGGACAGCACGCTCGATCCCGACGCCATCGCGGAAAGCTACATGCATCTCATCCATCAGCCCCGCAGTGCCTGGGCGTGGGAGATCGAGCTGCGGCCGTGGGTGGAGAAGTTCTGACGCCGCATGGAAAGAGGGGAGCATGGCAGCCAACGTTACGATCCCCGCGCTTTTGCAGATGAAGCGCGAAGCGAAAAAAATCGTGGGGGTGGTCGCTTGGGATTATCAGATCGCACGCATCGCCGATCGCGCCGGCGTGGACATCGTCTCGGTGGGAGATTCGGTCGGCGTCAATTTGTGGGGCCACTCCAATCCGCTTGAAGTCACCATGGACGAGATGCTTGTGGTCTGCAAAGCGGTGCGCCGTGGCGCAACACGCGCGCTGGTGAGCTGCGACGTGCCGTTCGGTCCGTTGCAGGAGGGAAACGAGAGCGCGCTACGCGCCGCCATTCGCCTGGTCAAGGAAGGCGGCGCCGACATGGTCAAACTCGACGGCGCGGCTGATTTCCCCGAAGCCGTGCGCGCGGTCGTGCGTGCCGGCATCCCCGTCTTCGCGCAGTTCGGCATCACGCCGCAGACTGCACTGCGTTACGGCATTCCCTACGGCGCGCAGTCCGCGCCGGGAGCGCAGGCGCCGCCGGAAATGACGGCAACTCTCGTGGATCAGGCAAAACTCCTCGAAGACGCGGGCGCCTCGCTCCTCGACTTCACCAATTCAGGGCCGGTCGCAGGCGCCGCGGTCGTACGCGCGGTCAGCATCCCCGTGCTCGGCGGTTTCGGCGGTGGCCCGTGGCTCGACGGCAGGATACGCCTGGCACACACCGCCATCGGCTACGGCGAGAAATGGATCGACTCCAAGACCGAGACCTACGCCAACGTCGCCAAAATCAGTCTCGACGCCTTCACCGCATTGATCGCGGACGCGCGCGCCGGCCGTCAGATCAAGGGTTGACGGCTCGCGACCTACGCGGCGTCCAGCGCCGCCAGCGCTGCCTTGGCGATGAGGACGTCTTGCTCGATCTTGGCGCCGCCCGCGGCAACCGCGCCGATGACTTCGCCGGCGACGGTGATCGGGAATCCGCCCGGCACATTGGTGAAGTCGCCCATGCGCACCGCCATGCTGAGCGCGTTTTCCTCGGGCGCATAGCCGGTCGGCTGGCGCTGCGAGGCCGACGTGATCGCCTTCCGCTGGGTGGTGATGATCGAGAAGTGGCGCGCCCCGTCCATCATCAGGAAGGCGATGAGCCGGCAGCTTTGGTCGACGACTGCCAGACTGACCTTGCAGCCGAGCTCGTTGGCCTTGGCCACGCCCGCAGCCAACATTTTGAGGCTCGCCGCCTCGGTGAGGCGATGGGTCGCGACGAAATCCGGCATAGCGCAAGTCCTGCTTGTCGAAATCACCCAACCAGCGTGCGCGTGCTTGGCGTGAACAGCTCGTCCGCGGTCACGGGCTTCGTGATGATGCATTGTGCCAGCGCGTGCCCGATAAGCTCCTCGATGACCTCGCGGTTCGGCGCGACCCCGTAAGGGAGCGGATCGCCGGTGATCTCCATGACCCGCCGGTGCACCTGGTCGACCTCGGTTGGCTTGTCGATCTTGCCCGCTTTGAGATCCTCGACGTAGCGACGCTTGGCGCGAGCAAAAGCATCGAACACATCGGCGGCGAGATCGGGGCGCTGGGCGATCAGCTCGTCCTTGATCACCACCGTGTGGTTGATGGGGTAGTGACCGCGCTGACGCAGCGCCGCCAGTCCTGCCTCGCGCGCATCTGGAATGAGCGGCTTCACGTCGGGCGAATTCATCTCGACACCGATCGCGGCGGCGAGTTCGCCGGACGCCAACATGTCTCCCATGTCTTTACCTTTGCCGATCGGCACCACGTTCGCGGGAGCGCGGTACTCGGCGACATGCTCGTCGCCCGACAGCACCCAGGTGATTTTGCTCAAGTCCACCCCGTGCTCATCCTGCAAGATGCTGCGCGCCCACACTCCTGTCGTCACCGTGTAGCCGCGGTTGACGCCGACCTTTCTGCCTTCGAGGTCCTTGGGTGTGCGGATTCCCGCCTTGGCGTTCACCAGGATGGCGCCGTGGTGGAACGCCCGCACCAGGAAGACGGGCACGGCGGTCATCGGCTTGCCGTGCGCCTTGGCGCAAATGTAGGTGGTGATTGCCATCTCGCAGATGTCGAACTCGTTGCCGCGCACCATGCGGCGGAACGCGGCGATGAGCGGGTCGACCTCTACGAAATCGAACGCGAAGGTTCGCGGCTTGACGCTGCCGTCCTTGAGCGCCCGGTTGTTACCTTGGGTGCGGGTGACGGTTTTGAGCTTCAGCTCGGCCATGGGTTGGAGTGGGTAAGCCTAGTATTTTGTTATCGGCCCTATACGTCATGGCCGGCCGGGCATGACGATTCAACTGTCAATACATTCCCGCGCTAACCTAGCCTCGACGGTCACACCGTGGTCTGCGCCACGCCGGGACGCGTGGTGAGGGCCTCTTTCGCGGCGTCCTTGAATGCCTGGTCCGGCGGCAGCACCACTGAGGCCGAGCGCACCTTGTGATGCGCCGGGTCGACGCCGGGCGGGGTGACGCCGTTCTCCATCAGCGCCTTGGCCGCCCGCAGCAAGCGATGGCGCGCCATGATGATGCCGTTGTCGGTTGAAACGAGGTTCTCCTTGGTGCGGTCGCAGATTGGTCCCATGCTCTCCTGCAACGAGGCGTCCTGGATAGCGAAGCCGGCAACGCCGCTGAAAGTCTTGCCCGCCTTCTGCGCCGCGCGGTCGATCAGATAATCGTTGTCCTTATTGGCGAGCGGCCGATAGCTGCCGGGGGTGTATTTGCAATGCACGCCCGCCCCATCGCGCATCGCATCGACCTCGCGCCGCGTGAGCGCGCGGACGGGATGAAAGTCGTAGCTCCAGGCCCAGCAGGTCTCGTCGTCGATCGGGATCCAGAAGTGGCCGTGGATCGGGTGGTCGCCGCGCGGCGGGATCATGGTGAAGCTCGGCATCACCCAGGGCGTGATGCGCCAATAGTAGTTGCCGCTTTCGGCGTTGCGCCGTGCGCCGATATAGAGGCCGCCCGGCTGCTCCACGACCTCGAAATAGGGCTGCATGTCGGACAGGTTGTATTCGTTGCCCTTGGCGCCCTTGAACAAAGGATCGGACCCGAGATCGCCGCGATGCAGGAAGGAGACGTGGCTCGAGTCTATCCCGCCCTCCATGGCTTGGAGCCAGTTGCATTCCTGCAGCCGCTTGGAGATGAAGGTCTGATCGGCCGGGACGGTCGCGAATTCCCATTCCGGCAGCGGCGGCTGCTTCTCCGGCGGACCCATATAGGTCCACAGCACCGGCCCGCGTTTCACCAACGGGTAGGACTTCAACTTGATCTTCTGGCAGAAGCCGCTCTCGCGCGGCTCGGAGGGAACATCGATGCATTGCCCGGTCACGTCGTATTTCCAGCCGTGATAGGCGCAGCGCAGGCCGGACTCCTCGTTGCGGGCGAACCAGAGCGACACGCCGCGATGCGCGCAGAATTCGTCGATCAATCCGTACCTGCCCTCGCTGTCGCGAAACGCGAGTAGCCGTTCGGATAGGATCTTCACGCGCACCGGCGGACAATCATTCTCCGGCAGTTCGTCGAGCAGCAGCGCGGGCAGCCAATAGGCGCGGAACAACTGCCCCATCGCCGTGACGGGCCTGGTTTGCGTCAGCAGCTCGTTCTGTTCTTTCCGCAACATCGGCTTTGTCCGTGCTCATGGGCACAAGTAGCGGCGAGCGCCGGGTGTCTCAGTCCATTTTAGGGTAGGCATTCGGGCCTGCTTCGGCAAGCTACAACCGCAAACCGTCTCAGCAGCACTCGAGTCCTTCCCCCTCGACCGCAATAAGCGCGTTCTTCAACCACGCCGGAGGGAGA
>Ga0306926_10000224_pt1 | contig 49556 bp, 51 predicted proteins | sample flu12Cox44000178_FD_203759 | JGI IMG/M metagenome (GOLD analysis project Ga0306926, IMG submission 203759) | Lab enrichment of tropical soil microbial communities from Luquillo Experimental Forest, Puerto Rico - flux8day.12C.oxic.44.000.178 (v2)... | ecosystem: Environmental > Terrestrial >... | reverse complement strand
ACGAGGAACACTACGGCTGGTATCGCGATCTGCGCCGTTATGGCACGGTGCCGCACGCGGGCTTCGGGCTCGGCTTCGAGCGCACGCTTGCCTACATCACCGGCCTCGCCAATGTGCGCGACGCGATCCCGTTCCCACGCACGCCGGGAAGCGCGCGGTATTAAGGGGCAACAGCTTTAGCAACGCGTAATGCGGACGCGCCGAGTCCGCGCACGCGAGGAGGTGCTAGCCGGCCTTCTTCTGCCGCGCCGATGAGCGGCCTGCGCGTTTCGTGGTGCGGCGCTGGGCGCTGCTGCGCGACGGCTTTTGTCGCCCACCGGCTGCGCGTTCCGTGCTCACGCTTCGGCGCAACGCATCCATGAGATTGATGACTTTGGCCGGTTCGCGCTCTTTCGGCGCTTCGATCTTCTCGCCCTTCTGCTTTTTCTTCAGCAGATCCTTCAATGCTTCTTCGTAATTGTCTTCGAATTTTTCCGGACGGAAGTGTCCGGATTTTGTCTCGACGATGTGGGTTGCGAGCTCCAACATATCCTTCGGAATTTTTTCGTCTTCGATGTCGGCGAAATATTGCTCCTCCTTGCGGATCTCGTACGGGTATCGCAGCGTAATCCCCAATAGGCCGTTGCCGCGCGGTTCGAGCGCGATGACGTGCTCGCGGGAGGTGAAAACGATTCTGCCGAGCGCCACCATCCCTTCCTTGCGGATCGCTTCGCGAATGACCGCGAAGGCCTGCTGTCCGACCTCGCCATCGGGCGTGATGTAGTAGGGGTTGTTGAGATAGAGCTCGTCGATTTCTTTTCTCGGTACGAATTCGTCGATGTCGATGGTGTGCGTGCTGCCGATCGCGACGGCTTCGAGCTCTTCGGGCTCGACCTCTATGTACTCGCCTTTGCCGACTTCGTGGCCTTTCACGATGTCCGAGGCATCGACCTCGTCTCCGGTCTCCCGTCCACTTTGAGATATTTGATGCGGTGCCCGGTATTCTTGTTGATCTGATGAAAGCTGATTTTCTCCCGTTCGCTCGTCGCCGGATACAAGGCGATGGGACACGAGACGAGCGAGAGTTTGAGGTAGCCTTTCCAATACGCGCGGGGGGCCACGGAACTGCTCCTGTCGATGAGCGACACTGCGTCAACGGGAGGCGACGCTATCCTGTTCCGGCGCCAGGATGGAGGCATTTATCGCGTGTCTGCCTTGCGTTGCTGATTTGTTCTCGCCCGCGCAGCGGGCTAGACTCCGCTCTACAGATGATTCGCTCGGAGCGACCCATGGCTGTTGCCGCCCTCAAACTCAAACCCTCGCTCAAGACCTATCACGCCACTGTGCACGTCACGCGCACCGAACAATGGTGCGTCGAGGCGGAGTCGGCCGAGCAGGCGCGCGACCTGCTCGCGGCGGGCGCCGGTTATCGCTGCGAGATTGGCGAGTGCATCAATATTGAGGTTGACCGGGTCGAAGATTGAGCGGCCGCACGCGATTGGAACACTGGGGTTCCGCGTGCGTTTTTCCGGTATGAAGTCGAACCGAGTCATCGAAGCCGCCGTGCGGGCGGCGCAAGACTTCCTCTGGCAAAACGCGCCGCCCATGCACTACATCACCGATGAGGTGACGGTCGGGCGCCTGCGCGATCTCATGCGCTCGCCCACCGTCCAGGCGGCATTGCTGCAAAGCAGCGACGCGTTTCTCACCTTTGTGCTGCGAGCGGTCGAAGTTGTGGTGGTCGATCACTCGCAGACCGATCGCGAGATCATTGCCCGGCTCTGGGACGTTCTCGACGAGCCGCACCTGAACCAGGCCTTGGGCATCCCGCAAAATTCCCGGATATCGTTCGGGCCTTATCCACGCCGTCGCTGATCCGCGCGGGCGTGCCGGCCGGGGGTCGACTGCCGGGTCGCAACGGGTCCCCGGCGTGTCTTCACAGAGCCAGGCGGGCTGGAATGAAGCACGAGCAAAAATCCGGGTTCCAGAGTCGCGAATCGAACCGACCGCCTATCCCTTTGATGCCAGGATTACGGCAGTTGGCCCGGGAGAAGGCAGACCCTCCCTTCCGCGTCTGGGCCGCAATCGCCCCGCCGTGGTGCTCCCCCGGCGGGGTTTTGTTTCGACAGAGTTACGGAGTCGCGCGGGCAAGCATCGACGCGGTAACGGCCAAGCGTCTAGGCAAACGGTGAAATGGAAAATCGCTCCACCGGCTCGGAACGAACGCGCGCCGCCGCGGTTGGGCCCGCATGCCGCGATCGTCGCAACGATATTCTGATGGCCTGGCATCATCGCTCGCCATCCATCTTTGCCTCTATTGTGCGGTCGCGGCGTGTTTTGCGCTCGTGATGTATTACCTGATGCAGCCAACGCGGTTGCCTAATCCTGGTATGGCCGCACTCAAGCCTTCGCGAACCACCACCAATTACATCGAGTCGCTGCGCTCAGAACGCGAAGCCAAAGCGGACGTGAAAATCGAGCGGGAGCCGGAAACGACCGGCGCCGCGACGCGGGAAACGTCCGATATCAAACCGGAAACGAAGAAGGCCAAACCTCAAACGAGTACGCGAAGCCAAAACCACGTAGCGCCTCGAACACAACCAGCCGAGATGCCGCATTATGCCCAGCAACCGTCCTTCGGCAGCTATAAGCCGATGTATTGATGTGAATTGGCCGCAGCGGCCTCACGTATCAGTTCTCTCCGCCGCATCAGGACATGTTGCGCCCTGGAGAGCGGGGCACTGATGAGGATGTCACACTGCGCCGAGTCGCTCCGCCGGCACGCTGGTTAGCCCGTCCGTCGGGCGCTTGTCCCACGCGTTCGTGCCAAGCTCGGGCGCGAGCGAGGACGGCCACAGCGCTTGGCTCTTGCCCGCGGCAGGGCCGCGCGAAGATTGGTAGCGCTTGGCGGCATTGATCCACGAGTTTCGAAATCGGATGAAAAGCTCACGCATCTGCTTGTCGGGAGCTTCTTCGGCGCGCGCCGCGTACTCCGCAGCCTTCTGCCAGCAGTATCCGATCTCTTTGCGCATGCCGCGTCTCCGCCGTCGCGAGGCGATCTCGCGAGCGCCTAATCAGGCTCAATCGCCAACAAACGATTAGGTTCCGTCGCGGCGGCTCTCAGTCGTCATCGTGCGCGACCGCGGGCGATCCGGCAACCACAGATCTCAGCAAAAGGCATTACATTGGGCCGCGAGCATCGATCTTAATGCCCTATCTCAGCGCGGCAATGACATGTGGAAGGCGCGCTGTCGCAGGGGGAAACCAAAAGCGTCGCCGCGCGTTCTCTTTCCCCGGGGAGACGAGGTAGCGTGCGTATGAAAGACGAACTGACGACAATCCTCGATGCGATGCGCGCCGCGCAGACGGAGCTCGCAGTTTATCTCAACTCTGCCGACTGCAACGCCGAACTGACGATCGCCAAGCTGGTGGGCATTCTCGACCGTCGCGACGTGGTCACGGCCATGCGGTTGCTGCGCGCCTCGGCGTGTCCGAGCGCCGTATCGGCAAGCACGCTCGCCAGGGCGAGCTGATCCGGCCGCCGCGGCCCGATGCACCCCGCCTGAGGCTCACTCTCGCGGGTTTTAATTTCGGGATGACCCTTCGCCGGCATACCGGCCGGACACCGGCGGCCGCCCTCCGGGGCGCCCGGTTCTTCCGCTTGTCGCCGCGCATCAACAGCCTGCAACCGGTGCCCGGAACGGAGGGCAGGCTCCCGCGTTGCAATATGTTGGCGCAGGGGCACTTGCCGCATGGGGCGTTCCGACGAGTATCGGCGCTACGTCAAGGAGTGCCTGGATAGGGCAAACGCCGTCCAGGCCCCGAAATCGCGGGCGTCTTTGCTGCAAATGGCGCAGGTATGGCTGCGCTTGGCACAGCAGCACAATGCCAAGCAAACCTGATAATCAGCCCAACGGCTGAAGGCCTTTTGGCGCGGCCTCCTTGGCGAGCTTCTCCCAGGCTTGCGCCATTTCCTCCAAAGTCCGGCGGTGCTGCTCGGTCTTGGCCTCGCGCGCCAGGCGGCGGCATTCCTTCGCGAATCGCTTGTATTCCGTTGATGTTTCCATGCCGGGACAACCGGGCGCTGGACCCGCCCGTTCCGAACGCATGGCGAGCTATGCGAAGGGAACTATTTGCGCGAGGGCCGGCGGGCCATACGCATAAGGCCGGCAGCGCATACGCGTCGCTTGGTGCTTTGGCCCAGCGCACCGTCTCAGGCAAAACAAAACCCCGCCGAGTGGCCGGGGCGGGGTTCTTGGACCCGCAGCCACTCCGGGCGAGGAGATGCAGCCGGGGTCCAGCCCACCAATTCGTTAGCCGCCCTTAGGTTCCGTCCATCGAATGTGACGATTAAATTATCGCGGGGCCGGAAAGACCTTGTCGGCGTTCTGCCGGATCATGGCGTAGCATTCGCAGGAAATGTCCTCGAGGGCCGCACGGTCCAGGATTTGGATGTGGCCGCGCCGGTATCGAATCAGGCCCGCGCTCTGCAGCAAACGGGCCGCGATCGTGACGGTGGTGCGCCGCACGCCGAGCATCTGGCCGAGAAACTCCTGCGTCAGCGGGATGACATTGCCGTCGATGCAATCATGCGTTTGCAGCAGCCAACGGCAAAGCCTGGCCTCGAGGCCATGCAGCGCATTGCACGCGACGGACTGCTGCACCTGCGCAAGCAAGACATCGTTGTAGCGCACGATGAGGTCGCGAATGGCCGGGCTTTGGGCGGCGGCCGCATGAAACTGAGAGGCCGAGATCCAGGCGGCCGTGCCGGGCAACTGCACGATCGCCCGTCCGATGGTCGACCGTGCTCCCAACCCGACACTGGCGCCGATGATCCCGGCGCGTCCGATCGTCGCGGTTTCGACCGTCGCCCCGCTCTGCATGACCGCCACCAGCGAAACCATGCCGGTATGCGGGAAATAGACGTGCTCGATCTCCTCCCCGACGTCGTGCAGCATCACGCCCCGCTCGAGCGGGATCGTGCGCAAATGCGGCGCCAGCAGCGAAAAATCGTGCGGCGGCAACGTCGCCAGGAACCGGTTGAAGCGTCCGTGCTCGAGCTGCCGGGCAAGAGGGGGCGTGCCATACGGCATCGGTGTCGCTCCCGCGTCAGGACGGCGACGCGCTCGTCAATCAAGCCACACCAAATTCCATTGCGGAAGGGGGGCTCGCGTCCAGCCTATCACATAAACCAGCCCGTGCGGGAAAGTTCCATCGGCGCCGCTCGCGCCGTCTTATTTAGGTTTTTCGGCCGGAGGGCGCGTGCCGCATGGGCGGGTTTTCCTGGCGGAAAGCGTCAAATATCTTTACCGCTCACGTCCCCCCGCCCGCGCGCAAGGGCGACCAGGCGATTGGTGTGAACGCGCATACCCTCACTGGCGAGACATACCGATAAAAGCTCGCGCCGGAGGTGCCGGTTGTCTCTGAGTAGCTGAGCAGTCAGTTCCCGAGACGCCGCGATCTGCCGAACGATCTCCGCCGTGCGGCCCCTGGCCGGCTCTCGGGACCGAGAGGCTGTCGCGACTGACGGGACCAGCTTCAAGCGAGGCGCGTCGGGCCGAAGCCGGTCGCCGTCCGGGCTTACGACCTCAAGCGCAGGATGACCGATCGGCGTGCGGAAGAAGGCGCCCTCGTCGTCGGCGACGTCGAGGAACCAGCTTGCCCAGCGCCGCGGATTGCCGCCGATCTCTGGATCGGCCAGGTCGCGCACGACGGCTCGCGCCTCGTCGCGCGCAGCCGTTCGGCTCAGGAGTTCGACCCCCTCCTCGTCCGCTACGACACGTTCTCCGAAACGGAGATGGAAAAAGTAGCGCGGCATGACGTCATCTCCGATTGAAGCGAAAGCGCAAGGCTGCATTTCGTTCCATGAAGAGCCGGCATGCAAGCACAAAAATAGTTCCCGCTGAGTCGCTGATCGAACAGACGCGCACCAATACAGGCATATGATCGAGCGTCGGGGCTGCCGGCAACAGAAGGCAAGTCATGCGATCCAAGACCGACCACGCATGGCGGATGGCCGCGCAATGCGCAAAGCTCGCGCAGGAGGCTGACCAAAAGGACGAGCGCGATTTCTACATCAGGATGCGCGACTCCTGGATTACGGTGGCAAACCGGTTCGCGTTCCTCGACATCATCGACGAGCACGGCACGCCAGCCCCGCTTCCTCGCGCGCCCGCCGGGCGTTACATCCCGTATCCTGTGAGCCGCAGCCTGGAGCGGCGGCGGAGCCCGGCCCCGCGCCGCTGATCTCGCGTCTTGCGCGCTGCGGTTGGAAAATCGGCTTGCCGGGCCCGAGTCCCCTGTATTTCCCTGTTAATCTACAAAAACCGGGTTGTAGGGGAACCTCCTACGCCGTGCATTTTCGGTTGCAGCGATGTAGCCCGCATTGCGGGAGACTTTCGCGGGCAGCGCCGAATTTCGCTGCGCTCAATCCGCGCTAGGGGGGTTAGCCTGAGCTAATCAGCCGGTTGCGGATCACACCGCCTCGCGCAGCTTGACCGCCCCTTCGAGGTCGACGGAGACGAGTTGGGAGACGCCACGCTCCGCCATGGTCACCCCATAGAGGCGGTTCATCCGCGCCATGGTGATCGGATTGTGCGTGATGATCACGAAGCGCGTGTCGGTCGAACGCGTCATCTCGTCGAGCAGGTCGCAGAAGCGCTCGATATTGTGATCGTCGAGCGGGGCGTCGACTTCGTCCAGCACGCAGATCGGCGCGGGGTTGGTGAGGAAGACCGCGAAAATCAGCGCAAGCGCCGTGAGCGCCTGCTCGCCGCCGGAAAGCAGCGACAGCGTCGCCGGCTTCTTCCCCGGCGGCTTGGCGATGATCTCGAGGCCCGCCTCGAGGGGGTCCTCGTGCTCGACCAGCTGCAGCTCCGCGGTACCGCCGCCGAACAGCTCGGTGAAGAGGTGCTTGAAATGGTTGCTGACCAGCTCGAAGGAGGCGAGCAACCGCTCGCGCGCTTCGCGATTGAGATTTTGGATGCCCTGCCGCAGGCGCTTGATCGCTTCGACTAGGTCGTCGCGCTCGGAAGCGAGCGAAGCGTGCTGGGTCTCGACCTCGCGCAGCTCTTCCTCGGCGCGCAGATTGACAGCGCCGAGGCGCTCGCGATCGCGGCGCAGCCGTTCGAGCTTGGATTCGACCTCGGCGAGGTCGGGCAGGGGCTTGTCGGGCACGATGCCGGCGAGGTTCGCGACCTCGGCGGGATCGACTTCGAGCATGTCGTGAATCTCGCGGCCGAGGTCGCCGAGGCGGCGCTTGCCGCCTTCGCAGCGCTCCTCCGCCCGCGCCGCCTCCTCGCGCGCTGCGCTTACGGCTTCGAGCGCTGAGCGTTGCATCCGGTCGGCCTCCGCGAGCGTCGTCTCGCCTTCGGCGAGCTGATCGGCGGCGGCGCGCCGCGACGCTTGCGCCGTTTCGATCTCGCCGATCAATGCGCGTCGCTTCTCTTCGAACAGGCGCGGAGCATCTATGAGGCTCGCGCGCTCGCGCTTGGCCTCTTCGACGCGCGCTTGCAGCGTCTCGATTTGCGCGGCCGCGCCGCCGTTGCGCTCGCTCCAGGCTTGCCGGTCGGCGGCGATGGCCGTGAGCCGGCGCGCGGAAATCTCCGCTTCGCGCGCGAGCGCCTGCGCTTCCGCGCGCACCTCGGCCAGTTGCGCGCGCCCCCCCTCGATCTCGCCGCGCGTCGCAGCGAGTTGCGTCTCGATATTGGCGGCCGGCGGCAGCGCTTTGAGTGCACGCTGCGACTCCTCGCGCGCGGCAATTGCCTCGTCGCGGCTTGCACTCAATCGCGCCTTGGCTTCCGCGAGTGCAGAGAGGCGCGCAGCGTTGCGGCTCGTCTCACGCTCGGCCTCGGCATGCCGGTCGCGCGCGGCTTGCGCCTCTTGCTGCAAAGCCCGCCAGCGCGTGCGCGTCGCGGTTTCGGCCTCGGCCGCGGAGGCGACCTCCGCCTCGGCCGCGGCGAGGACCTTTTGCTTACTCTCCACCTCGCCGCGCACGGCTTTGACCTCAGCCTCGATCTCGGCAAGACGGTTCTTGCCGGCGAGTCGGCGGGCAGCCCCGGCCGGGGCATCGGCGGCGACCGAAAAGCCGTCCCAACGCCAGAGGTCGCCTTCCCGCGAGACCAGGCGCTGGCCCGCCTTGAGCAGCGGGACAAACCGTGCGGCCTGGCCGCGCTTGATCAGGCCGATCTGCGCCAAGCGCCGCGCCAGCTGCTGCGGCCCTTTGACATGGGCGCTGAGGGCTTCGACGCCATCCGGCAGCGCCGGATCAGCGGCGTCGACCGCGGCGCCTGCCCACCGCATCGGGGCGGATGGATCGATCGGCGCCTCGAGATCATCGCCGAGTGCGGCCCCGAGCGCGGCCTCGTAGCCCTTATCGACGACGATCTGGTCGAGTGCGGGCGGCCACAGCTGCTTGGTATCGACGTGCAGTAGCTTCGCCAAGGTTCTGGCTTCGGTGTCGAGACGCTGCGCGCGGCGCTCGGCCTCCACGAGCGGAGCGCGGGCGACTTCGAGCGCCTGGCGAGCGGCGGAATGCGCGGCCTCGGCGCGCACGGCCGCGGCTTCCGCCTCGGTGGCCGCCTGCGCCGCTTCCGCCGCTTTGGCAAACGGCGCCAAATCCACGCGGCTCTCCGCGGCAATCTGTTTGAGCTCCGCGTCCACGGCGGCGATTTCGTGCGCAAGGCGCGCCGCCCGATCGCCGTGCTCGCGCAAGACGCCATCGAGCGCGTTGCGCCGCGCAGTCAGGTCGGCGAGCGCGTTGGTCAATTCGTCGGCGGCTTTTTCCGAGCGCGCCAATGCGGCGTCTGCTTGCGCGACGCGCTTGTCCACATCGGCGCGCCGCTCATCGTTGGCTTTGGCCTCGCGCGCAAGTGTCTCTTCTTCGGCGGCCAGCCGGGCGAGAGCGGCTTGCGCGTCGGCGGCCAACCGTTTTTCACGCTCGATGTCGTCGGCGAGTTGAACAAGCCTGCGCTCGAGCTCGGCCATGCGCTCGCTCGCTCGCGCCTCCTCGTGATCGAGCGTCTCCCGCGCGAGCGTCAATCGTTGCAAGCCTGCTGCGGCGCGCGTCTCGGCCTCGCGCAAGGCCGGCAGCGCGGCAGCCGCAAGCGCTTGGCGTTTGGAGACCTCGGCCTGTTCCCCGGTGCGCTCGGCAACCACGCGCACCGCGGCATTTTTCGCCTGCTCGGCTTCGGCTAACTCGGCATTGGCGGCGACCCAGCGCAGGTGAAGCAGCGTCGCCTCGGCCTTGCGCACCTGATCCGCGACCGCGCGGTACCGGATCGCCTGCCGCGCCTGACGTTTGAGCGCGTCGATCTGTCCGGCAAGCTGATTGATGACGTCCTCGAGCCGCGCCAGGTTCTGCTCCGCCGCGCGCAGCCGCAGCTCCGCCTCGTGCCGCCGCGCATGCAGGCCAGAGATCCCGGCCGCTTCTTCGAGCACGCGCCGGCGCTGCTCGGGCTTGGCTTGGATGATCTCGCCGATGCGCCCCTGATGCACCATCGACGGCGAGCGCGAGCCGGTCGAAGCGTCGGCGAAAAGAATGTTCACGTCGCGGGCGCGCACCTCGCGGCCGTTGATGCGGTAGGTCGAACCCGAGTCGCGCTCGATGCGGCGCGATATGTCGAGCGTGTCGTGCTCATTGAATTGCGCGGGCGCCTTGCGCGCACTGTTGTCGACCTGAATTGCCACCTCAGCGTTGTTGCGTCCCGGCCGGTTGTTGGTGCCGGAGAAGATCACGTCGTCCATGTCGGCGGCGCGCAGCGATTTGTGCGAGGTCTCGCCCATGACCCAGCGCAGCGCCTCGACCAGATTCGACTTGCCGCAGCCGTTGGGCCCGACCACGCCAGTGAGCCCGGGCTCGATCAGGAAATCGGTCGGCTCGACGAAGGATTTAAAGCCGAGCAGGCGCAGCCGCGTGAATTTCATGGAGACGCCGTTCCAGTCCTAACCGCCCAGCGGCGACCATATCGGTCAGGCCTCGGGCCCATGGGGTGGGTCGAGCGGGGGTTGGAGGCTCGCCGCATCGACCGGCAGAATGAATCGCCGAGCGCGATTCCGCAACAGAAAGAACGCGTTATCCCGCCCGCAGTGGCACCGCGGCGGAAGGCCGGGGCAGCCCGGATGACCGGCGCTGCTCCACCAGTCCGGAAAGTGGTTAAAAAACCGTTATCAGCCCTTGAGATAAGGGGCGATTTGCTTGTCCAGCTCCTCAGGGGTGAGGGCGCCGCGAAACGTCTTCCCATTGATGAAAAAGGTCGGCGTGGAATTGACGTTGAACTTCTGCGTCGCCCGCGTGCGCTGCTCCTCGATGTTACTGAGCAGTTGCTGATTCGCGAGACATTGATCGAAGCTCTGCTGGGTGAAGCCGGCCTGCTTGGCGATGGCGAACATGGGCTGCAGCGGCTTCTGCACCACCCAATCCTTCTGCTGGGTGAAGAAGGCGTCGATCAGGGGGAAGTATTTGTCCTTGCCGGCGCAGCGCGCCAGCATCGAGGCCGCGGCGGCGAGCGGATCGAGCGGAAATTCCCGGAAGATGAAGCGCACCTTACCGGTGTCGATGTATTTCTTCTTCAGCTTGGGATAGGTCGTCTCGTGAAAATGGCTGCAGTGCGGGCACGTCATCGACGCATATTCGACGATGGTGACCGGAGCATCCGCGCTTCCCTGAATCTCGTCGGCGAGCGGACCCGGCGCAAGCAGGTCGGCCATCGATACTTCCGCGCCCGCGCCAGGCTGAGCCGCGGCTGTGCCGATTGGGCCCCACAGGTAATCGCCGGCGCTGCCTGTAGCGAGGATGGCGATGATCGCGGTGGCGCCGACGAGCAGATAACGGCGAGTCACGCCGGGGCTGGCTTCGCGTTCCGTGGTCATGGCCTCTCACATCCGTTCGGTTACTTCCGGCTCACCCAGAGCCCGCAGATCTTCGCAAGCTCGCCATCTCTGGATATCCAATGTGGCAATGGGCGCACGTCCTGCCAAGGGCTTTGGGATCAAAGCTGCTTGAGGGCTGCCCCCAGCCGACCGAGCGCCGCGCGCAGATTTTCGTCCTTGATGTCGGAAAGATCAGCCGCGATACGGGCCGCCGCCTCGCCATCGACGGCGCGCTGCGGCGCCGGCGCGCGCCGGCGAAGCGGGGCTTGCCGGAACCGCAGGCCGCCAACCGCCTGCCAGCCGAAGAAGCGATTGACCCGCTCGAGGACGACTGGTGAGAGGTGCTGGATTTCGATCGCCACAGGACCTTCGACCCGCAGCACGAGAATGCCCGGCTCGGGGGTCTCCCCGTCAGACGGGCGCGACCAGTGGATTTTTTCCGGCTCCGAATGCTCCGCGATCTCCGCGCCCACAATGTCGGGCCAGCGGGTGACGAGTTCGGTCGAGGCGAAGCCCTGCCTGGCGAACGCCGCATTGAGCGTCTTGTGCAGAACGTCCGCGAGCGGTCGCGGGAAGGGTTTGCCGGGCTTGTTCACGCTGCAAGGCTCTGCCACATCGGTCCGTCATGACGCTAGCAGTTAGGATGGAGCGGCGAAAGCGCGTGGCGCAGGTTCTCGATACGCGCGGCGCCGACCTCTTAGCCTGGTACGACCGCCATCGCCGCTCACTTCCCTGGCGCGCGGCGTCGGGTGCGCGGCCCGATCCTTACCGGGTTTGGCTCTCGGAGATCATGCTGCAACAGACGACGGTGAAGGCGGTCGTACCGTATTTCGTGCGCTTTATCGCGCGCTGGCCGACCGTGCGTGCCCTCGCGGCGGCACCGCTCGAGGACGTGCTCAAGCTGTGGGCGGGGCTCGGCTACTACGCGCGCGCGAGAAATCTTCACGCCTGCGCCAAGGCGGTGGTCGAGCGCGAGGGCGGATGTTTTCCACAGAGCGAAGCGGCACTGGCCGCGCTGCCCGGCATCGGTCGCTATACGGCGGCGGCGATTGCGGCGATCGCGTTCGATGCGCCAGCCGCGGCGGTCGACGGCAATGTGGAGCGGGTGGTGGCGCGGCTGTTCGCAGTCGCGAAGGAATTGCCCGCCGCCAAGGTCGAGATTCGGCGGCTCACCGAGTCGCTCCTCCCGACCGAGCGCGCCGGCGATTTTGCCCAAGCGCTGATGGACCTCGGCGCGACCATCTGCACGCCGAAGACGCCGGCCTGCGCGCTGTGCCCGTGGATGAACGGATGCGCCGCTCGTCGCCGCGGCGACCCCGAAACGTTTCCGATCAAGACGGCGAAGAAGCAAGGCCGACTGCGCCGCGGCGCGGCTTTCGTCGTCCTTCGCCGCGACGGCTTCGTGCTCCTGCGCTCGCGCGCTCCGACGGGATTGCTGGGCGGCATGAGCGAGGTGCCGACGACGCGATGGGCGCACGATTTCGCCGGCGGCACGGAGCTCGCTCCGCGTCTGCGCGGCGCGCGTGCCAAGTGGCGCCGCTTGCCGGGCGTCGTCACGCACGTGTTCACCCATTTCCCGCTCGAGCTCGTCGTGTACCGTGCCGAGGTTGCTCGCGATGCGGCGGCACCGCCCGATGCGCGCTGGGTTGCGCTTGCCGACCTCGCCGACGAGGCGCTGCCCAATGTCATGCGCAAAGTATTGGTGCATGCGCTAGGGTAGAGCCGACGCGATCCGCAGAGGTCGCACGCTAAATACGGGAGGGCCTGTCATGGAATTCACGCGACGCAATCTCATTGGCGCCGCCGGCGCGACCGCGGCGACGACATTCACCCGCACCGCGCTCGGGGGCTGGGAGCCGAGCGAGCGCTACCCCGATCCGGCGATCCAGATTCTCGACCCAAGCTTTGGAAAATATCGGCTGGCTAACGCAAGCGTCGAGCGGCTCGCCACCGGCATGCGCTGGTGCGAGGGCCCGGTTTATTTCGGTGACGCGCGATGTTTGCTTTGGAGCGATATTCCCAATAATCGCATCATGCGCTGGGATGAGGGGACAGGACGCGTCAGCGTTTATCGCCGGCCCTCGAATTTCGCCAATGGCAACACCCGCGATCGGCAGGGTCGCCTCGTCAGCTGCGAGCACGACAGCCGGCGCGTCACACGCACCGAATACGACGGCAGCATCACGGTGCTCATCGACACGTTCGACGGCAAGCCGCTCAACTCGCCCAACGACATCGTCGTCAAGTCCGACGATTCGATCTGGTTCACCGATCCGCCGTTCGGCATTCTCGGCAACTACGAGGGCCACGTGGCCACGCCCGAACTGCCGACCAACGTCTATCGGCTCGATCCGAAATCAGGTCGCGCCACCGTGGTGGCCGGCGACGTCAACCTGCCGAACGGACTGGCTTTCTCGCCTGACGAGAAGAAGCTCTACATCGTCGAAGCCGGCGTGGCCCCGCGGGTGATCCGCGTCTATGACGTCAACGACGATAAGCTCGCCAATGGCCGCACCTTCATCACCGCTGAGCCGGGTGGGACGCCCGACGGCTTCCGTTGCGACGTTGACGGCAATCTGTGGTGCGGTTGGGGTATGGGTACCGCGCAACAGGACGGGGTGAAAATTTTCGACGCGAACGGCAAGCCCATCGGTTTCATCGCGCTGCCGGAGCGTTCGGCCAATATCTGTTTCGGCGGCGGCAAGCGCAACCGGCTGTTCATGGCGGCCAGCCACTCGGTCTATTCGCTCTACGTCAAAACGCAGGGCGCGCCGGGCGGGTGAGAGAAGTCCCACGCAATCTATCCCCATCATGTCCGCACAAGCGGTCATCCAGTAATCAGTATCCGAGCAACCGCAGACCGAAGCGGGGGCTGTTGCTTTAGTGCGCATTTGCTGCGCGGGAGCTCCCTGCGCCTGTCAGTTGTCATCTGACCGTCATCGCACTGTCATTTGCGGGTGGGATTTCGGCGCCGGAAGCCGTGGCGTCAATTCCCGGGATAATGATCCAAGTCGAAAACCTCGAAATCGTATATCCGACCGGAACGCGTGCGCTTGCGCCGACCACGCTCGGCTTCGGACCGGGGCGGTTCACCGTTCTTCTCGGTGCCTCCGGCGCCGGCAAGTCGACCCTCCTGCGCGCTCTCAATGGACTTCTCAAGCCGACCGCCGGTCGCGTCGTCGTCGCCGGGATTGGCGTCCTGCGCAGCGGTCGCGCCATGCGAATGCATCGGCGGCGCACAGGCATGGTGTTTCAGCAGCACCAGCTGATCGGGCGCGCCACGGTGCTGACCAACGTGTTGACGGGTCGGCTGGGCTACCATTCCGGATGGCGCACGCTGTTGCCACTACCGGCGAGCGAAAAACGCCGCGCGCTCGACGCGATCGAGCGCACGGGGCTGATCGACTGCGCGCTGCGCCGCGCCGATGAGCTGTCCGGCGGGCAACAGCAGCGCGTCGGCATTGCGCGCGCACTTGTGCAGGAGCCGACCCTCATTCTTGCCGACGAGCCCATCGCCAGCCTCGATCCCGCGACCGCCGACCGCGTGCTCGGCCTGCTGCATGCGATCTGCAAGAGCGATGGCATCACCGCGGTTGTGAGCCTGCATCAACTGGAATTCGCCTACCGCTACGCCGAGCACATCATAGGTCTCGCCCGCGGTTCAGTCGTGTTCGATGGGCCGCCGACGAAACTTGGTCCCGTCGAGGTCAGCCGCATCTACGGCGCGGTGCCAAGACACGACACTGCATCCATCGCCCGCAAGACAGGAACTTACGCATGAACCGACGCACCCTTCTCATCAGCGCAGCTACACTCCTTCTAATGTCGCCGCTCGCCGCATTGGCGCAGAACCGCGATCCGGCCAAGCTTCGCGTCGCGTTGTTGCCGGACGAGAACGCGGCGACGCTGATCCAGAACGCGCAGCCGCTCAAGGCCTATCTGGAGAGCGCGCTCAAAAAGGACGTCGAGCTCGTCGTCACGACGGATTATTCCTCGATGATCGAGGCCATGCGTTTCGGCCGCATCGAGGTGGCGTATTTCGGTCCGTTTTCCTACGTTCTTGCCAAATCGAAAGCGCCCGACATCGAACCGTTCGCAGTTGGAATTGAGCGCGGCTCGCCGACCTACAACTCAGTCGTCATCGCTCATGCCGGCGGTCCGGTAGCGAAGCTCGCCGACATTCGCGGCAAGGATTTCGGCTTTGGCGATCAGGCATCGACCTCGAGCCATCTGATCCCGCGTGCGCTCCTTCTCAAAAACGGCCTCGACGCTAGTCAGGACTATCGGCCGGTTCATCTCGGTGCGCATGATGCGGTGGCGCGCGCCGTGCAAAACGGCCAAGTTCCGGCCGGCGCGCTGTCGAAGGCCATTTTCGAGGTGCTGCTCGAGCGCAAGACCATCGACCGCGACAAGGTCGCGGTCATTGCCATCTCCGCTCCGATTCCAAACTATCCGATGGTGATGCAGGGCAACCTCGCGCCGGCCCTGAAGGATGCGATTCGCAAGGCGTTCCTGGAATTGAAAGAGCCCGAGGTGCTCAAATCCTTCCGCGTGCAGGGCTTCGCGACTACAGATGACAAGGCCTACGACGTGCTGCGCGAGACGGCGAAAATTCTCGATCTCGATTTGTCGAAGTTGCGCGGATGAAGGTCATCGCCGGGCGGCATGAGAACATACTGGCGGCGGAGCGGCTGAGTTCGCTCCAGCAGGCGGCGTTGCTCGCCACGCTCGGGCTGGTCTGCGTCGTGGCGCTCTGGGCAACCGGCTTCTTCGACGCCGAACGGCTGATCGAGGGTGCTCCCGCTCTCGGCCAGTTATTCCGGGAAATGATTCCACCGGATTTTGGTCGTTGGCGCAGCTGGCTCAAGCCGCTTGCGGACCCTCTCGCGATGTCGATCGCCGGCACGGTGCTTGCCGTCGCGATGTCGCTGCCGCTGGCGCTGCTGGCCGCGCCAAACACCGCGCCGCATCCCGTGGTCTATTACGTCTGTCGCACGGTGTTGAGCGCGTTGCGCTCCGTGCCCGAAATCATCATGGGCATCATCTTCGTGGCCGCAGTCGGCTTCGGCGCGCTGCCGGGCGTGTTGGCGCTTGCGCTGCATTCGACCGGTATGGTCGGCAAGTTCTACGCGGAGGCGATCGAACATGCGGATCCGCGCCCAATCGAGGCGGCGCGCGCGGCCGGTGCGACCCCGTTCCAAGTCATCACGCACGCTGTCCTGCCGCAGGTGCTGCCGCAACTCGCCGACATCACGATCTACCGTTGGGAATATCATTTCCGTGCCTCCACCGTGCTCGGCATAGTCGGCGCCGGCGGCATCGGTTTCGAGTTGATCGCGGCGTTGCGCATCATCAAGTATGACCAGGTCTCGGCTATCCTGCTTACGATCCTGATGTGCGTGATCATGGTCGATGGGGTGGGCGCGTGGCTGCGCAGAAAGTTGAAATGAAATCCGTTCGGCCGCGCATTGCCGTGAGCAATTGGGTGCACGACGATATCCTCGCGCGCCTCGCCGCAATCGGCGAAGTGGATGCGAATCGCACGCGCACGCCGTGGCCGCGAGCAGAATTGACCCGGCGCGCCGCCGCGTCCGACGCGTTGCTTGCTTTCATGACCGACCACGTCGATGCCGATTTTCTCGCCGCGTGCCCGCGGCTCAAGGTGATCGCATGCGCACTCAAGGGCTTCGACAATTTCGACGTGGAGGCCTGTTCGGCGGCGGGCGTATGGATCACGATCGCTCCCGATCTTCTCACCGATCCGACGGCTGAGCTCGCAGTCGCCTTGGCGCTAGGGCTCGGTCGCAAATTACGCCACGCCGATGCATTGGTGCGTTCCGGCTCCTTCGAGGGCTGGCGGCCGATCCTCTACGGCACCGGACTTGACCAATCCGTAGTCGGCATTGTCGGAATGGGCGCGGTGGGCCGCGCCATTGCGAGGCGTCTGTCCGGCTTCGGCTGCCGCATGCTCGGGGTCGATCCGAAATGCGAAGCCCCGCCTGGCGTTTCGCCGTGCGATCTGCGGACCGCGCTCGCCGCGAGCGATTGCCTGATGTTAGCCGTTCCGCTCGCGGCCGATACTTTGCACCTGATCGGTGGCGATGCGCTCAAGCGCATGAAGCTCGATGCGCTGCTCGTCAATGTGGGGCGCGGATCGGTCGTCGACGAGAGTGCCGTGGCGGATGCCCTCGAACAGGGCAGGCTCGGCGGTTACGCGGCCGACGTATTCGAAATGGAGGACTGGGCGCACCAGGCCCGGCCGCGTGCGATCGAGCCGCGACTGCTGTTGCATCCGCAAACACTGTTCACGCCCCATCTTGGTTCGGCGGTCGATCGGGTCCGTCGCGAAATCGCGCTGCAGGCGGCCGACGACATTGCCGCGGCGCTTTCCGGCCGCGCCCCGCGGCATGCCATTAACCAGCCGAGCCGACCTCAGGTTCGAGCGCGAGCGAGCGCATCTCTTCCCTGATCTGAGCGCGCAGCGCGTCGACGGATACGAGGCCCTTCGCCGTCTCCACGTGCCAGAAGGACCAGCCGTTGCAAGCCTCCAGTCCCTGCGCCAATGCGCCGATGCGGTGAATGGAGCCGACCGTCTCACCGAGCGCGATCGCGCCGTCGGCGCGCACCAACGCCGCGACCTTGCCCTTGGCGTCGCACAAGCGCGCGCCCGGAGCTATCAACCCGCGTTCGATCAGCGCAGCGAACGGCACGCGCGGCGCTTCGCGCGCGGTCACGAACGCGGCAAGCGCCGGGGTCGGAAGTGGCGCGACCGCAGCGATGCGCGCCTGCGCGGCTGCGGCATAGCTGGCATCGCGCTCAAGTCCGATGAAGTGGCGCCCGAGCCGCTTCGCCACCGCCGCGGTGGTGCCGCTGCCGCAGAACGGGTCGAGCACGACGTCGCCCGGCCGCGAGGAAGCGAGAATGACGCGCGCCAGCAGCGCCTCCGGTTTCTGCGTCGGATGCAGTTTTTTGCCGTCGCTGCCTTTGAGACGCTCCTCGCCGGTGCACAGCGCGATGGTCCAGTCCGAGCGCACCTGCACGTCGTCGTTGCCGGCCTTGAGCGCTTCGTAATTGAAGGTGTAGCCCTTGCCGCCCGGCTCGCGCGCCGCCCAGATCAGGGTCTCGTGCGCGTTGGTGAAGCGACGCCCGCGAAAATTCGGCATCGGATTTGATTTGCGCCATACCACGTCGTTGAGAATCCAGAAGCCCAGATCTTGCAGGAGCGCGCCGACGCGGAAGATGTTGTGATAGGAGCCGATCACCCACAGCGTCGCGTTACGCTTCATCACGCGCCGGGACGCCATCAGCCAGGCACGGGTGAAATCGTCGTAAGCGGAAAAGCTCGAAAACTTGTCCCACGCATCGTCGACTGCATCGACGCGCGAATCGTCGGGACGTTTGAGGTCGCCTTGCAGCTGCAAGTTATAAGGGGGATCGGCAAAGACGAGATCGACCGATTCCGTCGGCAGCTTTGCCATTTCGGCAATGCAGTCGCCGATCAGAATTCGGTTGGTCTCGACCGACTTCAAACTGACGCGGGGCGCCCGAGCGGACGCCCCGCGACGCGATCCAACCATGACTCAGGACTCTGACTCAGGCGACGCGGCCGGTGACGCGCGACCTACAACCGACGGAGCGGCACTATGAAGGGCCGCGGTAAAAATCGGCTTAACCGCGCGCGCGGCTATTGGGAAAGAATTGCCCGGAACGTATATTGATGCAGACGCGTTTGTTCTGCGCGGTGGTAAACAAAGATCAACCGCTGCGGCGGCCGTGTGGCGAGCCGCGGGGGCCAAGGAGGCGAAGCCATGCGGTTGGATGATCTGCCGGAAAGCGGCAACGTCGAGGATCGACGCGCGGAGGGCGGCGGCTTCGGCGGCGGTGGCGGGTTTGGCATTCCGATCGGCGGTGGCGGATTGAGCATCGGCGCGATCGTGGCGCTCGGTCTCATCGGCTGGGCGCTCGGCATCGATCCGAGCCTCCTCATCGGCGGCGCCGAAATCCTCACCGGGCCCAGCCAGCCGCAAGTGCAGGCGCCTCCCACGGCGCGGCGCACCACCGCGCCGCAAGACGACATGGGACGCTTCGTCACCAAGGTGCTCGGCAGCACCGAACTGCAATGGAAGCAAGTCTTCGCCAAAGAGGGCAGAGTTTATCGCGCGCCGGTGCTGGTCCTCTATCGCGGTGCGACGCAAGCGAGTTGCGGGGGAGTCGCGCAAAGCGCCATGGGACCGTTCTACTGTCCGGCCGACCAGAAGGTCTATCTCGATACCTCGTTCTTCGATCAGATCGCGACACGCTTCCGCGGCTGCGATGTCGGCAGCAGGACGTGCCAGTTTTCTCAGGCCTACGTGATCGCGCACGAGGTGGGCCATCACGTGCAGAATTTGCTCGGCATTTTGCCCAAGGCGCAGCAGGCGCAGCGCGCAGCCGACAGCAAGGCGGCGGCGAACCACATCCAGGTGCAGGTGGAGCTGCAGGCCGATTGTCTCGCCGGCGTCTGGGCCAATCGCGAGAACGAAACGCTAAAGAGCGAGGGCAAGCCGCCGTTCATCGAACCGGGCGACGTGGAAGCGGCGTTGCGCACTGCGGCCGCGATCGGCGATGACACGCTGCAGAGACGCGCGCGCGGCTATGCGGTTCCGGATTCCTTCACGCACGGGACCTCCGAGCAACGCCAACGCTGGTTCAACACCGGCTTCCGCTCTGGCTCGGTTGCAAGCTGCAACACCTTTGCCGCGGCGCAGCTTTGAGATCATGCGTTCCGATGAGCAAACGCGCGGAGAGAGTTTCTGCCTGTCGTCCCCGCTTTCGCGGGGACGACATTTATGAGCTGACGACTCGGAACTAAAACGACATGTCTGGAATCGACACCAGCAGGCAGTTCGTGCCGCTGAGGATCGCGGTGCTCACGATCTCCGACACGCGCGCGCTCGAAGACGACAAGTCCGGCGCGACATTGGTTGAGCGGATCGAAAAGGCCGGCCATGCGATCGCCGCGCGCGCCATCGTCACCGACGACGTGGCAAAAATCCGTGCGCAGGTCAAAGAATGGATCGCAAATCCGGCCATTGACGTGGTCGTCACCACCGGCGGTACGGGCTTCACCGGGCGCGACGTGACGCCGGAGGCGATCGAGCCGTTGTTCGAGAAGCGCATGGATGGTTTCGCGACGATGTTTTTGCTGGTGAGCCAAGCCAAGATCGGCACCTCGGCGATCCAGACTCGCGCGACCGCGGGCGTTGCCGGCAGCACCTATATCTTCTGTCTTCCGGGCTCGCCGGGCGCCTGCCGCGACGGGTGGGACGAGATTCTCGTGCACCAGCTCGACTACCGCTACCGGCCCTGCAATTTCGTCGAGATCATGCCGCGGCTCGACGAGCATTTACGCCGCGCCAAGGCCAAGGGCGCGACCGTCTAGCGACCGTTCGCGTTCACGCCGCGTTCATCGTTCGGGTCGAGCGCGAGCTCCCATGTTTCGGCGACGAGCTCCTTGCCGAACATGTCGTGCTTCCATTGCTGAGTGAGCACGAAACCTGCTCCCTCGTAGATACGCCGCGCAGCAACGAGCACGGCATGAGTCCAAAGCGTGATCTTGCGGTAGCCCGCCGCGCGCGCAAAACGCACGGCCTCCTCGGCCAGTTTGGTGCCGATGCCGAGGCCGCGTGTCTTCGGCTCAACGAGCAGGAGACGCAGCCGCGCGACCTCGTCCGTCTCCCGCACCAGGAACACCGATCCGACGTTCTCGCCGTCGCGTTCTGCAATCCAACAGCACTCGCGCTTGGGATCGTGGTTGCGCACGAAGGCCGCGACAATTTCCGCAGTCAGCGCCTCGAGCCGCTCGTCCCATCCGAATTCTTCTGCATAGAGCGCGCCGTGGCGAGCAACGACCCACCCCATGTCGCCGGCGCGTGGCGGCAGCAGCACGTAGGGGGTTTTCGCCGCCGGCACGCCGCACAACGCGCCTTCGATGGTGTGCATGGCCGCGACGACGCGGTCTTGGTCCGTCGCCGATAGCTTATCCATCATCGCCGCCACTTCGTCCTGCGAACGCTGGTCGAGCGGCGCGAACGCCATCCGGCCTTTGGCAGTCAGAGACAAAAGGCTTTGCCGCCGGTCGTTCGGCGATGATGTCTTGACGATAAGCCCACGCTCGTTGAACCCGCGCAGGATGCGGCTGAGATAACCGTGATCGAGATCAAGCTCCGCCGCGAGTTCCGTCGCCGTCGCCTTGTCGCGATGAGCAAGCTCGTAGAGCACGCGTGCTTCGGCGAGCGAGAAGGGGCTGCGCAAGAAGCCATCCTGCAACACGCCGATCCGCCGCGTGTACAGCCGATTGAAACGGCGGACGGCTGCCACGCGCTGCTCGAAATCGACCGCGGATGTTGTGGCCATCGGAGCGCTGCTCCAGAATGTGACATAGTCAACAAAATTATTGACTTTGTCAAGCAATTTACTTCGATTCGATCATCGCGCATGTCCGCAGCAGGACGAGCCGGCGCCGGCCGAGACGGCGCATGAGATCGTGCTCGGAGTCCTCGACATCGCGGTGTCCGCCGAGCGCGTCGTAGAGCGGTTTGGCGATGACCAGTGCTTGACTTGCATGGCGCCGCACGCCGAGCGCGTATGCCAGCAAAGCCAAGGCTTCGAGCAGGGTCGGCCGAAACGCAGCTGCCCGAAACGCGGCAGCGTAGCTGCCGGCGCATTCAGCAAGCTCGGCCCCCTCGATGAACTGCCGGCTTTCATCGGCCCAGGTGGCCTCGAGCACCGCGCCGGGCCGAAGAAAAAGCAGCCATGACGCGCGCGCCGCCTTTGCCGCAGCCTTGAGCCGCGTCCCGCGCGGTTGTGTTGAGGTCAGCAGGCGGCAGCCGGCAGCGTCGGCGATGGCAGCGGTTGCGTCGCGCGAGGCCGCATCGGCAACGATCACCTCGCGCACGAGGCCGGTGGCGGCGCCTGCGACCAGCGGGGCCAGCGTTGGCACGAGCGCGCGCTCGTTCTCTTGCGTGGCAATGACGACGCTCAGCATGAACCCCTGATCCTAAAGCAGGCGCACCATCAGCAGCCCCTTCTACCCGCCTTCAGTCTGATCGAAGAGGCCGCCGCTCGGCCACCGGAGCGCGCCTGCGATTGCGGCAGGCGATGAGCCCGGTGGCGTGTCGCGGGCACCGTCTTCCAGGGACGGACTTGAACTTTCAGTCGCCCGGCCCTATGTTCTTGTTTTGTTCGCGCAAGCACGCTAGGATCATCTCATGGCTCGCTCAAACGCAGCCGTCAGACGCCCGCCGGCGCCCAGCCCCTCCTGGCCCAGTCCCCCCACGCCGGCGGGCGGTTTTGCCCGCCGCGCAGGATCGATCCCACCGCGTGCTGCTGCCGTCGACCTTGAGACCCCGATCGACGGCGACGTGGCAGTGGACAGCGCCCGCCGCCGCGGGCGAGGGGCGCAGTCGAACGCCTCCGGCCGCTACGAGCCGCTCGCCCGCATCGCTTTCGATGACGGCTGGGAAAGTTTCGAAGAGCTGCCGCCGTTCAAAACGACGGTGACCCTTGATTCCACCCGCAAGATCATCGCCCGCAACGATTCACCCGATATTTCCTTCGACCGTTCGATCAATCCCTATCGCGGCTGCGAGCACGGCTGCATCTACTGCTTTGCGCGGCCAACGCACGCCTATCTCGGACTCTCACCGGGGCTGGATTTCGAAACCAAGCTGTTCGCCAAGCCCGACGCGCCAAAGCTGCTCGAACGCGAGCTGTCAGCCCCTGGTTACGTGCCGCGCACCATCGCCATCGGTACCAACACCGACCCTTATCAGCCGATCGAGCGTGAGCATCAAATCATGCGGCGCATCCTCGAAGTGCTGGACCGCTGCGGCCACCCGGTCGGAATCGTGACCAAATCGGCGCTAGTGCTGCGCGACCTCGACATTCTCGCGCGCATGGCGCAACGGCATCTCGTGAAGGTCGCCTTGTCGGTGACCACGCTCGATCGGCGGCTCGCCCGCGTGATGGAGCCGCGCGCGGCAACCCCTGCGCGGCGGCTTGAGGCGCTGCGCCAACTCGCTGCGGCCGGCGTCCCGGCCTCGGTGATGGTCGCGCCGGTGATCCCCGCACTCAACGACGCCGAGATGGAGCGAATCCTCGATGCCGCCGCCGCCGTCGGCATTCGAGAGGCCGGCTACGTGTTGCTGCGGCTTCCGCTCGAGGTGCGTGACCTGTTCCGGGAGTGGCTGATGGCCAATTTTCCCGACCGCTATCGCCACGTCTTCAAGCTCATCCGCGAGACCCGCGGCGGCAAGGACTACGACTCAAGTTGGAACACGCGCATGATCGGCGCTGGCCCGGTCGCTTGGATGATAGGCCGCCGCTTCGAAGTCGCCTGCGAGAAGTTCGGCTTCAATAAAACGCGCACCCGGCTGACCACCGAGCACTTTAATCCGCCGCGCCGCGCCGCCGAGCAGCTGAGCCTATTCTGATACATCCGCTGACATGGGGACGGCCACCGGACGCGTTTCCCCGTCCTCCACAGCGGAAAAGCGAGGCCGGTTGACTTAGAAGCCACGGCGCGCACCATCGCGCCATGAATCGCTCGACCCCCGCCCGCGCAGTCTCTGCTCGCGCCGGGAGAGTCCGCGTCGTGCGTCTGCCGCTCGGCGAGGAGGACATCCGTCCAACCTTCCGTCGCGAGCGCGCCGCCATGAAACGCGGGGTGTGGCCGATCGCCGGCTGCGACGAAGCGGGCAGGGGACCGCTCGCCGGTCCGGTCGTTGCCGCCGCCGTCGTCCTCGATCCCACGCGCGTGCCGCGGGGGCTCAACGATTCCAAGAAGCTCGATCCCGAAACGCGCGAAAAGTTGCACGCCAAGATCTGCGCGAGCGCCCAGGTTGCAGTGGCCATCGCCCCGCCGTGGCGCATCGACCGCGACAACATTCTGCGGGCGTCACTATGGGCGCTCGCGCGCGCCGTCGCATGCCTGCCGGTCAAGCCGCAGCTCGTGTTCGTCGATGGCCGCGACCGCATCGATGCCGGCTGCGACTGCGAAGCCGTGATCAGCGGCGATGCGATCTTGGCCTCGATCGCCGCTGCCTCGATCGTGGCCAAGGTCACGCGCGATCGGCTCATGACGCGGCTGGGACTGCTCTATCCCGGCTACGGTTTCGAGCAGCACAAGGGTTACAGCGTGCCCGAGCATTTCGCTGCGCTCGCGCGACTCGGGCCCACGATCCACCACCGGCGCTCCTTCGCTCCGGTGGCCGCGGCCTATGGCGACGTCGTGACCGAAGACATGGAGACCGGCGAGATCGAGCCGGACGCGTTGTTGCCTCTCTAGCGCCGGTGCCTTATCTCTGCCGGCCGCGTCGAGTAACGTCCGGCTGATGCTCCACGTCTCCATCTTCGTCGAACTCTTGCGTTCGCGTCCGTCGCTGGCAGTGTGGTTGGCGGCCTTGGCGCAGGCGCTGCTATGGCTGCTGATCCCCTCTCTGTTTTATGCCGGACCGCCGGGCGACCTGCCGAACGTGCTCGCAGTCGGGCACGAATTCCAGCTCGGGACGTATCTAGGGCCCCCGCTTGCGTTCTGGCTCGCCGAGATCGCCTTCGATCTCACCGGCCACAGTCTCTTCGGCGTCTACCTGCTGTCCCAGGCCTGCGTCGTCGTGACCTATTGGGCCGTGTTCGCCCTGGCACGCTCGATCATCGGCGCGCAGCATGCGGCGCTGGCAGTGTTGTTGATGGTAGGTGTCGCCGCCTTCACGGTGCCGACGCCGGACTTCGGGCCCGTGATGCTCACCATGCCGCTCTGGGCGGTCATTCTGTTGCATTACTGGCGGGCGGTGGGCGAGCTGCGCCGCGCCTATTGGCTGCCGCTGGCGATAGAGATCGGGCTTCTGTTGCTCACAACCTATGTGGGCCTGATTCTCATCGGACTGCTCGCGCTGTTCACGCTTGCCAACGGGCGGGCGCGCGCGGCGCTCAACTCCTATGACCCGCTGGTCACAGCGCTTGTCGTTGCTGTCGTGATCGGCCCGCACCTCGTCTGGCTCGCCGATTGGGGCGAGGGCGTGGGGCCGATTCTGTTGCGCCTGCGCACGCCCGAGGCGGTGGTCGGCAACTTCATCGCCTGGTCGCGGCAAATTGCACTGATCATTGCCGCGCATGCCGGCCTCATCGTGCTGGTTGCGCTGGTGGCGGGTTGGCCATGGCCGCGCCACGATCCCGCCCCGGTGATCGTGCGCCCGAAGATCGATCCTTTTGCCCGGCAGTTCGTCTACTTTTTTGCGCTGGGTCCGGCCTTCGCCGGCACGTTGGTGGCCGTACTCATCGGCTGGTCCGGTCCGGTCGGCGGCATTGCGCCGTTGGTTATTTTATCCGGCCTTTTCGTGGTCGTTGCCGCGGGCGATGGCATCGTGTTCAGCCGTCAGCGTGTCGTCATCGCAGCCTGGTTCGGCCTACTGGTCATCCCTCCGATCATGACGGTCGCCGCGCTCGTCATCCTGCCGTGGCTCAACGTCGATCTTAAGGTGAATTATCCGGCGCAGGCGATGGCGCGATTCTTTTCCGAGAGCTTCGAGCGCCGCACCGGCGTGCCGCTGCAGATTGTCACCGGCGATGCCCGTACCGCCGCGCTTGTCGCGCTCGGCGCGCCGAGCCGCCCGAGCCTTTTTCTCAGCACGACGCCCGAGCGTTCGCCGTGGGTGACGGCCGATGCGATCAAGAGCAAGGGGGCGGTGGTCGTTTGGCCCACGACCGATACGGCGGGAACGCCGCCGACCGAGATCAAGGAGCAGTTTCCGGATCTCGTGCCTGAGGTTCCGCGCGCATTCGAGCGGCCGGTGCAGGGCCGGCTGCCGCTTCTACGCATCGGCTGGGCGGTGATCCGCCCGCAAACACAGGTGGCACCCTCAGCCGCGGCCGGCGAGCAGAAGCCGTAGCGCCGCGAGCGTCGGAGCGTGGCCGAGCCTTCAATACACGGTCCAGTTTTGCGGCCGATAGATCGGTTGCGTTGGCAGGAGCGTCGCTGCCGCCTCATTCTCGGGATCCGGGGGGCTCGCCCACGTCGTGATTGCCACCGCGGTGATCGCGAGCGCGAGAGCCATCCCTAAGACATATGCGAGCGTATCTGGTTTGCGGGCCATGTCTGCCTCCTGGCGCCCAGATGATGTCGCTGAGCCGGACTCTAGAAGGCGAGCAGACGATGATGTGGAGATCCATCACACTCGCGCGAAACAACGCAAGGCGTCGCGCCGTGACGTAAAGCCTCTCGCCGGTGGACAAATGGCCGGATGAGCGGGACTTTTGGCTGGGTTTGCGGCCGCTTCGTCGCTACTGTGACGCAGCTTCGAGCCTGCTCTGGGTCGGCATGTATGCGGATCCGGGTGGCAGAGCGCGCGATGAGACGGGGGAAACCTAGATGGCCGACATAACAAAGCCTGCGCGCGAGCGCCCATTTCTCGATCGCTATTTCGGGCTGAGCGAGAGTGGCAGCGATGTCCGCACCGAGTTCATCGCCGCGGTCACGACTTTCCTCACCATGGTTTATATCGTGTTCGTTAACCCGCAAATCCTCGGCAATGCCGGCATGGACAAGGGCGCGGTATTCGTTGCGACCTGCATCGCGGCAGCCGCCTCGACCTTGGTGATGGCGCTCTATGCCAATTATCCGATCGCGCTCGCGCCGGGCATGGGGCTCAACGCGTTCTTCGCGTTCACCGTGGTGCTCGAGCACAAATACAGCTGGCAACAGGCGCTCGCCGCCGTGTTCTGTTCCGGCGTGATCTTCTTCCTCATCTCGATCTTCAAAATTCGCGAATACATCATCAACTCAATCCCAAAGAATCTCAAATTGGCGATCTCCGCCGGCGTCGGGCTGTTCCTCGGCATCATTGCGCTCGAGGAGGCGAAGATCGTGGTGGCGAATCCAGCGACGCTGGTCACGCTCGGCGATCTCAAACAGTGGCCGGCAATCCTCTGCTTGGCCGGGTTCATCGTGATTGTCGCGCTCAACTACCGCAACATCCTCGGCGCCACACTGATCGGCATCCTTGTTGTGGCACTCGTCGGCGTGCCGCTTGGGCTTGCCGAGTTCAAGGGAATCGTGTCGCCGCCGCCTTCGCTTGCGCCGACGTTTCTGCAGCTTGATTTCTCCCGGTTCGGGGAACTGACATTCATCATTATCGTCTTCAGCTTTTTGATGGTCGACGTGTTCGACAACGCCGGCACGCTGATCGGCGTCGCCCATCGCGCAGGCCTCCTCGATGTCGACGGCAACCTGCCGCGCATGAAGCAGGCGCTGCTCGCGGACAGTTTTGCGGCGATGTTTGGTGCCCTCATCGGCACATCGACCACGACGAGCTATATCGAGAGCGCGGCCGGCGTTTCGGCCGGCGGCCGCACCGGCCTGACCGCCGTTTTCGTGGCGTTGTTCTTTTTGCTGGCTCTGTTCTTCTCCCCGCTTGCGGGAATGATTCCCGCCTATGCGTCGGCGGCGGCGCTCCTTTACGTCGCCTGCGTGATGACGCGCGGACTTGCCGAGATCGACTGGGAGGACATCACGGAATATGCCCCGGCTGTGGTGGCTGCGGTGACCATGCCGCTCACCTATTCGATCGCAACCGGCATCGGTCTCGGGTTCATCACCTATGCCTTGGCGAAGCTGATCGCCGGCAAGTTCAATGAGGCGAAACGCGCGGTGGTTATCTTGGCGGTGATCTTTGCTGCAAAATTCGCACTACCGGGATAGCTCCTAAATTCAATCAGTCGATGACCGCGACGGCGTTGATTTCGACCAGGCAACGCGGATCGGTGGCAAGGCGCACCACCTGCACCGTGGTCGTCGCGGGCTTGGCGTCGCGGAAATATTCACCCCACACGCGGTTTAGCGCGTCCTGATCCGAGAGATCGGTGACGAAACGATCGGCGGTGACCACGTCGGCGAAGCTCGCCCCTACCGCTTCGAGGCCCCGCCGCAAATTTTCGAGCGCCGCGCGCGCCTGGCCCTCCATGTCGCGCGGCATGGCGTCAAATTCCTCGGGCCGGTGCGGATGGTGATGATAGACCGGCGCCGCGGTGACGCCGGCGAGATAGACGGTCGTGCCGCCCCTGACCTTGATCGCAGGCGCGTAGGGCATCCACATGTCCGGTGCATCGGGCCAGTGCACGTGCTCGATCGCCTTCGTCATGCCACGCCTCCGTCGCTGATGCGAAATAGCGCCCTACGTCGCCAGCGCCTTTTTGATCGCGAGAAAATCCCGCCAGGCAAACCGCTTCTGCAGCGGCTGGCGCAGGAGATAAGCAGGATGCAGCGTCGCTATCGCGCGGATCTCGCGCGTGCCGGTCTGAAACGGAAACCAACGCCCACGGGTCTTGAGGATACCGTCTTTGCTGTTGAGCAGCGTCTGCGTCGAAGGGCTGCCGAGACAGACCAAGATGTCCGGGTCGGCAAGTTCGATCTGACGCAGCGTGAAAGGCAGACAGATGGCGGACTCCTGCGGCGTCGGCGTGCGATTGCCAGGTGGACGCCACGGCACGACGTTGGCGATATAGGCGCAGCTGCGGTCAAGCCCGATCGCCGCCATCATTAGGTCGAGCAGCTTGCCCGAGCGGCCGACAAACGGCAGGCCCTCGATGTCTTCGTCGCGTCCCGGCGCCTCACCCACGAACATGACGCGCGCTTGCGGGTTGCCGTCGGCGAAGACCAGCTGAGTCGCAGTGGTCCGCAACGCACAGCCTTCGAAGCGCTCGAGCATCGCGCGCAGCTCCTCGAGCGTAGCCGCGCTTTTCGCCGCTTCGCGCGCCGCCATTACGGCAGCCTCGGGTGAAGGCGGAGAGGCGAGGCGGCCCGCGGCCTCGCGCTCCCGGGCTAATAGCGGGCGGGCTGGTGCGCCGCTTCGTCCGCCTGCTGTGGGCCGGATTGCCTCTGCTTGGGGGACAGGCGGCGCTTCATCGCCGGCGAACCGATTGCTCGGCGCCTCCTCGAGTAGCGCATCGACCCCAGCCTCCTGATAGAAGGCGAGAAGCTCGCGGGCTTGGTCGCGGGAGACGCTCATCGCTGCAACAATGCCTCTTGTCCGGCGGGAGTAAAAGGGGTGGACCCGTTGCGGTTCGTTGTTACAGTCGCGCGGACACGTAGCGAGCGCGCGCGAGCCGTCTCGCTTTGGAGAAGTGCATGAGCGCCGAGGAGCTGCCCGCCCGCGAGGCGATGGAGTTCGACGTCGTGATCGTCGGCGCGGGCCCCGCCGGCCTCGCAGCGGCGATCCGGCTCAAGCAGCTTTCGCCTGAAACGAACGTGGTCGTCGTCGAGAAAGGATCCGAGGTCGGAGCGCATATTCTCTCGGGGGCGGTGATCGATCCCATCGGCCTCGACCGGCTGGTTCCGAACTGGCGCGGCGAGGATAGCCCGATCAAGACCCGGGTGAGCGATGATCGCTTCTACTGGTTGTCGGCAACGCGCGCCCTGCGTCTGCCCAACTTCATGCTGCCGCCGCTGATGAACAACCACGGCAATTACGTGGTTTCGCTCGGCAATGTCTGCCGTTGGTTGGCGAGCAAGGCGGAAGCATTGGGCGTTGAAATCTATCCGGGCTTTGCCGCCACGGAGCTGTTGTTCAACGGCAGCGGTGCCGTGACCGGCGTCGCTACCGGCGACATGGGCGTGGCCAAGGACGGCCATCACAAGGATAGTTTCACCCGTGGCATGGAACTGCGCGCGAAGTACACGCTGTTCGCCGAGGGCGCCCGCGGCAGCCTTACCAAGCTACTCGAGCAGCGTTTCGGGCTTCGGGAAGGGCGCGAGCCGCAAAAATTCGGGATCGGCCTTAAGGAGTTGTGGCAGGTCGCGGCGGAAAAGCATCACCCCGGTTTGGTGCAGCACACTCTCGGCTGGCCGCTCGACAACCGCACCGGCGGCGGCTCGTTCCTGTACCATTTCGACGACCGGCTCGTTTCGGTCGGCTTTGTCGTGCATCTCAATTACGAAAATCCGTACCTATCGGCATACGAAGAGTTTCAGCGGTTCAAGACGCATCCGCTGATACGCGCAACCTTCGAGGGCGGCAAACGGCTCGCTTATGGCGCACGCGCGTTGACGGAGGGCGGCTGGCAATCGGTGCCGAAGCTCGTCTTTCCCGGCGGCGCGTTGCTGGGCTGCGCGGCCGGCTTCATGAATGTGCCGCGCATCAAAGGCAGCCACAATGCGATGCTGTCGGGGGCGCTCGCGGCCGAGCACGTTGCTGCGGCGCTGAAGGCCGGCAGGGCCAATGACGAGCTCGCGGACTACGACGCCGCTTGGCGCTCCTCCGCGATCGGCGCCGATCTCTGGAAAGTGCGCAATGCCAAACCGCTATGGTCGCGGCTCGGCACTTTCTTCGGCATCCCGCTGGGGGGGCTGGATATGTGGACCAACACCATGGGTTTCTCGCCATTCGGCACGCTTGGTCATGGCAAACCCGATTGGGCGACCCTCAAGCCAGCGGCACAGTACGCGCCCATCGCCTATCCCAAAGCCGACGGCAAGCTCACCTTCGACCGTCTCTCCTCAGTGTTCCTTTCCAACACCAATCATGAGGAGGATCAGCCGGCGCACCTAATCGTGGCGGATCTCGCCCTGCAGCAGTCGTCCGAGCTTGACCGCTATGGCGGTCCCTCCGCGCGTTACTGCCCGGCCGGTGTTTACGAATGGGTGGAGGAAGGCAGTTCACCGCGTTTCGTGATCAACGCGCAGAATTGCGTCCACTGCAAAACTTGCGACATTAAGGATCCCAATCAGAACATTACCTGGGTTCCGCCTGAGGGCGGCGGCGGGCCGAATTATCCGAATATGTGAGCGGGCCTTCAGACCCTTCGCCGCGGTGGACGAACCGGCGCAGCATCGGGATATCCGCGCCGGAATACAGGCCAACTGTCGGAATAATGACCGGGAGTCGGCCGCGTGCGTCACGATGCTGCCCTTATCGAGGCATTCAAAGGCGGTGGACATGCCCGATCGGGGCAGTTATTGCGGGCCGGGTCCAAACAGTCCATTCTGCTCAACGCGGCCGCGCCAAGGGCGCTCGTCCGCCAGATGGAGTCGACGAGCCGTGATCCTTTCGCCATCTTTGCGGCGTGCGGCGGTGGCCGCACTGGCTGCACTCGCCATAACTTGGCCAGCCATGCTTTGCGCGCGGGCGCAGCAGCCGCGTGACGCCTTTTCCCGCACTTCTCCCGCCGGCAGCTATCTCGCCGCTCGACACGCGGGCGGTCAGCGCGACGCCGCGGCGGCGGCGGCCTATTACCGCGCTGCGCTGCGCGGCGACCCCCGCAACAACGAACTGCTCGGGCGCACCTTCCTAGCGGTGCTTGCCAATGGAGAAGTCGACGAGGGAGTCAAGCTCGCCGAACGCGTTTTGCAGGTTGACAAGAATGACCGCATCGCGCGGCTCGTTCTCGGGGTGCGCGCGATCAAGCAAAAGCAGTACCCGCTCGCTCGACGTGAGCTGGCGCAATCGATCCGCGGACCGATCACCGACCTGGCTGCGACGCTGTTGTCGGCCTGGACGATGGCCAACCCGGCGGAGGCAAAACAAGCGGCCGACTCGGTCGACAAGCTTGCGGGCGCCGATTGGTACGCGATCTTCAAGGAGCTGCATGAGGGATTGATCCTCGACGTCGCCGGTCAAAAGAAGGAGGCCGCGAAGCACTTCGAGCGCTCCTACAAGCTCGATCCGACCGCGCTGCGCGTCGTGCAGGCTTATGGCAGTTTTCTCGCGCGACAGGGCAGCACCGCCGAAGCGCTGAAAGTCTACACCGCATTCGACGAAGCCCTGCCGCGCCATCCGCTGATCGTCGAAGCGATGAACGAGCTCAAGGCGGGCAAGAAACTGCCTATGATGGTCGACACCCCGCAGGCGGGTGCCGCCGAGGTGCTTTACGGGCTCGGCGCCGCGCTCGGCCGGCGCGGAGGGGAGGATCTCGGGCTCATTTACCTGCAGCTGGCGCTCTATCTCGCGCCCTCGCATCCGCTGGCGCTGCTCTCGCTGGGCGATCTCTACGAGGCGATGAAGAAGCCGGAACTTGCCAACCAGATCTACGAGCGCCTGCCGCTGAGTTCGCCGCTTCACCGCAACGCGCAGATCCAGCTTGCGTTGAACCTGGATTCGCTTGACCGCACGGACGAGGCGAAAGCGAGCCTCGAAAAGCTGATCGCGGCCCATCCTACTGACCTCGAAGCGATCATGGCGCTCGGTAACATCCTGCGCGGGCGCAAGCAGTTCGCGGAATGCGCGGACGTCTATTCCAAGGGCATCGACACCATTACCAAGCCCGAGAAATCGAACTGGGTGATCTATTATTTCCGGGGCATTTGCTTTGAGCGCGCCAAGCAGTGGCCCAAGGCGGAGGCCGACCTCAAGATGGCGCTGGAGCTATTCCCCGACCAGCCGCACGTGCTCAATTATCTCGGCTATTCGTGGATCGATCAGGGCGTCAATCTCGATGATGGTATGCGCATGATCAAGCGCGCGGTCGAGCAGCGCGCCGATGACGGTTACATCGTCGATTCGCTGGGCTGGGCCTATTACCGGCTGGGCAACATGGAGGAGGCGGTCAAGCAGCTCGAGCGTGCGATCGAGCTCAAGCCCGAGGATCCGACCATCAACGATCATCTCGGCGATGCTTACTGGCGGGTTGGACGCGAGCTCGAGGCGCGTTTCCAGTGGTCGCACGCGCGCGACCTCAAGCCCGAGCCCGAGGATCTGGCGAAGATCGAAGCCAAGCTGAAATCGGGTCTTACCGACGAAACGTCTTCGTCTGCGGCCCAGGCCGAGAACAAGAAGCCCGGCGGCGGCTGAGGCAGATGGCGCGAGCCGCGGACGCCGAGAAAGCGCCCGCCAAGGTCAATCTGACGCTACGCGTGCTCGGCCGTCGGGCCGATGGGTATCACGATATCGAGAGCCTGGTCGCCTTTGCGGGCGTGGGCGACGTCTTGACGTTCACGCCGGGCGGCGCCTTGGCGCTCACCATAGGCGGACCGACAGCAGCCGCTGCAGGTGAGAGCGCCGACAATCTCGTGCTCAAGGCCGCGCACGCGCTTGCGGAAAGGGTCGAGGGCCTCAAGCTCGGACAGTTCGCGCTGTCAAAGCGCTTGCCGGTCGCGGCTGGACTCGGCGGCGGCTCGGCAGATGCGGCTTCGGCTCTGCGGCTGCTGGCGCGGGCGAATGATCTTGCGCTGGATGATCCCCGACTTATGCAGGCGGCACGCGCCACCGGCGCCGACGTGCCGGTATGCCTTGATCCCCGCACGCGCCTGATGCGCGGCATCGGAGAGATTCTCTCCGCGCCGCTCGATTTGCCGCGACTGTTCGCGCTTCTCATCAATCCCGGCGTTGCCGTCGCAACGCGGGACGTGTTCGCCAGGCTCACCATGCCGTCGGCGACAAAGACCGCGCCAACGCCGCCGCCCCGGGATGCAGCGGCGCTGCTCGCTGAAATAGCGGCAGGTCGCAACGACCTTGAGGCGCCCGCGATCGAGCTCGAGCCGGTGATCGCCGAGGCTCTGGCTACGCTGCGCAAGCTGTCGGGAACTCGGCTGGCCCGAATGTCGGGATCGGGGGCGACTTGTTTCGCGCTCTTCAATTCGACGCGCGCGGCGAGCGCGGCCGCGCGCGCGCTGCGGGTCGGCCGCCCCGACTGGTGGGTGCGCGCAACGGTGCTCGGCGGGTAAGAGCAACAGGTGGCGCGGATTCGATCTGTTGCCTCCGCCAGAGGCGCACGATCGGCCACCAGTCATTTAGCTCGCAGTGCTAGTTCGAGCGGCAGATGCAGAACTCGACCGTCTCTTCGAGCGCTTCCTTCATCGGCGAAGCAGGAAACAAAGCGAGCGCATCGGTGGCGATCGCGCCATAATGCCGGGCGCGTTTGACGGTGTCTTCGAGGGCGCGGTGCCTTGTCATCAGGCTGATCGCATGCTCGAGATCAGCATCGGTTGCTTCGCCTTCTTCGAGCGTACGCCGCCAGAATGCCCGTTCGCTCTCGCCGCCCCGGCGAAACGCCAGCACCACCGGCAGCGTGATCTTGCCTTCGCGAAAATCGTCACCGACGTTCTTGCCGAGCTTGGCTGCCGTCCCTCCGTAATCGAGTGCGTCGTCGACGAGCTGAAAGGCAATCCCGAGATTCATCCCGAACGACCGGCAGGCGCTCTGCTCGTCTTTGGGTCGCGCGGCGAGCGCCGGCCCAACTTCGCAGGCCGCGGCGAACAGTTCCGCGGTCTTGGCGCGGATGACCGCGAGATAATCATCCTCAGTGGTGGCAGTGTTCTTGGCGGCGCCGAGTTGCATCACCTCGCCTTCGGCAATGACGGCGGCGGCGGAAGACAAGATTTCGAGCGCCTTGAGAGAGGCGACTTCGACCATCATCTTGAAGGCCTGGCCGAGCAAAAAATCGCCCACCAGAACGCTCGCCTCGTTGCCCCACAACATGCGGGCGGCGAGCTTGCCGCGCCGCATCTCGCTTTCGTCTACGACGTCGTCGTGCAGTAGCGTCGCGGTGTGCATGAATTCGACGGCAGCCGCGAGCTTGACGTGGCCGCCGCCGGAGTAACCCGTGAGACGCGCCATTGCCAGCGTGAGGATCGGACGCAGTCGCTTGCCGCCGAACGAGATCAGATGATTGGCGACCTCAGGTATCATCGCCACCTGCGATCCCGTGCGCGAGAGTATGGTCGTATTGACCCGCTCCATGTCGGCGGCCACGAGGTCGTTGAGGCGGTCGATGGTGGCGGGCGAACGGCTTTCAAATGGAACGACAACGGCCAAAACAACTGCTCCCAAAGGGTTCAAATGCAAGGACGCGCGAGCATAGAAACGCTATGGTGACGCGGCAAGTACGGCAAAACGCAAATCTTCGCGAGCGGCTTCGAACGAGGCGGAATTGATGTCCCAGGCGATCGCAGCGCGTTCCGATGAACGGCTGCCACGGACCGGAGAGCGGGTGGCGGTGCTGGTGCCTTGCTTCAACGAGGAGGCGACCATCGCCAAGGTTGTCGCCGATTTCCGCGCCGTGCTGCCGGAGGCTGCGATCTATGTCTACGACAACAATTCTGCCGATCGTACGGTGGAGGTCGCTCGGGCCGCCGGCGCGCGGGTGCGGCGGGAGATGCATCAGGGCAAGGGCAACGTGGTGCGACGAATGTTCGCCGACGTGGATGCGGACATCTACGTTTTGGTCGATGGCGACGCAACCTATGACGCCGCGAGCGCGCGTGCGATGATGGCGCGGCTCCTCGAGGAGCGCCTCGATATGGTCGTCGGTGCGCGGATCGATCAACATCAGACCGCCTACCGCTTGGGTCATCGCACCGGAAATCGGCTGCTCACTGGATTTTTCGCGTTCGCCTTCCACGCGACCTTTACCGACATTCTTTCCGGTTATCGCGTCTTTTCGCGGCGGTTCGTGAAGTCTTTCCCGGTGCTGTCGAGGGGTTTCGAGATCGAAACCGAGCTTTCCGTGCACGCGCTCGAACTCGAGTTGCCGGTGGCCGAGGTTCCGACGCCTTACTATGCGCGGCCACAGGGATCGGTTTCGAAACTCAGCACCTGGCGCGACGGCTTGCGAATCCTGCTCACGATCGTCGGGCTCTACCGCTCTGAACGACCGCTCGCTTTTTTCTCCGGACTCGGCATTGTGCTTGCGATCGTATCCGTGGGCTTGGCGATTCCAATCTTCATAACCTATTTCGAGCAGGGCATCGTGCCGCGCATCCCGACGGCGATTCTCTCGACTGGCTTGATGGTGTTGGCGTCGCTCTCGATCGTCGCGGGCCTCGTCCTCGATACCGTGACCCGCGGACGGCGAGAAACAAAATTGATCGCCTATCTGGAACAGGCGCCGCCCGGCGAGGATTGCCGGCAGGGTTGAGGAGGAGACGCGTTGCGCAAGCGCGACGACAAGCTCGAAGACGAAAAGGAATGGCGCGAGCTCGTGCGCACCAACGACGCCGTGCTGGTCTCCGCAGTGGGGGCTTTGCTCGACGCCGCTTACATCCCCCACGTCGTACTCGATCAGAACATGAGCGTGCTCGAAGGCTCGATCGGCATTCTGCCGCGCCGCATCTTGGTCAATCAATGTTGTATCGATGAAGCGCGCGAATTGCTGGAGGATGCCGGTCTCGGGCACGAGCTTCGTCCGGATGTCCGCTGAGGTCACCGAGGATGCCGTGCTCGGCGGCAAGTTGCGGCTCAAGCAGCCGCGGAGCGGACACCGGGTCGGCCACGATGCAATCCTGTTGGCGGCGGCCTGCCCCGCGCGTGCCGGAGAATGCGCGGTCGATCTCGGCGCAGGAGTCGGCGCGGCGGGATTGGCGCTCGCGCATCGCGTCGATGACCTTAAAGTTGCGTTGGTCGAAGTCGATGCAACTCTCGCAACACTCGCTGCGCAGAACGCGCAACTCAACGGGCTCGGCGGGCGTGTGAGTTCGGTCGCGCTTGATGTCGTGGCGCCGGCACGCGCATTCGCCCTTGCCGGCTTGGGGGCCGAACAGGTCACGCGCGTTCTCATGAACCCGCCGTTCAACGATCCGGCGCGACAAAAGGCCTCTCCGGACCGTCAGCGCCGCCTCGCCCATGCCGGTTCCGCCGAGACACTCCCCGCCTGGATCAAGACGGCGGCGCGGCTGCTGCGTCCGCGCGGCACTCTGACCGTGATCTGCCGAGCCGACCGCCTTGCCGAGGTATTGCATGCGCTTGCTCCAGCCTTCGGCGCGGCGACGGTGCTGCCGGTGCATCCGGGCGAACGGCAGGCGGCGGTCCGCGTTCTGGTACGGGCGACGAAGGCAAGCCGCGCGCCGCTCGTGCTGCTCCCCGGCTTTGTTCTCAACGGTCCGTCGGGCCGCCCGACGGAGCAAGCCGAGTCGGTGCTGCGCGGAGACGCAGTGCTGCCGCTGAGCGAAATCTGATCCGCCCTCGCGCCGTTCCCTCCTGCGAGATGACTTGAGGGCATCTGGTAGAGAGCCTAAGACATGACATCGCGCCGCACCCGAACGCCGTCCGGGCCGTCGCGTATGTGCTAACCGAGACGAGGTCACAGCGTTAAAGCATGTCCGAGCATTTGCAGCAGCTGTTCGCGAGCGCGCGTGATGCGTTGCGGCCGATATTGCCGAAGCGATTACGCGGCTTGCCGGTCGTGCCAGTGGTGCGGCTCGCGGGCGTCATCGGATTTTCAACTCCCCTGAAACCCGGCCTCACGCTCGCCACCATCGCCCGTGCGCTCGAGCGCGCCTTCAGCATGCGGACGGCGCGAGCGGTCGCGCTGCTGATCAATTCGCCCGGCGGCTCGCCGGTGCAATCGCACCTGATCTATCGCCGAATCCGCCAGCTCGCCGCCGAGAATACGCGCCCGGTGATCGCCTTTGCCGAGGATGTCGCGGCCTCCGGCGGCTATATGATCGCTTGCGCCGCCGACGAAATTTTCTGCGATCCTTCCTCGATCGTCGGCTCGATCGGCGTCGTCGGTGGCTCGTTCGGTTTTCCCAAGCTGATGGACAGGCTCGGTGTCGAACGCCGGCTTTATGTTTCCGGCGAGCACAAGGCCATGCTCGACCCATTCCTTCCGGAGAATCCCGAGGACGTGGAGCGGCTCAAGGCGCTGCAGCGCGACATCCACCAAGGCTTCATCGAGCTCGTGAAGCGCAGCCGCGGGGCGCGGCTCAAGGGTCCAGAAAAAACCTTGTTCTCCGGCGAATACTGGACTGGCGGTAGGGCGATCGAGCTCGGCCTCGCCGATGGCATCGGCGACTTGCGTGCGACGCTGCGTGAGCGCTTCGGTGACGATGTCATCACTCCGCTTATCGCCCCTGCGCGCGGCTGGTTTGGCCGCGTTCAACCCGGCGTGATTGGCAGCGACGTTAGCGGTTTGCCGCGCGCCACCGGCTTGGGCGAGGAGATTATCTCGGCCATTGAAGCGCGCGCATTGTGGGCGCGGTACGGACTATAAGGAAGCTCACGAGGAGCTCGCTCATGCCTCCCCTCGCCATCCCACCTTTGGTCAGGCTCGCACTCGGCGCGGTCGGCACCGGTGTCATCCTGCGCTGGGTGGTGAAAGAGATGCGCCGCATCAACGCGGAGCTCGATCGCGTGAAGTCGGGGAGCGATCCGGCCGTACGCCGAAGCTTTCCGACGCTGCGCCGCGATCCACGCACTGGCGAATGGCGCGTGGTGCGGAAAGGATGACGCGGACGGCTATTCGCCCTTGATCCCCTTCTCCCGGATCAACTTACGCCAGCGGGCGATCTCCTGCCCGAGATAACGGGCAAACTCGTCCGGGGTGCTCGGGGAAGGCGTCACCCCAGCCTGCGCGAGCCTGCGGCGAACATCCGCATCGGTCAGCGCGGCATTGAAAGCGGCACTGAGTTTGGCGATGACGGCGGGTGCCGTCCCTGCCGGTGCCAGGATGCCGGCCCATTGGTTGGCGACGGTATCGGCGAAGCCCTGCTCGACGAAGGTCGGCACATCCGGAAAAATGTCGGAGCGATCCTGCGACGTCGCCGCGAGCGCCTTGAGCCGGCCCGCCTTGACCTGCTGCATGACCGTCGGAATGTCGCCGAACAAGCCGTCGAGCTGACCGCCGAGCAGATCCGTCACCGCTTGCGAGGCGCCGCGATAGGGCACGGCCTGGAACTTCACGCCGGCGGCCGCTTGAAAAAGCTCGAGCCCGAGATGCGAGATGGCGCCGAGGCCGGTGATGCCGATGGTGATGGCGCCCGGTCGTTGGCGCGCCAATGCGGCAAGTTCGCGCGCCGAATTGACGTTCATCGCCGCGTTCACCACCAGCATGGTCGAGTTGAACACCGCCATGCCGACGGGCGCGAAATCCTTGACCGGATCGTAAGCCAGGTTGCTGCGCAAGGCCGGATTGATCGCGACCGCGCCCACCGTGGTAAAGAACAGCGTGTAGCCGTCCGGATCCGACTTGGCGACGTATTCGGCTGCAATTGCGCCGTTGGCGCCTGGCCTGTTGTCGACGATCACGCTCTCTCCGAGCAAGCCACGCAATCGCTCCGAGAGGAGCCGTGCGACGAAATCGGTGGTGCCGCCGGCCGTAAAGCCGACCACCAATCGGATCGGTCGGTCGGGAAAATCCTGTGCTTGTGTGCCGGGTGCGGCCGTCAGAACAAGCGCGGCGGCGACAAACGCGGCAAGAGAGCGGCGAATAAGGACCATGGCGGCAAGCATAACAATGGAGCGCGGGAGCGTGTGAGCGCAATGCATCGCGCCTTCTTGACCCTCCGGGGGGTCGCCAGTAGGTCTATGCGCGCCTCGGCTCAGTTGCGATGAGCGCCGTTATTTCAGCTTTTTCCGAGCTACATGAGCGACGATCTTCCTCCCCATATGCATCCGACGCGCTCCTTCCAGGGGCTGATTCTGGCGCTGCAGCGCTATTGGGCGGACTACGGCTGCATCATCCTGCAGCCCTATGACATGGAGGTTGGCGCCGGCACATTTCATCCGGCGACCACGCTGCGCGCGCTCGGGCCCAAGCCGTGGAAGGCGGCCTATGTGCAACCCTCGCGTCGGCCGAAGGACGGCCGCTACGGCGAGAACCCCAACCGCCTGCAGTACTATTACCAGTTCCAGGTGATCCTGAAGCCGTCGCCCGAAGACATTCAAGAACTCTACCTCAAATCGCTCGCCGCAATCGGCATCGATCCCAAGCTTCATGACATCCGTTTTGTCGAGGACGACTGGGAAAGCCCCACCCTGGGCGCTTGGGGGCTCGGTTGGGAGTGCTGGTGCGACGGCATGGAGGTATCGCAATTCACGTATTTTCAGCAGGTCGCGGGCTTCGAATGCGCGCCCGTCTCCGGCGAGCTGACCTACGGGCTCGAGCGGCTCGCGATGTATGTGCAGGGGGTCGACCGTGTTTTCGACCTCAATTTCAACGGCCGCGAGGGAGATAAGAAGGTCACATACGGCGACGTTTTCCTGCAGGCCGAGCAGGAATATTCGCGGCACAATTTCGAATTCGCCGAAACCGATATGCTGTTCGAGCAATTCAAGATGGCGGAAACTGCCTGCCGCAAATACATCGACGCCGGTTGGGTCACGGTCGGCAACAAGAAGCGCCACCTGATGGCGCTGCCGGCCTACGACCAATGCATCAAGGCCAGCCATGTATTCAATCTGCTCGACGCGCGGGGAGTGATTTCCGTGACCGAGCGGCAGAGCTATATTCTGCGCGTGCGTGAACTTGCCAAGGCTTGCGGCGAGGCTTGGCTCGCGACCGAAGCGGGAGGGGTGTCGGCATGAATGCGGAACCTGAAATCGGCGGACGCGCCCCGCTTGCGATCCAGGTTGAGGCCGGCAAGAGCTACTGGTGGTGTGCCTGCGGACGCTCGAAGACCCAGCCGTTCTGCGACGGTTCGCACAAGGGCACGCCGTTTTCGCCGGTGGAGTGGAAGGCGATTCAGGCGGAGCAGGCCTGGTTCTGCGCCTGCAAGCGCACGGGCAAACGCCCGATGTGCGACGGCAGCCACAAGAGGCTCGCGCCGTGAATGCTCGGCGGCGCCGGCGGGGCAGCGATCGACTCGATCGAGCCTGAGTTCCGCCGACCAGCGTTTCGCTTGCGGGTTAGCGCTTACGTGATGATGCGCCGTCACCGGCCACCGAGGATTCCGGCTGGCCGACAAAGATGATGTCGCCTTTGATCAGATCCTGAACCTTGGGCGGCCCGGACTTCTGCGGATCAAGATATGTGACGTGGAGCCGCGCGATCACTTCCAGCCGGCCGGCCGTCGGCGTGATGAGAATGGTCGCGGTCTGAACCTTAACTTCGGCGGGCTGCGCCCACGCGCCGGGAACAGGGCTCGCGGTCAAGAATCCCTGAACGATCGACGTGGCGACGACTTTGGCGAAGCGCGCGAATTCCGGGTCGCGCACCACGAACTGTGATTTCTCCGGGGTGGCATCGTATTCGAGCACGCGGGGAAGACCGAGCTTCGTTAGCGCGGGCTCGTATTTGTCGCCGAGATCGATGGTGACGTGACTGGTCGCGTCGTTCCAGACGACGCGCATCGGCACCGCTGGCGGCCCCTCGCTCCCCTTGATGTACATCAGATAGGCCGTCTCATCGGCGCGGGCCGCAGCCGTCGCAGTCAACAAAGCGATTGCGCTCAGAACGGCGGCGCGCACACCAAGGCTGCGGTTGAGAGATTTCATACGTCCGATCCCTAGCGAAAACGGCCCCGTGCGAGTGTGAGGCAAGCCGGCAACGCTCGCAAGCGGCTGCCGGTGAGGAAAACAATCCGTCTCGCGGGAACACAGTGGCGCGCTTTTCGACTTAACAATGACGACCGCGCCTGCTACCTGCTCACGATGCCCGACCTTCTACTCGAACTGTTCTCCGAAGAAATTCCGGCGCGCATGCAGGAGCGCGCGGCCGAGGATTTGCGCAAGCTCGTGACCGAAGGGCTAGTCGGGGCGGGGCTCCTCTACGAGGGCGCCAAGGCCTTCGCCACCCCGCGCCGGCTCGCGCTCGCGGTCAAGGGCGTACCGGTCCGGCAGCCGGACGTGAAGGAGGAGAAGAAGGGTCCGCGCGTGGGTGCGCCCGAAGGCGCGATCCAAGGCTTCCTGCGCGCCGCCGGGCTCAAGTCGATCAGTGAGGCCAAAGTTGTCCCCGACAAGAAAGGTGATTTTTACCTCGCGGTGATCGAGAGGCCGGGTCGGCCCGCTCTCGAGGTGATTGCGGAAATCGTGCCCGAGATCGTCAAGACGTTCCCGTGGCCGAAGTCGATGCGCTGGGGCGAGCAGTCGGAGCGACCGGGCTCGCTTGCTTGGGTGCGGCCGTTGCATTCCATTGTCGCCACCTTCGGCCCTGAGACGGAGGAGCCCGAGATCGTCCCGTTTGCCGTCGACGGCATCAAGGCCGGCGACGAGACCCGCGGCCACCGCTTCATGGCGCCGCAGCCGTTCAAGGTGCGCCGTTTCGAGGATTACGCGGCGAAGCTCGAAAAGGCGAAGGTTGTGCTCGACCCCGAGCGGCGCAAGGAAATGATCCTCGCCGATGCAAGAAACCTCGCCTTCGCCCAGGGCTACGAGCTCGTGGAGGACGCGGGCCTGCTGGCGGAAGTGGCCGGTCTCGTCGAATGGCCGGTCGTACTGATGGGATCGTTCGAGGACGAGTTTCTCGCCATTCCGCCGGAGATCGTCCGCGCCACCATCCGCAACAACCAGAAGTGCTTCGTGCTGCGCGATCCCCGCACGTCGCAACTTGCCAACAGATTCATCCTCGTCGCCAATATCGAGGCCGAGGATGGTGGTAAAGCGATCACCGCCGGCAACGAGCGCGTCATCCGTGCACGGCTCACCGACGCCAAGTTCTTCTATGACACCGACCTAAAGACGCGGCTGGAGGATCGGTTGTCGAAATTCAAGGACATCGTCTTTCACGAGAAGCTCGGCACGCAGTGGGAGCGCATCGAACGGATCGAGCGGCTCGCGGACGAGATCGCGCGCACGCTGTCAAGTCGTCCCAAGTTTTTCTCAGGGCAAATGCTTTCGCCCGAGGATCTCCAGCGCGAGCAGGACACTTATCGCAGGCAGGTCAGGCGCGCCGCGCGTCTCGCCAAAGCGGATTTGCTCACGGAAGTGGTGGGTGAATTCCCGGAGCTTCAAGGACTGATGGGGAAATATTACGCGCTGGCGCAGGGCGAGGACGCGAGCGTCGCAGCGGCATGCGAGGAGCACTATAAGCCACTCGGGCCTGCTGACCGCGTGCCGACAGATCCGGTTGCAGTCGCCGTCGCACTTGCCGACAAGATCGACTCCTTGGTCGGTTTCTGGGCTATCGACGAGAAGCCGACGGGAAGCAAAGACCCCTATGCACTGCGGCGCGCGGCTCTGGGAGTCGTCCGTATTGGGTTGGCTAACAATATCGATCTCCTACCGCGGCATTTGTTCGACATCCATATTCGACAGTTTCGGCCCCATCTATCAGATGCTGAAATCTCAAACGCAGGGGACGATTTTCAAGACTTTTTCGAAGAGCGGCTCAAAGTTCAGCTACGGGATGAAGGGGCGCGCCACGATCTAGTGGACGCTGTTCTTCATCTGCGCGGCGTTGAAGCAGGTATTGTTTCGATCGTTCGCCGCGTCGAAGCGCTGGGGAAATTCCTCGACACCGAAGACGGCAAGAACCTGCTTGCCGGCTATAAGCGTGCTACCAACATCATCCGAATCGAGGAGAAGCGGGACGCGCGCGAATATGTTGGGCTGCCGGACCCATCCCTCTATCGTCAAAGCGAGGAGCGTGCGCTGGCGAGCGCGATCGAAGCCGCGAAGGCGGAAGCCTCAGCCGCGGTGGCGCGCGAGGACTTCGAAGCCGCCATGCGCGTCATGGCGAAGCTTCGCCCGCACGTCGATACGTTCTTCGATAAAGTGACGGTGAATGTCGAGGACAAACAATTACGGGAAAATCGGCTCAAGCTGCTCAACGAAATCCGCGAAGCAACCCGAACGGTTGCCGATTTCTCCCGCATCGAGGGCTGAACCACACACGCGCCGCCAGGCGCGAGAAATTGAGCATCCGGTAAACGCTGAAGATGCGGTCATGCAAAATCCTGCATCATCCGCTTACGCGGATGATCACACCGAGTAGAATAGCACTCGCACGTGTAACCCGCCGCTAACGCCGTCATTATCATCGACTGCCATCCCAGGAGATCCCCATGACCATTACAGTTGCCCATATCACACCGCTTGTTGCCCTCATCGCCGGCATCCTGATCCTCCTCGTGCCGCGACTGTTGAACTACGTTGTCGCGATCTACTTGATCATCGTAGGCATCACTGGGCTCAACGGAATCTATCACTTCATCCGCTGACGCGGCCGACCGCAGGCCGTCTGCGCCCTTGCGCCGGGCGCGCGGCGGTGATCATTAACGGCCGAGCGCATCCAGTCGTGGTTCCATGGTGAGATCGGCGTCGCGTCGCACTCGACTGAACAGAAAGTCCGCTCGCCCCGCGCCCGGCCGCAAGCGCGCAGCGCATCGCGGGCCGGCTGCGTCGAAGAGATCGCCGGCCGGGGTCAAATCGGTCTACCGCTTCGGCAACGGCAAGGCCGAGGGCCGCGCCGACATGCGCAATCTCCTCGGCGGCAAGGGCGCCGGACTCGCCGAGATGGCGAATCTCGGTTTGCCCGTTCCGCCGGGCTTCACCATCACCACCGAGGTCTGCACCTACTACTACGAGAACGGCAAGACCTACCCAAAGGGCCTGCGCCGACAGGTCGACACCGCGCTCGCCGAAGTCGGGCGCATCACCGGCAAGACACTCGGCGATAGCAATAATCCTTTGCTGGTCTCCGTGCGCTCGGGGGCGCGCGCATCGATGCCGGGCATGATGGATACGGTGCTCAATCTCGGTCTCAACGATGCAACCGTCGAGGCGTTGGCAAAGAAATCCGGAGATCGACGTTTCGCCTACGACTCTTACCGCCGCTTCATCACCATGTATTCCGACGTGGTGCTGGGCTTCGGCCATCACCACTTCGAGGAGATTCTCGACGAATACAAGGACAAGCACGGCTACACGCTCGATACCGATCTTTCCGCCGACGACTGGGTCGAGCTTGTCGCTCGCTATCAGCAGCGACTCGAAGAAGAAAACGGCGAACCGTTCCCGCAGGAGCCGGAGCGGCAGTTGTGGGGGGCAATCGGGGCCGTGTTCGGCTCCTGGATGAATCAGCGTGCCATCACCTATCGGCGCCTGCACCGCATCCCGGAGAGTTGGGGCACCGCGGTCAATGTGCAGGCCATGGTCTTCGGCAATATGGGGGAGACCTCGGCCACAGGCGTGGCGTTCACGCGCAATCCATCGACCGGGGACAAGCAGCTCTACGGCGAGTTCCTGATCAATGCCCAGGGCGAGGACGTGGTAGCCGGCATCCGTACCCCGCAGGAAATCACGGAAGCGGCGCGCCGAGAGGCGGGTTCGGACAAGCCCTCGATGGAACGAGCGCTGCCCCAGGCGTTCAAGGAGCTCAAGCGCATCTACGGCGTGCTCGAGCGGCATTACCGCGACATGCAGGATCTCGAATTCACCGTCGAGCAGGGCAAGCTGTGGATGCTGCAGACCCGTGCGGGTAAACGCACGGCCAAGGCGGCGCTGAGGATCGCGGTGGATTTGGCGAAGGAGGGGTTGATCTCACGCAAGGAGGCGGTTGCGCGCATCGATCCGGCGGCGCTCGACCAGCTGCTGCATCCGACCATCGATCCCGAGGCCGAGCGCAAACTCATCGCAACCGGGCTTCCCGCCTCGCCTGGGGCCGCGTCTGGCGAGATCGTGTTTTCGTCCGACGAGGCAGAGATGCTCAAGGCCAAGGACAGGCGGGTCATCCTCGTGCGGGTCGAGACCTCGCCGGAGGACATCCACGGCATGCATGCGGCCGAGGGAATTCTCACGACGCGCGGCGGAATGACCTCGCATGCCGCCGTCGTGGCGCGCGGCATGGGCAAGCCGTGCGTTTCCGGCGCCGGCGCGCTGCGCATCGACTACGCCGCCGGCACCATGAACGTTGCCGGGCAGACGTTCAAAGCGGGCGATGTCATCACCATCGACGGCTCGAGCGGCGAGGTGCTCGCAGGTCGCGTGCCGATGACCGAGCCGGCACTCTCCGGCGAATTCGCGACCCTCATGGGCTGGGCCGACGCAGTGCGCAAGCTCGGCGTGCGCGCCAACGCGGACACCCCGAACGATGCTCGCGTCGCCTTGAAATTCGGCGCTGAAGGCATCGGGCTTTGCCGAACCGAGCATATGTTCTTCGACGAGAATCGCATCCGCGCCGTGCGCGAGATGATTCTCGCCGATGACGAAACATCGCGCCGCTCCGCGCTCGCCAAGCTCTTGCCGATGCAGCGCGCGGATTTCGTCGAGCTGTTCGAGATCATGCGCGGCTTGCCGGTAACGATCAGGCTGCTCGATCCGCCGCTGCACGAGTTTTTACCCCATAGCGACGAAGAGATTGCCGAAGTCGCCGCCGCGATGGGAGCCGACGCCAAGAAACTCGCCAACCGCGCCCGCGAGCTCAACGAGTTCAATCCGATGCTTGGGTTTCGCGGCTGCCGGCTGGCGCTCGCCTATCCCGAGATCGCCGAAATGCAGGCGCGCGCCATCTTCGAGGCGGCGGACGAAGCCGCCGAGCGTACCGGCAAGCCGGTCGTGCCGGAGGTGATGGTTCCCCTGATTGCCACCAAAGCCGAATTGGACCTGGTGAAGGCGCGCATCGATGAAACCGCGGAAGCGGTTGCGCGCGAGCGGGGGACAAAGGTCGCTTATCAGGTTGGCACGATGATCGAGCTGCCGCGGGCGTCATTGCGGGCCGGCGAGATCGCGCGCAGCGCAGAATTCTTTTCCTTCGGCACCAACGACCTGACCCAGACCACCTACGGCATCAGCCGAGACGATGCCGCGAGTTTTCTCGGCACTTACGTAACGCGCGGCGTTCTCCCCATCGACCCCTTCGTCTCCATCGACCGCGAGGGCGTGGGCGAATTGATGCAAGTCGGCGTGGAACGCGGTCGCAAGACGCGGCCGAAGCTCAAAGTGGGGATTTGCGGCGAGCATGGGGGAGACCCCGCTTCGGTCGCATTCTGCCACGAGATCGGCCTCGACTATGTCTCATGCTCGCCGTTCCGCGTGCCGATCGCCCGCCTCGCGGCTGCCCAGGCGGCGCTCGGCAAAACCGCGGCGCCGGACGGGTGAGAACAAGACGGCAAGGCGAATAGGGAGGGACATGTCCGAGAACACCACTGGGGCGGACGCCTCTGCGCCGACCGTTTCCCAGGAGCGATTGCAACAGGCGGAGGCCTATGTCGAGGCCGAGGAGGGGGTGGTCAATCGCTTGTTCGGCTGGGCCGGCAGGCTGGTCACCTCCATCGCCGTGGCGATGTCGCTGTTTCACCTCTATGCCGCCATCGCCGGCGCATGGCCGTTCACCGACTTCCCCATCATCACGACCCAGCCCTTGCGCTACGCGCACGTCGCGTTCGTGCTGATGTTGAGCTTCCTGTTGTTTCCGCTCTCGGAGCGATTCCGCAATCGCATCCGCTGGTGGGATATCGCGGCGGGTATCATAGGCGCGGCGATCCTCGTCTATGCCATCGAAGGCGGCGAGGAATTCACCGACCGCGCGACCATGCCGACCCACCTCGATGTCGTGCTCGGGGTGATCTTCATCGTGTTGTTGCTCGAGGCCACGCGGCGAACCACCGGTTGGATCGTTCCGTTCGTGGCGCTGTTGTTCATCGCCTATGCCATGGCCGGTCCCTATCTGCCCCCGCCATGGACACACCGCGGCTATGATGTTTCGCAACTCGTCGGCCACTTGTTCATCACGCTCGAGGGCATTTTCGGCATTCCGGTCGACGTGTCCTCATCGTTGATTATTCTGTTCACCATCTATGGTGCCTTCCTGCAGCACTCCGGGGCGGGCAAATTCTTCATCGATTTTTCCATGGCGCTCATGGGCCACAAGCCAAACAGCGCCGGCCGAACCGTGGTGCTGTCGTCCTTTCTGCTCGGCGGGCCGTCCGGCTCCGGCGTCGCCACCACGGTGACGATCGGCGCCGTCGCCTATCCGTTGATGCAGCGGGCGGGCTTTGAGAAGAACGCCGCCGGCGGGCTGCTCGCGGCGGGTGGCCTTGGCGCCATCATCTCGCCGCCCGTTCTCGGCGCTGCCGCCTTTCTCATCGCCGAGTTTCTGAAGATCAGCTACCTCGACGTGATCTGGATGGCGACCATCCCGACCTGTCTCTATTACCTGTCGCTGTTGTTCATGGTGGAACTCGACGCCAAGCGGTTCGCCGCGCAAACCGTGGACTTCCGCCAGGAATTAACACTAGCGCAGATGACTCGGCGCTACGGGTTTCATTTCGTCTCGCTCGTTTCGATCGTCATTTTCATGTTGTGGGGATATTCGCCGACGTTGGCGGTTTTCTGGTCGACGGTGCTCACCTATGGCCTGAGCTTCCTGACGCGCGAGACGGCGATCACGCCGCGGAAGTTGGTGCGCGCCTTGTCCGACGGCTCGACCAGCGTGCTCACCGCGGCAACCACGTGTGCAACCGCCGGCATCATCGTCGGCGTCGTCACCCTCACCGGGCTGGGGCTGAAATTCTCCTCGATCGTGATCGATTACGCCGGCGGTAGCCTGCTGCTGACCGCGATCTACACCGCGCTGATCGTCTGGATCGTCGGCTTGGCCGTGCCGGTCACTGCCTCCTACATCATCTGCGCGGTGATCGCGGCACCCGCCATGATCAAGCTCGGCGTGCCGGACTACGCGGCCCACATGTTCATCTTCTACTATTCGGTGCTGTCGGAGGTTTCCCCGCCCACGGCGCTGTCGCCCTTCGCCGCCGCGGCCATTACCGGCGGCGATCCCTACAAGACGACTTTGCAGGCCTGGAAGTACACGCTGCCGGCCTTCCTGGTCCCATTCGTGTTCGTGCTCGATCCGCAAGGCATCGGCTTGCTGCTCAAGCTTCCCAAGGACGGTTCTTGGATCGACATCGTCCTGATCACGGCCAAGGCAACGCTCGGCCTGGCGGCGTTAGCGGCGGCGGCACAAGGCTGGGCCCTGCGCAAGGCGACCTTGATTGAACGATTGTTGTTGGCGCTGGCGGGGCTTTTTCTGGTATTTCCAAGTCTACTCGAGGCGGTGATCGAGTCCGTGATCGGTCGCGACATCGACTACACCGCGACATTTGGCTTGCTGATCGCCGCCGCGGTCCTGCTAAGACAATACGTGACGACGGCAGACGTACGCGCGGCTTAATTGTGCCAGCAGAACGGGGCCATTTCCGCCCGCCATCCCGCCTGAGGTATCACCTGAGGTAACGTCAGGAAGGCTCCTGACGCGTTTTTCCGCCCGCCTGGCCCCCCGAGGTACCTAGCACGCGCAAAACGCGTCCTGGGGCTTCCTACGGGGCGGCACTGCCCCTGTGGCGACACCGTCACGCCGATGTCCTCGAAATTGCTCATCAGATTTCGCGAGGCAATGCTCACGCGCGCCAGATTGCGGGCGGCGGGTGCAACCTCGAAGGCCTGCACTGCGTTCGACCAGTCCGTCAGCGTGATTAAATCGCTTCTTTCAGGACGTCAGCTTGGCGGCTCGGAACGCTCTCCACCGCAGTCGCTGTGCTTCGGCAATTCTGGCTCTGCCTTCTGTTGTCCTGGGACCGGTCGACAGCCCGCCGTGGAATCGGCGCTGTTTTCCCGGCATCACCCTCATGATGCACTGGCATCCGGCTCTCGTCTTGGCGCAGCACCTCGGTCAGAATTTGCGCTTCAAAGGTAGCCCTCTGTGCGATAGGCCGCACTCGAGCATCTGTCGACACCATTGCCGTTCCTGACAGGTCGATTCAGAGCATGCGCGTCCAGTTCTCGGACAGCGGATAATGGTCGTCATTGAACAATTCCATATTTGTGCGCAGGCATTTCTGTGTCGAAATATAAGACCCCATGACGTGCGCGTACGCGCGTACATCTCGCGAAAGGCGCGTCGGTCCTCAACCAAACGTTCACGGGCCTCTTTTAGGAGTGTGGCGTGTTGCTCGCTCATGACGACCTCTGATGCCTCGACTGTGAGCCGACCACAGTCGCGTAGCCCGATGCATAGAATGCTTTTCGATGCACTATCTACGCACGCTGCTGATGACTTGGAAGACCGGGCTTTGCCTCATCAAACCTTTG
>Ga0306926_10000222_pt1 | contig 49655 bp, 46 predicted proteins | sample flu12Cox44000178_FD_203759 | JGI IMG/M metagenome (GOLD analysis project Ga0306926, IMG submission 203759) | Lab enrichment of tropical soil microbial communities from Luquillo Experimental Forest, Puerto Rico - flux8day.12C.oxic.44.000.178 (v2)... | ecosystem: Environmental > Terrestrial >... | reverse complement strand
GCTCCTGGAACCTCCTGCGGCAGGCCAGCCAGCAGCAAGGCCATGCGCGCCACGTTGCGGTTATCCTCGCCCGCCTGGTTCGCGCAGCCGTAGATCACGTCATCAATCGCCTTCCATTCGACCCCGTGATTACGCTCCATCAGCGCCTTAATAGGAATTGCCGCTAAGTCGTCAGTCCGAATGGACGACAGCACACCACCGTAACGGCCAAAGGGTGTGCGGATCGCATGGCAGATAAAGGCTTCCGGCATTCTAGCGTCCTCGCGTGGAAGAAGGGAGCGCCTGCTGAGTCCGTCCTTGCAGCAAACCACTCATCATAGCCGGAACACAAGCTGCTTGTTTTCATCGCCGCAAGTGTGCCGCGACGATTCGGCGGCTCGCCGCTCTACTCTATCGTTCTTCACCTTGGTATAGCGAGAGCTTCGCGAGATTCCCAAGCGTCGCGCCGCGCGGTCAACCGAGCCGGACTCTTCTTGCAATACTGCCTCGATGTAGCAGGACTCGACTTCGCGGAGAGTGAGTTTGTTGTCAAACGAAGCAGAATGCCCGTTGCCATTGCCGGGCTCCGGAACACTCCGGTGTCTGCGAAGTCTGGCTGCAACGACTCAAGGTCCAAACGTGAATGCCACTTAAGATCCAATAAGCGCGGCCTTTAAGTGCTAAACCCCACAGCTTGGCAAGTAGCCCACCAAGCTGCAACTCGCTCGAAGCTTAAAATAGCAATGAGATAACTGCTTTGATTGTTCGAAAGGGCCGGTTCAGTTTCCAGAAATCAGACACTGAGCCGTCCAGATTTTGGACGACCCTCCCGTTCGAGATCCGGCCGTACATCTGTTGGCGCCCGCTCTGCCGGATAAGTGTGGTACAACTCTCCTGCCATGACTTCGATGAACCTACGCTCCGCTCTTGTGATTGCACTATTCTTCACCCTGGTTTTCGCAGCCTTCGGGAAGGATGCCAACTCTGCCGGTTCCCCTAAGAAGACGACGGTAGCTTTGAAAGACGCGAAGGGCAGCAGCATAGGATCCGCCACCATCCAGTCTTCGGGAAAGGGAGTCGAAGTCAAACTCGACGTCAAGAACCTTCCGCCCGGAGAGCACGCTCTGCACTTCCATCAGAACGCCAAGTGCGATCCCCCGGACTTCAAATCAGCCGGTCCGCACTTCAATCCTGACCAGAAGCAGCACGGGTTCCTCAATCCGCAAGGACATCACAACGGCGACATGGCGAATTTCACGGTAAAGCCGAACGGAACGGCGAAAACGACAATCAAAAATGCAGACGTCGTACTGGGCACCGGCAGCGCACCCAATTCGCTCTTTGCTAACGGCGGCACTTCGCTGATGATCCACGCCAAGGCCGACGACATGAAGACCGATCCCGCAGGCAATGCCGGCGATCGCATCGCCTGTGGAGTAATTACCAAGTAATTATCGCAAACTATTGTGCCGTCGTGAAGCTCACGTACTTCTTCCCCAGGTAGAGCTTCGCGTTGTCACCGTCGATGACAATCTTTAAGGGTTGCGGCCGCTTCAGGTTGTCGTCGACGTGAGTATCGGCGACCAGCACCTCGTCTCCCGCCACATTGAGGATGTGAAATTTTCCGTCTGCCGTGTAACCCATTCCGTACTCTCCCGGTCCCAGCACCGCGCCGCCATCGAACCGCAGCTTCTTCTCCGTGATGAATAGCCCCGTGTACTTGGCCTTGATATCTGACGAATAGCCCGAGGTATCCACCAGTCCCGCTATCACGTAGAAATCATCGGGATAGTGAATGGCCGCCGAGTTGCGCAGCTGCGTGGTCGCACTCAGCCCGCGGAAGAAATACGCTTCCGGGACGACCTTCTTCAACCCAGTCTCATCCACAACCGTTGGCTTCGATGGCGCGCTTTGTCCGAGCATCGAAACAGCGAGTGAGAGGAACAAGGCTGCAAGCAGTGTTCTACGAATCATGATGCCTCCTAATCGGAAAGACTCCTGGTACCTTCGCGCCTGTTTGTGCAGCGACGGCGGTTACGAGTCTACACCCACGATGCGCAACCGAATTGCGGTCTCTGCTTAGATACAACTTCATAATCTCACCGCCAATTTCGGTGTACCATCAAGCACTGAGTCTTGTGGGTAGCCCCGCTAGCATTAGAGGTTCCGCTGAAGTGAACGTTCTCCTGCTTGCCATGCCCGATTCGTTCGAGCACATGCCTACCATCGCGGTGCGCATGCCGAATGGTGGCCTCGCCTCACTCGCAGGAAATGTCGATCCCTACCACAATGTCGCGATCGCCGATCTGATTCTCGTCCAAGACCGCGTTCGCGAAGCTGTCCAAGATCTGACGCTCCAGCATAATCCCGACGTCATTGGCCTCTCGGTCATGACCTTCCAGCGCAAAACCGCGTTCAAAATCATTGCACTCGTGCGCTCCCTAAAGCCCGAAGCAAAGGTCGTGGTTGGGGGCTACGACCCCAGCCTTGCTCCCGAAGCCTATCAACATGCCGGCAGCGGCGTTGATTTCATCGTTCGAGGCGAGGGCGAGCTTACCTTCCGCGAACTTCTGCGCGGGTTGGAAACCGGGCAGGAATTTCGCGGCATAGCGGGCCTGACATTTCGCGAGGGCCGCGGCTGGCGCGAAAATATTCCACGGCCTGTTCACTCTCTGGAGGGCGACGAGATTCGCCCGCCCAATCGCAAGGCCCGAGTCCTCGGCGGGTTTCACATGCTCGGACGCCCCATCGACGTGGTCGAAACCTCCCGCGGCTGCACCTTCGACTGCGGCTTCTGCTCGATCATCGAGATGCGCGGTCGCAACTTTCACACCTACTCGTTCGACCGCGTCATCGCTGACATTCGCGACGCTAAGGCAAACGGCGCGCGCTCTCTTTTCATCGTCGACGACAACATCACCCTCGACGTCCGCCGTTTTGAGGCCCTGTGCCAGGCCATTATCGATGCCGGCCTGAACGACATCGTCTACAGCGTGCAGGCCATGACCTCACCTATTGCCATGCACGGCCAGACGCTCGCGCCGCTCATGCGCAAGGCGGGATTCCGCTATGTCTTCCTCGGCATCGAGAACATTCTCGAAGACGACCTGGTCTATTTGAAGGCATCCGCAAAGAACTCGCTGCGCGAACGCGGTCGTCGCGTCGGGAACGCCACCATCCAGGCGGTCGACATCCTGCATAAGAACAAGATGTACATCGTGGGAGGCCTCATCGTCGGCAATCCCGATGACACGCTTGAGTCAATCCGCGCCAATCTCGAGTTCGCAAAACAGTACGTGGACTGGCCCTACATCCAGCATCCGACGCCTTATCCTGGCACGCCAATGACGAAGGACTTCCGCGCTCGGAACCTCATCAAAATCGACCGTCTGGAGGAGTACGACGGGACGACCGCCGTAGTAGCCACCGAGCACTTGGCACCAGAAGAGATCGAATATCACCGGTGGCGCGCCGAACGCTGGATGAAAGCCGCCCACATCCCCGCTGTCATTGCCAAAGAGCCATGGTTCGTGTTGAAGAACTGGCCGCGCATGCTGGCACACACCTTCCGCGGCAGCACCCTGCGCTCAGCCTTCGGGCTAGAGAGCGACCGCGCAGTTTTCGCCCGCTACAAGGCTTTGCGCGCACAGGAGAGGGTCTATTTGTAAAGTTGGGCTTCCCTTCTTGTAGGGAATTCGTTTGGCGCTTTCGTGATCGCCTCTCGCACTGATGCCAATGGCGCCCGATTATCAAACTTCACCGACCCATCGGTTCTTACAATACCTAATTCCTTCCACAGCGCCGCCAGATCCACCGGACTCGGCTTGTCCCCCATCTCACGATAAAGATCCATCAGCACGGTCGATCCCGTTGCCTTGTCGCCGACTGCCAGCGCTTTTTCAATCTCCCACTCCTCGTTGATGTTGCCACCCGCATTGAGAATGCCCCGCAGCGCATCCTGCAATCCCTTTTGGTTGTGCGTCTGCGTGCGAATGCGGACATCGGCCAGGAGGCAGAACATCGCTCCGCCCCAATAGGTACGGCCCCAGGTGTGCGTGTAATCCAGGCCACGGTCGCCGCTTTCTGGCTCACCTTGCGGCATATCGCGCACTACGTCGTGCCACATGCGCTCGGCAGAGAGCTGCCCAGCCTGCACACGCGCAATCGGCTCGACGTAGACCGAAATGCCCTCCTCAATCCAGTGATGCCGTCGCGCCATCGACGGGAATGCTAGATGGATCATCTCGTGTGTCAGCATCCAGTCGTCGTTGAGCTGGGCAACCGTCGTTTCCTCGCCGACCGAGACTCGGGTATATCCGTCACTATCAGGAAAGGTGGTTCCACTGTGAACGCCGGCTCCGCCGCGTATCCGCACATCGAGCTTCATGGGCGAGACGGGAAACTTGCCGTAATAGGTGCAAACGGCTTCGCCCGCCCGGCGTACCCACGTAATCAGCTCAGGGCGGGAAGTCGAATTACTTTCGCCATCAAAGTTGATGTCGATCGTCGAGCCGCAAATTTTCATGGTTTCAGAGCGTTTCGGCGGAGCTTGTTGACAACTGGCCAAAGGCGCAATAGCAGCTAGCAAGGCCAGCAAGGACGTTTGCTGCACTAATCCGATGAGGGTAACTCGCCGGGATTGTGCAAGAGAGCAGGCCTTCACGTGCGTTTCGATGGACTTGTCGCAAAGCTGCATGGAAACTTAAGATGGCCAGAATCGTTCTTGGTTCGAGAATATTACCTCAGCCGCTAGCTAGCTAGAGCCGTTTTGTCAAACCCCGCAAAGTCTGCACAACTGATGCCGTGCTCCACCAAATCACCGCCGCTCCCATCTCCGCTCGATGAGATAGCCGAGCGCGAACTTCCCCGGCCCAAAAATGAGCACCATCAGCCGCCGCAAACAGAAAGGTGTACGGATCAGCCTGGCAGCCGGTGCATCTTGCCCCATCCGGTTTGGCAGATCTGCCAACCCCCGTAGAGGCGCACCGCCAGCAGAAAAAGTGATTGCAGCGAATTGCCGATTCCCACCAGGATCGAATAGGCCCAACGAAATCTCTCGGAGAATGAGTTCATAAGTTTGTCTTGGTCGCTTGGAGCAAGATCGCTGTCGATGTTCAGGAACTTACTTCAGGGCCTAAAAGCCCGACATGTCTTGAACGTCTGGCGGCACGACTGAAGTCGTGCCCCGGTACAAAACAGTCGAACACCAGAGTTCTGGCCGGCGTGTAAAGAGGTGCACTCTTAGAGCAAAACCAGAGCCGAGCTCGCCAGATTATTTGCAGAACCATCCCAGCGACGACCACAAGGCAAACCACGCCTGCAGGTTCTCAGATGCCTGCTCCGAGCCATCGCTCCACTCGACTGACTCCACTGCTTCAGAGAGGCGCTTGCCTTGCTGCAGCGCGTGCAGAATGGCGAAGGCGTCTCGATCGAGGCGTTTGAAGTACACCGAATTCTCCGCCCGATGGACCGCCAAATACACTTTCTCCGGCTGCGGCAATCGACGCTTCCGTGGGCGTCTCCGCGGCCGTCGCTCTTCGACCGCATTGCTGACCATGCCGAATTCGCGTTGCTGCCGCCGGATCGCCAGCAGCATCACGTCCACGGGATAACTCAATTCCACCAGTCGAAGGTACGGCTGCAGTTGGAACTTCGGATCGTTGCCGAGAGTTTGCAAATCGCTCTGACTGAGCTGGGGCCTAGCCGCCTCATCGAACGCTTCAATCTCGGCCCACTCCAGCCGCACCATATCCAGCGCGATTTCTTCCGCGCCGGAAACAAACTCCCGATGAGCGCGCAACCATTCCTCCAGCCGCGAACCGAGATTGCGCAGGGTGAACGATCGAGATGGACAATCCTGCAGATACGCGACCGACAGCTTCTCGAAAGCTTTGTCGCCGATAATCCACCGTAGTCCCTCGAAGTCCTCCGCCAATGCCGACAGCACGCGAAACCAGTACTGCCGGTTGTAGATCTCCAGCCGCTCGAATGACGTCAGCCGGTCATTGGGTTTAATGATCGACTCGGCAAGGCCATGCAGTGAGCGCCCTTCGCGGGTGCGCTGCCGCATGTCTTCTGAGGCGGTAAGCGGCTGACGCACGGCCTCGAACATGTTTCGTTGGATCTGGTCGAGGTCCATCATGCCGACACCTTCTCTGGGACATAACGCTTCGCCTTCAAGGCCTCGCCGTGTACTTCCTCGAACGACGGGATATGGTCGTCCCATTCCAGCAGCGTCGCCGTCGGCCCAATCAGCTCAATAGCCCTCGCATACAACGCCCACACCGGATCAATGACGGGATGATCATGTGTATCCAGGATGTATTTCTCATATCGCGAGTGCCCGGCGATGTGAATCTGCGCCACCCGCTCGTGCGGCACGTTGTTTACGTACTGGAACGGATCGAAATTGTGGTTCTGCGACGAGACATAAATGTTGTTCACGTCCAACAGAATCCCGCAGTCGGCGTCTTCGACAACTTCCGCGAGGAACTCCCACTCCGTCATGTGGGACACCTTGAATTCCGCGTAGCTGCTGACGTTTTCTACCACTACCGGAACTTCCAGAAAGTCCCGCGCCCCGCGGATCTTTTGCGCTGTCTTTTTCGCGGCCTCAACCGTGTAAGGCATCGGCAGCAGGTCATGAGAATAGGTTCCGTCGACGCTGCCCCAGCAGAGGTGGTCCGAGAGCCACGGAGTCTTTGTCCGCTGCACCAGCTTCTTCAGCCTGCGCAGATGCTCGCGGTTCAGCGGCTCGACTGAGCCAAAGTACATGGAAACACCGTGCTGCACCACGCGGTACTGATCGAGGATCTGGTCAAGCACGTATAGCGGACGCCCGCCATCGACCATGTAGTTTTCCGAAATGATTTCAAACCAGTCGCACACCGGTTTGCGCTCAAGAATGTGGTTGTAGTGCGGAATGCGCAGGCCAATCCCCACGCCGTATTGAGTGAACCCGTTAAAACGATTTGCTGGCATAACTCTGACTCGAAAGAGAAAGACAACGATTACGACAGCCGGGATGCGTTGTCCCGGCCGTCGCAATCAGACTGGGACGCAGGTTACGCTGAAGGTGGCTTGGAGCCGTCGGTGGCACAGCCGCCCTTGCCCTTACAGGAATTCTTTCCTTTGCAGCCGTTGTCACCGGCTTTACACCCGCCCTTGCCCTTGCACGAGTTCTGGCCCTTGCAGGCGTGCTTGTCCTTGTCGTCCCAGCTCACCTGGTGACCGAGATTCGAGCCGCTCGAGAACGACTTCTGAGCAGAGGTTGAGCTCTGCGCCATCGCCGAGCTGCCGGTCATCAGGCCCGCCAAGGCGGCGCCCATCATGAGGGACTTCATCGACTTCGTCATTGCATTATTCTCCTCTAGAGTTTTGGTTTCAGACTGAGCCCCGGTTCTTGCTGTGACCCCAACCTAACTACGTGGCAAGCATTCTCTCGGATTTACCGCGATTCTTGCAATGCAGAGTAGCCGAAAAGTGTAAACACCGAGTCGAAGCCAGATACCCCACTTAAGTGGTGAGTAGGCTTGGGAAAGTCGGCCCAATGTCCACTGAGACGACGCAGTGTGGAAGAGGTTACAAGACGAGTTGTGAATTTTTACGAAGGATTTGTCTGTGGAGTTGATTTCGCATCCATCACGCAGCGAAAACCAAGGTGATTTGTCCCCGTACTTACATCACCTTTGCCGCGGGTACCGACCACATAGCGAGAACAGTACTGATCGGTGCACAAGAACGATCCTCCACGATGGGTTTTCTTGCGCTCGGTTGGTTCTTCCGGGTCCCACGGATTTGCGGGACCGTGGGGATTGTGGGCTACGCCTCCGGCTGAGGCAAGGGTCTGGTAGTAATCGGGACGGTACCAGTCGGTAGTCCACTGCCACACATTTCCGGCCATGTCGTAGAGGTCGTAGCCGTTGGGCGGATAGCTCCTCACCGGAGCAAGCCCCATGTGTCCATCTTCACCGGTATCGGTGTTGGGAAAATGCCCCTGGTGCGTATTGGCCATCCACTTGCCACCCGGCCTAAAGTCGTCGCCCCACACGTAGGGCTTGCCTGCCAGGCCTCCGCGAGCGGCAAACTCCCATTCCGCCTCGGTCGGCAACCGCTTGCCCGCCCATTTCGCGTAGGCCTCGGCGTCTTCGTAAGCCACCTGCACCACGGGGTAGTTGTCCTTGCCGACGATGCTGCTCTTCGGACCAGTCGGATGCCGCCAGTTCGCCCCGTGCACGTAGCTCCACCATTGGAAGTGATTGTCCAAGGAGACTGCGTGGTCGGGCGGGGAGAACACGACCGAGCCGGCGACCAGGTTCTCCGGCGGTGCATTCGGATAGTCTTCCTGGCGAGGCTTGCGCTCGGCCACTGTCACGTAGCCTGTCGCCTTCACGAACCCGGCAAATTCGGCGTTGGTGACGTCGGTCTGGTCTATGAAGAAGCCGTCCACGTACACACGATGGATGGGGCGAGAATCTTTGGTTGCCTGCATGCCAACTTTGCCTTCGCTGGGAGAATCCGCCGCACCCATGGAGAATTCGCCGCCGGGAATCCAAACCATTCCCGGCGGAGTAGACTTCGGTGCGAGTGTGGTATTCGGCACAGTGGGCCCGAAGGCATGAGTGCTCATTTTGGATGGATCTGCAGCATTGGCACTTGCAGCCGCCGAATTGGCGCTGGCCGTCTCAACCGGCTTCTTCGCGCATGAGACCGCCGCAAGCAGCAGACCGCCGACAATGGCAACTGACAGTTTGCCTGCCCCGGCCCAAGTTTTGGCTGAGCGAATCTTTCGACTCTTCTCTCCCATATGACCAAATTCTACCCGGCTTGCACGGATGCTGCCGCGTGCCTGCTGTCTGCCCCGAACTTATTGGGAATTCGCGACAGGCCTAGCGGCTGCTGGCAACTGATCATTCATCCCTGCCTAGAGCAACTTATCCCATCCCATTCGTCATCCATCCAATCTGGTCTTCCCATAGACATTCGAGTGGAATACACTCTTTTCCCATAGACGTTCGAGTGGAACCAACTCATGCCAGGCTTCGACAAGAAGCAGAAGAATGAAATGCTGCAGGGCACGCTCGACATGCTGGTCTTGCGCACGTTGATCACCGGCCCGGCTCACGGTCACACCATTGCGCACGTCATCGAGCACACCTCCGACGAAGTGCTCCAGGTCGAGCAGGGTTCGCTCTATCCTGCACTCCACCGGCTTCAGGACCGCGGTTGGGTGTCTTCGTATTGGGGTGCCAGCGAAAACAACCGCAAGGCGAAGTTCTACAAACTCACCGCCACCGGCCGCAAACAGCTCGTCGCCGAAACCAGCCGCTGGAGACAGCTCGTGGTCGCGATTGGCCGCGTGCTCGGCGAGGTCGAAGGCTAGGCCGACGCAACAGAATGCGACTATTCCGATTCATTCGTCGCCGCGAGAAAGACGCCGAGTTGGCGCTAGAACTCGACGCCCATCTCCAGCGCGAAACCGATGACTACGTCGCACAAGGATTTTCGGCGGAAGAAGCCACTCGACGCGCACGCCTGAAACTCGGCAGCATAACCCTTCTCCGCGAAGACCTCTGGCAATGGAACTCCCTTGGATTTGAGGGCATTCTTCGCGACATCGCCTATGCCGTTCGCACGCTGACACGTAATCCTGGCTTCGCCATCATGGCCGTCGTGGTTATGGCGCTTGGCATCGGGGCCAACACTGCTCTGTTCACGGTTGTCCACTCCGTGCTGCTGAAGCCGCTGCCCTTCACTGATCCTGACCACCTTGTGATGCTCTACGAGCGCTCCGTTGATACGAACTATCCGTTCAACATCATCGCTCCTGGGGTCTATGCGGAATGGCAAAAGGACGCGCAGAGTTTTGAGCGCATGGCGATCTTTGGCTCGAGCAGCTACAACCTCTCCGGCGACTCCGGACAGTTGCCCGAACGCATCGAATCGGTGCGCGTATCGGCAGATTTCTTCCCCATACTCGGTGTCAAGCCGGCCTATGGCCGAGTCTTCCATTCGTCCGACGATCAACCACAAGCGGAGGCCACTGTCGTGCTCTCTTGGGGCTTGTGGAAGCGCCGTTTCGGAGGCGATCCCTCCATCCTGGGCGGCAAGATCCTACTCGACGGCTCGCGCTATACGGTCATCGGCATCATGCCCGCATGGTTCGCCTATCCTGATGCCCAGACGCAAGTTTGGACCGCGTTTCACCATGAGATCCCGCTGAAGGACCTAACCGCGCTCGACAACCATAGTTTCCAGGCGATTGCGCACCTGAAGCCGGGGGTTTCGATGCATCAGGCGCTCACTGAGGTTGATACCATCAGCCGCCATCTTCGTGAGCACTACGGCGCAAACCTCCCCGCCATCAGCCTCGGCGCCAACATGCGCCTGCTGCTCGACGACCTGGTGCACGATTTCAAAACGCCGCTCTACGTTCTGTTGGCGGCGACTAGCTGCGTCCTGCTGATCGCCTGCCTCAATGTCGCCAATCTGCTGATCGCGCGCGCAGCATCGCGGCGCAAAGAGGTTGCGATCCGTGCGGCCCTGGGGGGAAGCCGTTGGCGCCTGGTGCGCGCGCAGCTTACCGAAACTTTGCTGATCTCCCTGGTAGGAGGCTCGCTCGGTCTGGTGTTGGCCTACTTCGCTATCCATTGGCTAGTGGGATTGCGCCAGGACATCGCGCGCGAAGAAGCCATCCACATGGATTGGGTAGCTATCGCCTTTACCGTCGGCGTTACTCTACTGAGCGCGGTGTTAGCCGGCCTCATCCCCGCGATGTCCACCAGCGGCAGAGCCTCGCTCGCGGCATTGCAGGAGTCTTCTCGCTCGCACACCGGCGCGCAAGCCAAGACCCGGCTTCGCAGACTACTGCTTTCTCTGGAGGTCGCACTTACCGTCGTGTTGCTTATCGTTGCCGGCCTACTGCTGAAGAGTTACCAACGGCTGCGCTCCTCCGACATGGGGTGCGTAACCGACAACGTTCTCACCATGCGTCTCAGCCTTCCCGAGGCGCACTACCCCGAGGCCACCCAGCGGGCTGCGTTCTTCGACCAGTTGTTGCTTCGGCTACGCGCGCTGCCCGGAGTTTCCTCGGCAGCGTTAATCAACGTTGTTCCGGGGCAGGGATACGGTGGCGACAACATCATCGCCATTCCCGAGCATCCGCCTCTGCCCAAGGGACAGGTACAGATCGCGCGTCGCCGCTTTTGCGATCCTGGCTATTTCGCCGCGCTGCAAATTCCGCTCATTCGCGGACGCGTCTTCACCGATCAGGAACGCCTCGACACAGCCGACAAGGTCGTAATCAGCCAGCTTCTGGCGCACGACTTCTTCCCCGGCGAGGACCCAATTGGCAAACATCTTGTAGTTGATGCGCTGCTTGACGACCATCCCCGCGCCTATGAAATCGTCGGTATCGTGGGGGACACGCGACACTGGATCGCCGACCCGCCGCAGCCCATGATGTATTTCCCCATGTCGAGCGGGCTGAGCCGACGCGCGGTGATCGTGTTGCGCTCCCAGCAGGATGTCAACGCTCTGACGATTCCCGCTCAGCAGGTCGTGCAATCGCTCGACAAAGATCTTCCCGTCGCTTATATCCTGACCCTGAATCAACTCATAGGCGCCTCGACCATCGAAGCCAACTTTACCTCGACGCTTATCCTGGTGTTTGCAGTACTGTCGCTGGTGCTTGCCAGTGTCGGACTCTACGGTGTGCTGTCGTATCTTGTCGAGCAGCGCACCAGCGAGATTGGCGTGCGCATCGCCTTGGGTGCGCAGCGTGACCAGGTTCTCGGGTTGATGCTGCTCGACGGCCTACGCCCCGCAATGATTGGCCTTGCCATCGGACTGCTAGGCGGCGCCGCGGCTTCGCAACTCATCCGCAGCATGCTGTACAGCGTGCGCCCTTTGGATGCAGCGACCTTCGGCGCAGTAGCGGTCGCTCTGATTGCTGTCGCCGCGCTGTCCTGCCTTGTGCCCGCATGGCACGCTTCGCGCCTGGATCCCATACGCGCGCTGCGGGTAGAGTAGCTCTCGAGAGCGTCTGTGACTTACCCGCCTTCGAAATAAAACGCCGCTTTAATACGACCCCTTGCGCGTGGCCTCAAGCCTGTTTGTCAAATTTTTGCAAACAATCTCATTGGCGCAATCTGGCCGCGAATAGCGGACCTTCAACAGTGATACGATTTTCGAGCGTCACATTCGCGACTCCGATTCGTTGCTCTCACAGCGCTGCCTCAAAGGGCGATGGAGAGTATGGTACAACCGCGGTAACTACGGGAGGAGCGACCCCATGACACAGATTTACTCCTTTTGGCGGAGCACTGGCATGCTTGCCGCGCTGCTGCTCTGCCTTCTCTGCACAAACCTGAGTGCCGGAACGATCTATGTACAGACAAACCTTGTCTCTAACGTGCCGGGACTCGCGCCAACTACGGATCCCAACCTGATAAACCCCTGGGGTGTCTCTTTTGCGCCAAAGTCACCTTTCTGGGTCTCCGACCAAGGGACAAACCTAGCGACGCTCTATGATGGCGCGGGCAACATTAAATCGTTGGTCGTCTCAGTTGGGCCAACACCCGGTCCAACCGGCCAAGTATTTAACCCCACCTCCAGCTTCGGTCTGCCGGACGCCATGCCTGCGCTGTTCCTCTTCAGTACCCTGGCTGGGACACTAGATGCCTGGAACGGGGGGACTGGGACCACTGCGATCACGGTGGCCACAACTCCAGGTGCAATCTATACCGGCCTGGCCAATGGCAGCGTGGGGATGGCGAATTATCTCTATGCGGCTGACGTAGCCGGGCACATCAACGTGTTCGACACGAACTTCACCAATGTGACCAGCACCACGTTTGCAGGCAAGTTCGTTGATCCCAGCCCAGTGGCGGGGTTCACTCCGTTTGGCATTCAGAACATCAATGGAAACCTTTATGTGATGTACGCCCAGCTCAAAGGGGTTATTGGACAACCAGGCGGTTTCGTGGATGAGTTCGACACCAGCGGGAATTTCATCAAGCGGATAGCGACCAATGGTCCACTGTTTGCTCCATGGGGAATCACGCTGGCGCCCAGCAGGTTCGGCCAGTTTTCGGGGGATCTATTGATCGGACAGTTTGGCAACGGAGAGATCCTCGCCTATGACCCGGTCACCGATGCGTTCCTCGGCACCCTCAACGGCAAGAATGGAACGCCTATCGTCAACGACTTTCTCTGGTCTTTGGAGTTCCGCACCGCCGGACCAATGATCAGCACCAATGCACTCTATTTCACCGCCGGCATCGACAATCAGATGGGTGGATTGTTCGGCGAAATCGCACCGGCGCCCGAGCCGGGAACGATTACGCTGCTGATTGCCGCAGCGAGCTCGCTTGCAGCGCGAACCCTGTGGCGGCTGAAACGTAACCCATAACAGACCTATCTCTCGGGGACCCCGGTGTCCCGCACATTCCAAAGTCAAGAATGTGCGGGCACCGGAGTTGTTTTCTAGTCTTCATTGACAGTGAAGCAAACAGTTTGTTGTTTCCTGTCCAGTTGAGACTTGGTCCCGACACTGCCGATTGTCCCGACTGTGCCACCGCCGGATTTGGTCCCAGAGCCACTACCGACAAGATAGCTACAGACACTACGAGTTAAGATGAGCGATTTTGTTCTCGTCATGGACGTCCTCCGTTGGGGTTCTTGCCTTGGGGGCAAGCGGCGAACTCGATCCGTTACGAGGAGTGCGGCGAGATCGCCTGGGTTACAGTGGCGTCTCTTGGATCGTTCGTCACACGGAGGCCAGTCCGCTTGGCAACGTCGACAATGCCTCAACTCGTAATCGGAAATGTCATCGAGATGTGAAAAAAGTCAACCTTGAATCCTTGCTGCGACTGGGGAGCAAGCAATGCTAATGGCCTAAGCCGAGGCTCAGAGCCTTCCGGAGAACCTGAGCGATGGAAGCACGCAGTCGCAACTGTTCGAGATCGGCGGAGGTTATCCATTGCACTTCGCTGACGTCGCTGCCGGCGCGGGCATCGCCGGAGATTGGTCGACAAAGAAAGTCGATCAGTACGTAGTGGTACTCTGTGCGACCGTCAGTGTCGGTGAAGATGCTGTCGAAGACATCGAGAACCTCGCCGACCTCGACGTGCAGACCGGTTTCTTCTAGGGCTTCGCGGGCGGCCCCGTCGCGGAGTTTCTCGCCCAACTCGAGCACTCCGCCAGGAACCGACCACTCTCCCTTGAGCGGCTCCGTGTTGCGCCGAACGAGCAGGGCGCGGCCGTGGTCAACGATCACCGCTCCGACGCCGATGATTGGTTGTTCGGGGTAGAGGCGCCTCATGGAAGAAGTTTCGAATTTTAAGTTTGCGCTATCACCTACATTTCCCAAAACCAGGGAGATGTTGGCCAGCCACGAGTTTCAAGTTTCGGCCGTCAGGCTCTAGGTCTCGGCTTTTCAGATTCCAGGCTAAGGCTGCTCTCGGAACAAGTGATCTACCAAGGTGGTTAAATAATGGGCTGTCCACCTCGTTACTGGGTGAAGAAGTCCATTGGTTTGAGTCCTAAGGCGCGCCATCCGGCGGGAGTGCGTTTAAGCTCGAAGCGCATCTGCGCGCTGCGTCGGTGCTCGGTGGGCAGGATATCGCGCGGCTCGGGATCCATTTCTACGTCGGCAATGGCGAACCCGGCATCCTTGTCGGCGCTGACCTGGAGAAGCTGGTAGCGGAACTTGATGTTGTCATGCGCACGGAAGAACGCCGCCAACCGCTCGCGAAAGTCATCGTAGTCCGTCATATCTTGCGCATCAAACACGGAGAGTACCAGGCTGAGGCTGTGGCTTTCCACCCCACGCTGAAAGCCACTGAGGACATCGCGCGCCACTTCGTCGGCAAGATCGAACGGCTGGTCTGCGGTTGCCTTTGAGCTCGCGGGCCGCTGAGCCTGATTGGTACCGGAGGATTGGGCAGGGACAAATCCGGGCAGGGAAGCAAAAGCCACGGCCAAGGCGAGCACGAGCAAGTTACGCCGGTGGCGAAGAGGAACCCCACCAAGCCATTTTCGAGAGGTAGGAGACTTCTGCATAATACTGTTTTACACTGCTTTCGCACCCCACCTTGCGGTTGAGGATGACCTGGGATGGGCGAAATGGCTCCACCCGCACAAGGAAATTGGGGTAGACGGTAACAATGGAGAGATTCAAAAAGCCGGTCAGGGTTTGGCCCGTAAAGCCACAACTTTCGGGGGACGCGAGGGTTACAGGAGATGTGGCCAGCATCGCTGTGGACCAGGGCACGATCCTAGGCGCGGTGGGGACTGTTAGCGTTCCAACCACACCCGCGATGTCGGCGCCATTATCGCCGGCTGAGGCTCCTGTGCTGGAGATGCTGAGCGATGCCGAGGTCATGCTGCGGGTGGCCGCAGGTGACGACACCGCATTCGATTATCTGGTGGAGAAGTTCCGGCGACCGATGGTCAGTTTCATGTACCGCATGACGCGGAATCAGGCGGTGGCGGAAGAGCTGGCCCAGGAAGTGTTTTTGCGGGTATATCGCTCGCGGCAGAGCTATGCGGCGAGCGCGAAGTTCACCACCTGGCTATATCGGATTGCGACGAACCTGGCGGTGAACCATGCGCGCGATACCAAGCACGAACGGGCGGAGAATACGGTCAACATCGACGAACCGGATACGGAAACCGGATTAACCGTCGATGTAGCGGACCGCAGTTTGAATGCCGAGCAGGTCATCCTGCGGCGGGAACGTCTGGCGGCGATTCGCAAACATGTTGAAGCGCTGCCGGAGCGGCAGCGGGCTGCCGTGATCATGCACAAGTACCAGAACATGGACTACAAGCAGATTGCGGCTGTGCTGAAACTGAGTGAGTCGGCCACCAAGTCGTTGCTGTTTCGCGCGTACGAGACGTTGCGCGAGACGTTGAAAGAGTTCATTTAGCAATAAACTGTAATGAGTAAGGTGTGGTTATGAAGTGCGGCAAACTTCGGGAAGAGTTGATGGAAGCGGTGCTCAGCGGGCCGGAACTGGCCAACCCCGCAGTGCAGGAACATCTGGCTACCTGTGCGGCATGTGCCGGCGAAGTGGCGTCGCTGCGGCGTACGATGGAGTTGTTGGGCGAATGGCAGGCTCCGGAGCCGTCGCCGTATTTTTTGCCACGAATGCGGGCGCGAATGCGAGACGAGCGCACGCATGAGCCCGGGGGGTTCTGGGCGTGGCTGCGGCGTCCGGCAATTGTGACAGCGGCGGTTGGGCTGATCGCGGTGGGCGTCGGGATGCTGGAGGGCTTCCACTGGAAGTCAACGCACCCGGAAAATCTAGCCCACAATGTTTCGCAGACAGTTCCTACCAGCGCTGCAGTGACCGACTTGCAATATCTGGACAACCACGCTGATCTGTTTGCCGATTTCGACGCTCTAGACGACGATCAGACGGAAACGAACTAAGGACGATGCGCGCTGCTTACACCATCCTGGCTGCTTTAATACTGGTGGCGGGAACCGTATCGGCAAAAGCAGAGCCGTTTTGGCAGCAGCATAACGTTCCTCGTCCGCCAGCGCAGCGGCAGGCGGCGCCTCCTCCGACGGCCAGCCACATGGCCCCTCAGGCTCAGCCGGTGAATCCAGGCAGTGTGCCCAAGCAGCACCTGAACGGTCCGGGTCCGCACAAGGGAGACTGGTTGCGGCAGAATGGGACGCTTACTCCGGCACAGCAAGAAAAAAAGCTGGAAAACGATCCGCTATTCCGCAGCTTGACCCCGGAGAAGCAGCAGAGACTTCTGGACCGGTTGCACGTGTTTAACAGCATGTCTCCCGCTAAGAAGCAGCAGGTGCTGAACCGAATGGAGACCTACGAGCACCTGTCTCCGCAGCAACAGAGGCAGGCGGATTCGTTGTACCAGCGCTATCGCGGGCTGCCTCCGGACCAGCAGGGGCAGGTGTCGCAGGCGTTTCGCCAGTTGCATCAGATGTCTCCGGAGCAGCGTGAGCAATACTTCAACTCCGATGAATTTCGCAACAGCATGAACGAAGAGCAACGCAGCTTGCTGCGCGGCATGTCGGAGTTGTATCCGAACCCAGCGAAGTGACCTTCGCGCTTCTCTTCCCTTGAAAATTCATGAGTGCCGGAGGAGACCCAGCGTCCGTTTGCGACTATTGGGCGGGTGCGAGCTCGTGAGCGATGCTGCCGCTGTAAAGGGCGCTGACATCGCGGGGATCGCCATCAGCGATGATTGAGCCCCGTTCGAGCAGGATGGCGCGGTCGCAGTTCTCGACCACTTGCTCCATCGAGTGGGACACGAAAAGAATGGTCTTGCCCGCCCGGCGGAACATGCTGATGCGCTCGAAGCACTTCTTCTGAAAGCCAATGTCGCCGACGGCGAGGACCTCGTCGAGGATGAGGATGTCGGGATCGACCTCGGTGGCGACGGCAAACGCCAACCGCGTATGCATACCGGAGGAGTACTGCTTGATGGGAGCATCGATGAAGTCGCCGATCTCGGCGAAATCGATGATGCGCTGCTCGCGTTCCTTCATTTGCTCGCGGGAATGGCCCATCAGCAAGCCACTGAGCAGGATGTTCTCTCGTCCGGTAAGTTCGTGATGAAAGCCGGCGCCGAGTTCAATGAGGGGAGCCAGCTTGCCGAACACGTGAACGGTTCCGGCCGTGGGCCGATAGATGCCGGAGATGATCTTGAGCAGTGTGCTCTTGCCGGAGCCGTTCGCGCCGATGATGCCGAGCATCTGCCCTTCGGGAACCTCCAGTGATAGGTGCTTCACAGCATAGAAGTCGTGGTAGCGGGTCTCGTACCGAAAAAAATTCGCGAAGAGTTCGCGCATGCTGTCCGGACGGTCGTGAATCACGCGAAATCGCTGCGTCACGTCCTCGAGCTGGACGGTGATGGGGCGCGAATTGTGCGGGGAACTAGACATAGAAGACAAAATCGTCCTGGTACTTGCGGAAGACGGAGTAACCAATCACCAGAGCCACAAAGCCGCAGACGAACGAGGCCGCGATGGAGGTCCAGCGCGGCAGCATGCCGTAGTACACCGCGAGGCGAAAGCCATTGATGACGTAGATGATGGGATTGAGCTTAAACAGCCAACGCATGTTAGCAGGAATGAAGTCGAGGGCGTAGATGATCGGCGTGAAATAAAACCACGCGGAAAGCACCACCTGCACAATATGGGAAACGTCGCGGTAGTACACGTTCGCTGCGGCGAGCAAGAACGTTACACCGAGTGTGAAGATCACTAGCGCGAGAATGGGGATCGGGAGGTAAATCCAAGTCCAATAAAAGGGGTGTCCCATCAGAGCGACCAACAGCGCCAAGGGAATGAGCGACAACAGCAAGTTGACGATGTTGGCCACAACGGCAGCGACTGGAAAGACCAACTTCGGAACCGCTACCTTTTTGATGAGGTCTCCGTTGCCGACGATGGACTCGACAGCGTAACTCAGCGATTGCGAGAAAAACGTCCAGGGCATCAGTACGCTGAGAAGGAATATGGCGTAGTGAGGAATGCCAAAGCGGAGGATGGTCGAGAAGACGATGGTCAGGACCACCATCATGAGAGCCGGGTTGAGCAACGCCCATAGAAAGCCGAGCACCGAGCGTTTGTAACGGATCCTCAGCTCTTTGAGGGCCAGTTCCAAAATCAGAGCGCGATACCGGTAGGTGCCTGTGATCAAGTCCAGCAAGTTCGGATTCTCCGCAGCATCTGGCGACCCGCAAATATGGCCCAGAAAGAGAAACTGCTCTGACTTTTATGTTAACAAATCCGACCAGCTAGGGGCGGCACTGGCAATGGGAGGGAAGGCTCCCGGATATCTCCTGATGACCTTCAAATTTGCGGCGTGCAGACCAACCGAAGGCTGGTGACCATGACACTCCCCGAACGTGTGTCATGGAACGTGAGCCCTGCAACCTGGCAGGCGAACGGAGAGAGGCGCTCCAGGGCATGCAAGGTGGTGCCGTCGTAGGGAACCGGCTCTTCGGGATAATCATCCCAGGTCAATCGGAGATCCAGAAGTGGCTGTAATGCACTCCGCCGGATCCAGAACATATTTCTCAGGGGAAAATCAAAGTGCTCCGGCAACGCCCCTTCCCACCCGAACTTGGCTGCGATTACTGCTGCTATTTGGCGGTTTTCGTCCCATCCGACCAAATGCGGGTCGCTAGGAAAGACGAGACCGAGGAGGTCGTCTTGTTCGAAGGCGGCCACGATTCTGTCCAGCATGGGGTGAAGTCCCCCGACCAAGTTCTGCCAAAGGAATTCTCGCCACCGTTCACCCCAAACAGCTTCTTGCGGTTTTCCTTTCACCCACTGCTTGGCGTGCAGATGTCCAATCAGGTCGTAATGCTGGAAGTCGTCAGCCAAGCCGGGTTAAGCATGGGCCGATGTCTCGCCCACGGTTTGGCACCACAAGAACGTCCCCACGACCCAACAAAGGGGTGGAGAGTTATCGACGGATTCCCTCAGCCTTGTCCGCGCTGTCAGTAGTGAAGAACAGGTCACAACGGCTTTGGTTTCGCTCCAGGCGAGCCACCAGGTCTCGGCAGAGTTCGGGGTAGAACAGATGTACGTGCAAAGCTGTCCGCTTCACTCGAGCATAGCCAATGTAGGCAATGCCTGCGGGTTGCGTGAGAACTACCGCTGTAAAAAAATGAAATTGAGGGTGTCCCTCCTCAGAATCAAATACCTTTTGTGCCGAGCCGACCGCGCTGGCAAGTTGGCGGATGACGGCGTAGACCGTTACAAAGGAAAAGCGGTGTGGTATTGGCGATGTTCAGAATCTGTGTTTTTTCGCTCATTGCAGGGACTTTGCTGGTTGTGTTGGGTGATAATGTCTCCTGCAAGGGAATATCTAACCGGGATTGCTCCGCAAATCAGGCCCCAAAATGAAGGTGCCAGTGTCACGGCCTCTTAGAGTGGAGTGAAGAATGAGTCGTGACGTCGTGATGTCTCGACGTTCGTGGTTTATGAACAGCGACTCTACACTGACGACGAAGGAGCTTTCCCAGGTAAGCCAACACTGGGCAGAGCATCACGACGATTTTGGTCGACACACGCACTGGACCGAAGTCCCTGCCGTAAGAGCCCGAATTAACGAGAAGATCTCGGGTGAGTGCAATAAGGACCTGTTTGGTTACGTTATTGAACATTATTTCAAGGCCACGGAGCGGCAATTGGAGAGTTGCCTCTCTCTGGGCAGTGGCGGGGGAGAGCTGGAGAGGGGTCTCGCGCAGTATGTCATCCCGAAAATCCATGTTGGCGTAGAGATTTCTGGACCGTTGGTTGCCCTTGCCAGAGAGCAGGCAGCAGGATTTCCCCACATTCAGTATCGTCAGGACGACCTAAACACCTGTGAGCTAGGCGAAGGTGAGTACGATCTAGTCATTGCTCACCAGTCACTGCACCACGTTCTGAACCTGGAGGGACTTTTCCATCGGATCAAGCGGTGCATGAAACCAAGAGCCATTTTTGTCTTCGACGAATATGTTGGTCCTCGCCGATTTCAATGGAGTGACCGACAACTGGAGTGCATAAACGGACTGATTCATGTGCTTCCCGAAAGCTTGAACCGGAATGTCGAGAAGGGACGCCGCAGAGATAACGTGATTCGCTGCACACCGAGACAAGTCGCCAAAATGGATCCCTCTGAAGCGATTCGATCGGACGAGATTGTTAAGCTTGCCAGGGACAACTTTACGATTGTCGAATACAAGCCTTACGGTGGAACGATTCTGCACATGTTATTGGCTCTGACTGCCGGCAATTTCATGAACGACGAAGCAAAACCGTGGCTTGACATGTTGTTCCAAGTTGAGGACTTGCTCCTTCCGGAATTGGGAAGTGACTTTGCCGCCATGGTATGCGTGTTGCCAGAAACCCAAGGTTGAGCCTGCGACAAACTGACTTTACCTAGTGCCCATTTAACCAGCTGGCAGCACACATGACTACCGCGCACAGCCTCTGGTAGCAGTACCGACCTGCAGTGACCGCCCTCGCGACGTGGCAATCAGTGGAACTATGCTCGTGTCTTGGCTGAAAACCCAAAGAGAGGCGGAGTTCTCGTGGCTGCGTGTTCTTGCCCAGTATTTACTTCAGGAATTTGGGTGCATCCGAGGAAGAATTTCGCCGAGTAACTTCTGGTTCGCTTACCATCGGAGCTTAGCTTGGTTACTGCGCCACGAGGTCGTCATCTTGACGCCTGCACAGCAGAAGCAGGCGGACCGGTTGTTCCAGCAATATCGCGCGCTGCTGCCTGATCGCAGTCGCACGTTTCGCAAGGCTACAAATAGCTGCAGAAGATGAGCCTTGAGCATCAGGCGCAGTACTTCACCTCGGATGAGTTCCCAACGGTCTCAATGACCAGCAACGCAGCCTGCTACAGGGCACTTCGGAGCTGTATCCCAATCCCTCCAGGTAGGTCCCGTTTTGATTTCTCAGCATCCAAAAAGGGTCTTGTGTCGCCGTCCTGCACTGTGGGACGGCGACGCGAAGAGAGGACCGCTAGGACGCTGAGCATATCTGTGGTCAATACAAAGCGGCAGTCACCCGTATCATCGCGACGGAGCTCGCAAAATTGGCGTTGTCAACAATCATCGTGGGACGAGTCCATTTTGATCCTTCTGGAGTAACGACTGAGATGCAGTCGAGGGAACGCTGCCCAGCCCAATCGATTAGCTCTTGCGAAATGCAGATTAAGCGGTGGCGTTCGCATGAAGCGCGAAATCCATCTGCCGACACCGAAGCTGCTCGAAGTGCGCTGGGTGCTTCTTCGCGTTCGCATCCGGCGAGATTCGAATGATGAAGAAATCCAATGCCGTCTGTGGTCAGTTTGTGCGACAACTCCTGTAAATAACTGTCGATCACATCGGCTTCAACGTGTACGAGAGAGTCGAAGGAGAAAGCAAAATCAAGTGAGTCATCCGCAATCATGCAGAGCGTCCGGCCATCGTTCACATGGTATGTAATGTTTGAACTATCGCGAAACCTAGACCGGCAGTGCTCAATGCATTTCGGTGTTAAATCGACTACGTCCAGGCGCTGACAAAGATACTGGAGATATTGAGTCCACCGACCGAATCCCGGCGCAATTTCGAGGATGCTTTTGCAAGGTACGTACCTGTGAATACGGGGCAAGATAGTCCAACACCACTCGACTTCGGCTGAGCCCCATGGCGCGGACCATTCCTCCCCAGTGCCCGACCAGTCGTAGGCTTGTTGCCACACACGCAAATTCTCTTCGAGATTCATTAGAAAACCATAGCACACAACAAGGCAGCATTTGGAGAACTGCTTAGTTAGTCGGGCTAGACTAGGACTCGTCTCATAAATGGGCGGGACATGAAGGCCGAAGTCCCTCAGGAGCTAAAGCCCGTGTCTCGTGGGCTCCAGGCGGCACGGCTGAAGCCGTGTCCTTTTAAAACCGATCTATCAGACAGCTAACAGCTTCTAATGGGTTGCAGCCAGTTCCAGCAGCGTCAAGCTCTTATAGAAATTGACAACCTCGGATGGATCGCCATCGGAGATGATTTGTGCCTTTGTCGACAAGACGACGCGATCGCAGTGCTCTGTGACCTGCTGCATGTTGTGAGACACAAAGAGGATGGTCTTTCCGTTTTGCGGAAGTTCTCGATGCGGGCAAAGCACTTTTCCTGGAATGCGGCATCAGCTACAGCAAGGATTTCATCCACCAGAAGGATATCGGGATTGACGTCGGTGGCCACGGCAAAGGCAAGCCTAGTGTGCATTCCGGAGGAATACTGCTTGATGGGAGCGTCCATGAACTCGCCAATATCGGCAAAGTCAATGATGCTCTGCTCCCGGACCTTCATTTCGTCTTTGGAATAGCCCATCAGCAACCCATTCAGCAGGATGTTTTCGCGTTCCGTCACTTCGTGATGGAAGCCGGCGCCTAGCTCGATCAGGGAGCGAGGCTGCCATTGACCGTCACGCTTCCAGCTGTGGGACGATAAACGCCAATGATCTTCAGCAGGGTGCTCTTGCCGGAGCCGTTGCGGCCGATTAATCACAACATCTGGCCGACGGGGACATCGACTGACAGGTCCCGAATCGCATCGAAGTTGTGGTAGTTAACTGCTTGCCGAAGGAACTTGGCGAACAGCTCGCGCAGGGTGTCGGGGCGTTCCTGGATAACGCGAAAACGCCGGGTGACGTTCTCGAGGCGTACTGCAATTGTTTCCGAATGACCCGTCTGGCTAAGACATAGTAGACGAACTCATCCTGAAATTTGCGGAAGAACGCGAAACCAATGAACAAAGCGACCAATCCGCAGACGAACGATGCGGCAACCGACTGCAAACGCGGCAACTGTCCGTAGTAAACGGCGAGACGAAAGCCATTAATCACGTAGATGAGGATTGAGTTTGAAGAGCCACCGCTGGTTGGGGGTATGAATTCGATTGCGTAGATGATGGGCGTGAAGTTAAACCAGGCCGAGAGCACGACCTGAAGAATATGAGCCACGTCGCGATAGAAGACGTTTGCCCCCGCAAGGAAGCATGTCATGCCCAGCGTAAAGAGAATCAACGCCAACATGGGCACTGGCAGGTGAGCCAAGTCGGGTAGAAGGGGTGACCCAAGACGAGAACGACGAGAGCCATCGGTAGCAGAGAAAGCAAGAGATTGATGGTGTTGGAAACCACTGCAGCAACCGGAAAAACCACCTTGGGCACTGACACCTTCTTGATGAGTTAGCCGTTGCTTACGATGCAGTCCACACCATAGCCGATCGACTGCGAGAAAAACGTCCACGGAAGGAGAACACTGAGCAGGAAAATGGCGTAGTGCGGGATACCGAAGCGAAGAATCGTCGAAAAGACAATGGTGAGAACCACCATCATATGGGCTGGATTGAGCAGTGCCCGAAGAAATCCCAGAACCAAACGTTTGTAGCGGAGTTTGAGCTTCTTGAGGGCCAACTCCCAGATCAAAGCTCCTCGGCGATAACGTGTAGCTTCTATCCTATCAAAATGCGCAGAGGGGTCGAGAAGCCGCAGGGGCTGAAGCCTCGACATGTTTTCGAGCGCGTTCGGCGTAGCTGAAGCCATGCCCTGAAACGAAACAGGCGTCGATTCGGGTTGTTCCGCATTGCTGCGGAGGAAAACGAAAAAGCAGATCTCTCGGCGCCCCGCCCGGCGGGGCGCCGAGAGATGACAAGGTTAAATGTCTTGTGCGGCGCAGCTAAGACTGCGCCCCTTCAAAACGCGGACAGACGTGATTCTCCAGTCACTGGCGGAATCGGCCCAGACGCGGGATTGATGGCGCCGAAGCTAGAGCGTTTCCCCTGTTACTGTATAGCATAACCGCAATGGGCAAACCAGGCGGCCGCGTGGTGCGGCGTAACCGCAGCCAGGGCGTCCACAATCGCCGATTGCAGCGTTTCCACCGTGCGCGCCTTGGCCGAACGGAGCTGCTGTTTGATTTTCGACCAAGCTTGCTCGATGGGATTGAAGTCTGGCGAATAGGGTGGTAAGTACAGCAACTCTGCCCCCACCGCCTCCAGCAAGCGGCGCACGCCTTCGACTTTGTGGGCGGGCAGATTGTCCATGACCACCATCTGCCCCGGCTGCAAGCGCAGGCACAGCACCTGCTCCACGTAGGCCAAGAAAACATCGCCATCGGTGGGGGATTCCACCGTCATGGCCGCAATCATTCCTGTAAGCTCATCGCGCTCAACAGGGTGAGAGTGCGCCAATGCCAACGGGCGTACCCTCGGCCACGCGCTCACCTTGCGGAGCTCGGCCATAGCGCCGCGTCATTTCCGTGGTCGCGTTCACCACGCCTGACCTCGGGCTTGGATGGCCGCCGTATCTTGCTCTTGGGCGTGGAGCGACTTTTTTTCCGCCGCAGCCCCATCCTGTGCAGCACCCGCCAGAGATGCTGCAAGCTGATCCGGATGCGCTCGTTCGCCCACAGTCGTTGTTGCAGCTCCACCAGCGTGGCGTCGGGTGGTTGCTTTACCAGCCGGCGTATCTTCCCCTGCACCTCCCCCGTGATGCGGCTGCGCGGCCCGTGACGCTGCTCCATCCGTTCCATCTGGCCCGTCCGTTTCCGCTGGCGGGATATCTTCCACGCCCAGGGGACACTCACCCCAAACCGCTTGGCCAGTTCCCCCAGGCTGCCCTCGCCGCGGTCGTGCGCCTCCAGCAGCTTCCGTCGCAAATCGTCGGAATACGCCTTCGCCATGCTGAATTGTTCGCGGATTCCTCGCCATCTCTACTATACATCAACAGGAGAAATGCTCTAGAGTTCTGCCGAGGACCACGTCACGCCGGGCACGTGTGTAACGGCAAAATCAAAACCTGCTGCCTGACAGGCGAATGGTGAGAGGCGTTCCAGAGAACGCAGCAAAGTCCCATCGTAAGGGAGCGGCTCTTCGGGATACTGGTCCCATGTAAGTCGAAGGTCGAGGAATGGCCGCAAGGCGGCACGACGCACCCAGAACATATCGCCGAGAGGGAAGTCGAAATGCTCGGGCAAGGGGCCGTTCCAACCGAGCCGTGGAGCCAGCTTGGCGGCGCAGTCACGGTTGTCGTCCCAGCCGACGAGGTGCGGGTCGCTGGGGAACACTAATCCGAGGCGCTCATGGTGCCCGAAGGCCGCGACAATACGGTCTATCATCGGATAGAGACCGCCTAGTAAATTCTGCCAAAGGAACTCGCGCCAAGCCTCGCCCCAGTCGTTCTCCGCGGGCTTGCCGTCCGCCCATTTGCTGCACTTGGAGTGCACATGTCCAACGACTTCGTAGTCGTCGAGCTCGGCGGCGAACTCAGTGAGCAGGGGCCCCAGGTCGCGTCCCCGGTTGGGAACGACCCGGACCACGACCTTGCCGCGTGTGTATCCGCTCAGGTATTGAGTGAGCCAATTGGCCTTGGCGCCTTCATTCGTGGTGATCAACAGATCGCAATCAGACCGATTGGGGGCTAGATGCGCGATAAAGTCCGGGCAAAGTTCGGGATTAAAAAAGTGAGCGTGCAGGGCGATAGGCCGCTTCACTTCTGCGATCGATTCGAACCCGTCGCCTGGGCGCAGGACAGTCATCTGCCACGGCCCTGACGGTTCACCACGGCGCACGAAATCAGCGAAAGGATCTGCTTTATCCGGCAAACACTCGTGATGAGCGGCCGCATAGATCCTGGGATTGAATCCAGGGGCAGGACGGCGCAAGTAGGGGTCGTGTTTCACCGGTGCCTCACAGCCGCGAGCGCTCCAGAGGGCGAGATAGCGGTGAATCGTCGTCTCGCGAGGTTCGACTGTTTGGACACTCCCAAGAAACATTTCCTGATCGAAGGCAGGGTGCTGAGCGAGAGTAGCAAGGTCAGCCGCTCTCTGCCGCATGCGCGACGAGGCGGACTTGCCCAACACTTCTAGTTTTGCGAAGTAACCTTCCAAATCAAAGACGGCCCGCGCGAGCTCAAGTGTGAATCGGGAGACACGCGAATACAGTTCGCGGTCGGTGGCCAAGTCGAGAATGACTTGTGCCGCAGCGTCGCTGTCGAGGTAGTCGACGACGCCGAGCGCGGTATCGGGGTGGTCGAGCAGCAGGTCCGCGATTCCGCTGGCGTCGCGAAAGCAGACCACGGGAGTACCAGTAATCGCGGCATCAATCGCTGAATTCGGCAGGGGGTCGAGCCGGGAACTGAGGAAGAAGGCATCAGCGATCCGATAGGCCGGTTCGACGTTGGACACGACGCCGAGGAAAGTAACGTCCTCGGAAAGACCCGAGCGATCAATCTGCTCCTTCAAGTAGACGCAGTAGTTCATGTCCTTTTCAGGACGGTAGCCATCGCCCACCCACAGGAAATGGATTGGACGCTGGGGGTGGCGGCGAGCGATTGCTGAAGCGGCGGACAGAAATAAGTCGACACCTTTACGCACCTGCACAAGCCCTACGCTCAGAACGATGAAGATTCCATCCTTCTCGCGTTTGGCAGCGAGGCGGGCGAGGGTTTGGGATGCTGGTTCTTCGTTGGGGTTGTCGAACTCGCCGGGAGGCAGCTCGGTCACTCCCTGGGGAAGGATGCGAATCTTACGCGCGACGAGATTCGGATGAGCCTCTTCCGCCGCTTTGGCAACGATTGGGGCAGAGAAAACGACCTCGGTGGACCAATCCAGCGCGGAACTGAAGGAGGACGCCGGTTTGACGCAGGAGGCAAATTCGTGAATCAGAATCAACGTCGGGACGAAGTGCCGAATCAATGGTTCGATCGTCAAGCGGCTCTCGCAGCTGTTGACAATCGCGAAGGCGTATTTCCTTTCTCGAAGGAACGATTTCAAAGAATGCTCGAGGTCGACAGGATTGCGCCGGCATCCCAGAAACGGGCCGTACACTTCGACACTGATATCAAGGTAATGGGACTCAAGCTCCCCTTCGCCAAGGCGAATGGTGAAGACATTGTAGCGTCGGGCAAAGAAGCGGCCAATGTTCCAACCGAGAATAGGCGCGCCCGTACGAGTAGCGTCGTGCACGACTACAATCAGGTTTTCCCTGGCGGGATCAAATTTGGCGCGTCCCAGGCGGCGAACATTGGCGGGAGTTGGCAATCGACCTTCGCCGCGGCCGAAGTCAATAAAGTGAAGCAGGCGGTTTACTCGGCCTGCAGCGACGTCGGGGTTCCGCTCATGGTAGTACGCGGGATCGAACTCCGGCGACGGCGCCAATCCTAATTGCTCGCCGACGGTGACATAGTGGACTGCGGGATCGAGACCCTTCGCGCCGGGTCTGAGATGGGCGACGTAGTATGAGTCGCTAAAGAGGCCGCTATTGCGGACGCGATGGGCGCGGTATTCAATTTCTCCGCGAGTGCCATACATCGGCCATCCGGCAGAGCGCAGCGTAAGCCAGGTGATGGCGGGCGGGCCGTAGGCGCCCATCGCAGCAAAGTACGGCAGCAGGAACGTTCCTGGGAACGAGTCATTGGGTTCGAGGCTGAACCGCCAGCCGGTTTCGAGATAGTGCCCGATGGGATCGCTGCGGGTTTCTTCCCCGGCCCGAGCAACGTAGCCTAGTGGGTCAAAGATTCCGCTTTCGGAGAGCAGGGCCCTCTCGGACGCCACGTCGCGATTGCTTAGCCGCGGGTCATAGCTGTTGATGGCAATCTCTGTCATTTACGCGAAGGCCTGCCTTCGGCAGTAACAATACATTAGACTAGACGCCATGTAACGGCTACAAGGCGCAAACTCCCCACATTCTTAAAAGTGCGGAAAAACAACGGAAAGAGAACTTGAGCGGACATCACCTGATCCTAGGAGGTTGCGGATTCATAGGGCGCCATGTCGCTCTACTTCTGGCACGCAAAGGCTATAACGTCGTCATCGCCGATCGGGTTGAGCCGGACTTCCGGTTCCCGCCAGATGTGGAAGGCAGGATCAGTTGGCAGCGACTGGAGTTTGCTTCAGCGGACTGGGAGAACCTGATTCGACAAGCGGATGTGATCCATCATTATGTGTGGACTTCGCTGCCGGCGAGCGCGAACAACAATCCATTGGGGGACCTGAGCGCAAATGTGGGCGGAACGCTGACGTTACTCGAAGCTGTGCGGCACAGGGGTGGAGGGCGCATCGTCTTTGCCTCTTCGGGAGGCACGGTCTATGGCCGGTTGCTCAAGTGCCCGGTGCCAGAAGACCATCCGATGATGCCAACCACGGCGTATGGCGCGGGGAAGGCAGCGGCAGAGATTTACTTTGGCCTGTACCGCACGCTGCACGGAGTAGATTGCCGCGTGGGGCGCATCTCTAACCCATACGGAGTCGGGCAGGTCATCGCCCGAGGACAGGGGGCCGTCACAACGTTTCTGCACCATGCACTACACAAGCAACCAATCGTGATCTGGGGTGATGGCGAAATCGTGCGGGACTACATCCACATTACCGATGCGGCCACCGCCGTGGTCAATTTGGCCTTGCGGCCAGACGTGAATGACTTTCATACCTACAACATCGGCAGCGGCGTTGGATTGAGCCTGAACAACATCATTGCGCAGATCGAAAAGTCGTTGAACCAAAGGCTGAAGGTACGCAGAGAAAAGGGTCGAGCCTTTGACGTCCCGGTCAGTATTCTTGACATTTCTCGAGCGAGGAATGCGTTGGGATGGAAACCGCAATTATCGTTCGCGGAAGGCATCACTCGCACGCTAGCAGACTTGAGAAGCAACTCTCCGCTATCAAGTTAGAGCAGTTCCTTAGTAGCTATATCCCAGAGAATAGATTTGGGTTAAGGCAGGGATGGCGATCTCTGCAAAGCGTGATGCACCGACCCTATTCCGACGATTTGCGCTGCAAACTGCTGGAGGCGTACGAGGCTGGCCGCGGGAGCCTGCGGGAGCTGGCCGAGCAGTTCGGGGTCAGCTGGGGGTACAGCAAGAAGATTCGTGCTCAGCAGCTGCAGAAGGAACGAGCGCCGCAGACCCGCCATGGTCCACCCAGCCGCCTGACGGCAGCCGTGGAGCAGCAGTTGCGGTCCGCCCTGGGAAAACAGCCCGACTTGACTTTGGCCGAACTGCGACAACGACTGGCCGAGCGAGCGGGAGTCGACATCAGCCGCTCGCGCTTGTGGGTGTGGCTGCAGCGATTGGACTTGCGTCATAAAAAAATCGCTCCGGGCGCAAGAGCAGGACTGTGGGGAGAACCTCTGGCGCCGCCAGGCCTGGTGGGAGCAAGTAAGCCAACTGGATCCCGCCTGTCTGGTCTTTCTCGATGAAAGCGGCGTGACCACGGAAATGACGCGCCGCTACGGTTGGGCAGCGCCAGCCTCCGCCTCTGGGAAGCGGTTCCTGTCGGCCACTGGGCGTACCCTAACCGTGTTGGCTGCGTTGACCACGGCGGGCGTGCTGGCCAGCATGATCATTGAGTCACCCACCGATGGCGACGTGTTTCTCGCCTTCCTGGAGCAGGTGCTGGCGCCACGGTTGGAACCGGGACAGGTCGTGATCCTGGACAACCAGGCGGCACAGAAAGTCGACGGTGTCGGCCCGTTCATCGTAAGCCGCGGAGCGCACCTGTTGTATCTGCCGCCCTACTCCCCCGACTTCAACCCCATCGAGCCAGCCTGGTCCAAGTTGAAACAATTGCTGCGCGGTGCGAAGGCCCGAGTCCTCGCACAACTCGAACCGGCGATTGCTCATGCCCTCGCCGCCACCACGCCGGAGAACGCGCAGGCCTTCTTCCGACACTGCGAATACGGGACACAGCAACAATGAAAATGCCTCTAGCCCAGCCGGTCTCGACGCGAGCTATCCAAGCATTAGGCTGGAGGTTACCAGGACAACATTGTGATGTGGGTGACGGCGAAATGGAAACCTGCGAGCTTACAGGCAAAGGGCGAGAGACGTTCCAGGGCATGCAAGATGGTTCCGTCGTATGGAACGGGTTCCTGCGGATAGTCATTCCATTGCAAGCGAAGGTCGAGGAGAGGTTGTAAAGCAGCACGCCGGATCCAGAACATATTGCCCAAGGGAAAATCAAAGTGTTCGGGTAGGTCGCCAATCCACCCGAAGCGAGCAGCAAGTTTTATGGAAAAATCGAGATTTCTATCCCAACCTACTAGATGCGGGTCGCCAGGGAAGACAAGTCCGAGTGAGTCGTCGTGTTCGAAAGCTGTGACGATGCGGTCCATCATAGGATAGATGCCGCCGATTAAGTTCTGCCATAGAAATTCCCGCCACTCATCGCCCCAGGAGCTTTCCTGGCTGTTGGAGTTCCCCCACTTACTGCGTTTCGCGTGAATGTGTCCGAGGAGGTCGTAGTTCCCGAACTCTTCACCGAAGGCGGTCAGGAAGGGGCCGATGTCGCGGCCCCGATTGAGAACGACGCGGACATGAGCCTCTCCCGCGGTGTACGTCTGCAGTTTGCGCTGCAACTCGTCAGCTTTTGCGGGAGTATCGGTGGTGACGAAGAGATCGCAGCGAGAGCGATTCGGCCGGAAATGCGCCAGCAGATCTGAGCATAGGTCGGGATAAAAAAGGTGGGCGTGTAACGCTACACGAAGCCGAACAGTTGGAGTTGATTCGAGTTTCGAGTTGTCGGGCCGCAAGACGGGCGCTTGCCATGGACCCGATGGCTTGCCCTGCCTAATAAAATCTGCGAACGGATCCACACACTTGTGAAGTCGTGACAAGTGAGCGGCAGCGTAAATGCGTGGATGAAAGCCTGGAGCGGGGCGCCGCAAGAAGGGGTCAATTTCCGGGAGGGTGGTCCAACCACGGGCGGCACCCAATGCGAGATATTGTGCAATCGTGGCCTCACGACTCTGAACCAGCTTTCTGGTTCCGAGGAACATGTCTTGATCGAAGGTGGGATCGTCCAAGAGGGTATGGGTATCAGCACGCCGTTGTTCCATCCTTACGTAAGCTTCGGTGCCGAGAGTATCCAATCGGTGCACGTAACCTTCCATGTCGAAATGGCGCCGGGCGAGAGCGATCAATGCCTGTGAGAGGCGGGCTCGCAACTGACAATTTCCAGCAAGCTCAATCAACCGATTGGCGGCGGCTTCGGCGTCCAGGTAATCGACAACGCCGAAAGCGGTTTCGGGGTCAGCTACCATGAGATCGGCCATGCCAGTGGCGTCTTGGAAGCACACAATGGGTATGCCGCGCACCGCTGCGTCGATGGTGACGTTGGGCAGGGGATCGAGGCGAGAGGTCAGTAGGAAGGCGTCCGCCACGCTGTAGATCGGCTCGAGGTCCGATACGGGTTCGAGAAAGGTTACGTACTCGGCAAGTCCTGACCGAGTTAACTGCTCGTCGAGGTAAACGGAGTAGTCGAGGTCTTCCTCTGGTTTGTATCTGTCACCAACCCATAAGAAATGAAACTTATGGTGGGGATGCTTACGAATGACGGAGGCAGCAGTAGCAAGGAAAACGTCGACTCCTTTTCGAACGATTACAAGACCCGCACCCACGACAAGGAAGGTGCCCTCCATGCGGCGTAGCTCAGCGAGCCGTTCCACCGCAGGGGGCAGCGAGTCAACCTTATCGTGAGACGCTTCGCTCTTGGGAAGAGCAACGACACCTTGCGGAAGTACGTGGGTGGTGCGTACTGCAAGGTTCGGATGAGACGCAAGCGACGATCGCTGTACAACGGAAGCGGAGAAAACGATTTCTGTGGACCAGTCGAGTGCGGTCTGCAACGCCGAAAGTGGGTTTACATACGTGGCGAACTCGTGCAACAAGAAGACGGTTGGAATGAATCGGCGTACGAAAGGTTCGATAGCCAAGCGGCTTTCCGCACTGTTGACAATGGCATAGCGATACGCACGCGCCTCCAGCAGGCTGCGCAAGGAAAATTCCATGTCGGCTTCGGTGCGGCGATTCCAGGGAAAGGGGCCGTAGACCTCAACACTGAGGGCCTCGAATTCGCTAGTCAGATCGCCATCCCACATGCGAACCGTGAAGATGTTGTACCGCCGTGCGAGATGGAGGGCAAGATTCCAACCGAGGATGGGCGCCCCGCTGCGCGAGGCTTCATGAACGACGAGAAGCACGCTTTCTTTCGCCGGGTCAAACTTGGCGTGACCTGCCGCCCTGACGTCTGCCGCCTTCGGCAACCGGCCTTCCGCACGGCCGTACTGCACATAGTGAAGAAGGTATCTCGCGCCCCCCAGGCGCATGTCTGGGTTGCGGGCGGCATAATAGCTGGAGTCGAATTCAGGCGAAGGCGCCAGTCCCATACGCTCGCCGACGGTGATGTAGTGGGTCGCCGGATCGAGCTCGGCATCGTACGTGCCCAGTTGCGAGGCATAGAATGACTCGTCAAAGAGGCCGGTATTCCGAATTGCCGCCGCGGAGAGTTCCATCTCTTGTAGGTTGCCAGGGACAGGCCAGCCGGCGGAGCGCAATAGCAGCCAAGTGATTGCAGGAGGCTCGACCTCACGAAGGCAAGCGAAATAAGGTCCCAGGATGCTTCCGGGGAACGAGTCGTTGGGCTCGAGGCCCTGGCGCCAGCCAACCTCGAGATAGTGTCCAACGGGATCGGGGCGAGCTTCCTGGCCGGCGCGCGCGATATAGCTTTGCGCGTCAAATATCCCGCTGTTCGAAAGCAAGGCACGCTCATACGCGAAATCGCGCGTCGCGACGAGCGGGCCATGACTAACAATCGGTCGGTCGACCATTTGGCGCAAATTGCCCTAGGAAGAATTCACGTGTCAGTGTACGTTCACGGCGATCGGCGAAGTAGAGAACGGAAAGCACGCTTCACCGCCCGGAGCGGCCGCTTAAGCGGATCCGGGACACTCCGCCGAATCCGTAGCGGAATGAGTAGGCCAGCGGCCTGAGCGTAAGCTGTCTTGTAGCCGTCGAGATCCCGTTCCTTGTCGTAGAGCGCCCGCTTATGGTTGTCGAGCTCATGCCGATAATTTTCGATCGCTTCTTTATGGTTCTTTAGGTCCTGCTTATAGTTTTCGAGCTCCTGCTTGTACCCTTCGATTTCCTGTCTTGCCGATTGCAAATCAAGCAGATTCCGCTGGATGGTGAGGGATTGCTGCCGCGCAATTGACTCCGACATCTGCAATCGCGTCTGCATGGATGATGCCTGATCGCGCGCACTCGCCAGTACTTTGTGGGCAGAGTCAAGATCATTGCGCAAATGCTGAACTTGCTGTTCCGCAGCGTCATTGGCGCGCTTGTACTCGGCCGCTTCGGCACGGGCGGCTGCCTCAACCCTAGAGGCGTCGTTCAGGGCTTTTTGAATGGCCGGACCGTCTTCCTTGACTTTGGCTTCGAGGGCACGCAAACGCTCCAGCTCTGGTTGTATCGCATCAATATTCGCCTGCACGTGAGCCTTCTGTTGCCGAATCGATTCCACATCGGCCGCTTTTTGATGCTCCAGCTCAAGGCAGCGAGCAAGGTTGAGAAACGCCTCGCCGCGAGCGGCAAACAATTGACGGACCGCGAAAGCGGCTTGCGTGTCGCGGCCGAGTTCAAAAAGGCGAGTGAGCGCCGGGGACTGATCGGGGCCGAGCCCTAGAACTCCCAATCCCTCCGAGTGATGAAACTCAAAAGAAGGATAGCCTTCCGAGAGCTCCTGCCACAGCCTCCAGACGCCAAATTCGTCCTTGCGAACGTTAATGTCGTGGAAGACGATAACAGCAGAGGGGGAAGTTGCGGTCCTCCAGATCTCGAAATCGTGCCTTACGGCGTCATAGGTGTGGAGGCCGTCAATGTGCAGGAGGTCGATGCTGCCATCAGCAAAGTATTGTCGCGCCTCGTCGAAGGTGGAGCGAACCAGTCGGGAGAAGCGCCCGAAATAATTCTGATTGAAGACATCAAGCTCCTGAAAGACGCTTTCGTCGTAGAAACCAGCATGTTCATCGCCCTTCCACGTATCCACCGCGAAGGCGCGCGACGGCAACTCAAGACGCGAAATTGCCTGGCAGAAAGCTGAGTAAGAGTTACCGCTGTGAGTGCCCAGTTCAACCAGGATGCGAGGCTTCACGACCTTCGCGAGCCAGAAAGCAGTGGCCAAATGACCCGTCCATGCTCCAGGCAGGGCCAGACGCAAAGGCTCCCAAAAATACTCGTCACCAATCTCAAGCGTCTCGATGATTTTCTGCAATTCGGGAGAGCATTCGGCGAGTTTCATGAACTTGGAATAACCGCTTCTGTCGCGCGGTCCCCGCAAGCATAGGACGATCATTTCGAGAATACTTAGCGTCGAATGCCTATCGTATCATGCAATGCTCAAACCGCACGGGCATAGCCGAGGAGCGCGAATTCTGCTGCGTTTCCGAGTCGTGTGGAAGGAAGCCCAACAGTGCTTACGCGGCCGACTCAGTAAGGTATTCGAGCAAGGCCAGCCTAGCTAACGCGAAGTCGTAAAGCGCTTGATCCTCGCGGATTGCGTGCAGCAAGATGCTCCCAACTTCGTCGTTGTGGTGAATCCAACTTAGGTCGTCGCGAAAATCGAAAGAAGTGTTCTCAAGTGGAATCTCCCTTGGGGGAAGATCAACGTCTACGCGCGACAGCAAAGCCCGTAAGGCCTTGACGCTGCGGTTCATCTGGTCACTCACGCCCACGAAAAAGAAGCGCTTAAGAAGTTGTTTGGCGACAGGGAGCCGGTGTTTCAGAAAATACGGATCCATGCGAAACGGTCCGATTTCGCCCGGCAAGGCGTATCGGGAGAAGAAGTTGACTGTATAGTTTTCTTTAAAATTCACTTCCCGGTGGCAGGTTAAGATCCACTGGGCGATGTCCCGAACCGACATCGAAGTAGGGTCGGGTGGTAAGGACTGGATCAGGGTCGAGTCGCTTTGGATGTTGAGAAAATTCTTCCTGACGTAGGTGATGTAGGAAATGAATTGGTCTATCGGATTGCGTAGAAAAGTCACGTACAGCATGTCACGACCGGCGAGCTTCTCGGGGAAGGTGCGGACGAAATGGGAACTGAATCCGCGCACGCTGTGGTCACTAAGAAGCGCGGCGAGATCAGCCTCGGGATAAACATAGAAAGTATCGGGCACGTATAGGGCCAGATGAGCCAGTCCGAATTGCTGTATCAGGAACATGCGGAAGGCGGTGCCGCCGCATTTGGGCACATGAATATGAGCAATGACTGGGTCCGAGAGGTGCCGCAGGTAGCGTTGTGAGAACTCCCGGTATGCTATCCGACTTTTGATCTGTCCAAGAATGGAACTCAGCATGTAATGCTAGTCGTGCGACGCATGTTGTGTAGTGTTACGCGTGCCACAATCCTAGGGAAGCACGATGTGCTGCAGAGTGCGGACGGAGGCAAGGCGCTGGAGTCGCATCCTGTCGCGACAAGTTTTGAAGGACACAATCCAGGCGTGCAGGCCGATCGCCGTAAAGGTTATCACAAACGGCGAAGCAGGCGATAGATAAACGACGATGCTGACGTTCATACCCGCTGTGGCTTTGACATAAGCCATGAGCACAATGTAGGTAGCTACTGAGGTGGCGCTGGCTAATCCCAAAGCTAGCAGGGGAGCGGCCAACGGGAATCGGCGGCGGAAGAAAATAGCCAGGAGGAGGCCTAGCGCAGCCACGCCCCCCATCTTCGGGAAAAGGTAAGCGTAGATGGGCGCAATGCGATTAGCGATTTCTACCTGTAAACTGCGGCGACGGTCGCGAAGCGCAAAGGCATCTATGCCCGACGCGGTGTCGACATAGCCCATGAGCGTGGCGGTTTGGCCGGAGGGGGGAATAGGGCCGGGGCGCACCAAGCTGTTCAACGGGAACTTCGCCAGTCCAGTACCGGGAACATCCAACACGAGATCGCAATTCGGAATCGGGCAGTTTGTCCTCAACTCAAAACGAAATGACTTTAGCGCAGAATAGACACGTTCGACGTCAGGCGCAGGAGTCCGTGTAACTGTGGTGTCAGACGGTTCTGCCGTGCGACTTTCCACCCGAAGACCTGGCGTGCCGGCCGCAGCTGCAACCCAACCTCGAATGACGATAGGCGCCTTTTCGGGGAGATAAATGTCATCAATTGTGTCGGCGAATATGGCGATAGCATCGTCAGAACCGACGCTGGGCATTGGGATGACGGGTCCCTCGACCATTTTAAAGACTAAGCGCGTGATGGCTCTTGCGGGGCCCCACGCCAACCTCAAATACTCGGGACGAAACGGTGGCTGCATGCTCGCTCTTGCAGGGAGGCAGGTGATCTTCTTGGCTTCGCACGCAGCATCAATCTGATCTGCCATGGCGCCGTAAAAGCGCATGGCATCCGCTCCTGACTTGTAATGGCCGGCATTAGCAACGGCGTCGCGCAGCTCCCACATGGCAACGCCAGTTTCAACCTCATCACACGGCTTGAAGACGGAGTAAGAGCACGTTATTTGAAGCCACATGTCTCTCGTGGAACCCTCCAGCGACGGGGCGAGCTCGTGAGTTGCTGGGCTAACGTCGTACGCGCGCTGCCGCACATCTTTCGGAAACGGGACCAGGTAACGGGAATGGTCGGGTTGAATACGCGAAAGTGCGCCGTAGGCACGTAGGAAGTTTCTGGCGCGGAACTCGTTGGTTTCAAAAATCCCGTAATAGCGGTAGTTCAGCGCAGCAACGGTCCAGTCGGCGGCCGTGAATACAATGAGCGCTATCGCCAGAGGCGTGCCAATGGCTTTCAATTGTGCCGAACGGCTGGGGAGGTAGTGGTTCTCCGGTGCCAACGACCAGCTAGGGCGAAAAATTCCGAGCAGTGCAACGGCGAGGATAACCGCCAGTGCAGGAACAAGCCAGGCTCCTTCTTCGCGTGTCAGCCAATACGCAGTTCCAGACAGGCCAAGGCCCCCACCGAGCACGACATGTCTGCGCCAACCGTGGGGAGAGGCCGGCGGAGGGAAACCGATCATGACAACAAGGGTCACGACGAGCAGCGCTACGCTTAGATAAATGCCTTGCCGGAGGACCCGCGCCAGGCCGTAGTTCCATAGGACCGGGTTGAATGCAAGAAGCGCAAACATAACCAAGCTCAGGGCATTGCCAACAAAACGCCGGGCGACCCCTGCTGTCAAACCGCAGACAAACAGATACAGGATGTGCTCGACAATCTTGAGCGGTATCGAGGTCCAGAACGCTGCAGCAATGAACATCGGGTAGAAGATGCCCTTCGCCAACGTGAGATTGTCATATGGCCCAAGCCATTGGCCTGCGGCCAGATAATGCCCTAAACGCACGAAAAGCTGGTCATCGTGTTTGTAAACGGGCATTGCGGTAAGTGGAAAACCCGAACGAAGCCAGAGACTGAAAGCAGCAATTAAGAGTAAAAGGATCCAGTATCGTTTGGAGCTCATGGACTTAATCAGCATTGTGCCGCGTTGAGCAGAGCGCGCAACTCATCTGCTTGGAAAATTTCCGTCGAGAGCCGCGAGAGGAACCGGCTCGGATGAAGAAAGTACGAAGCAAGTTCACCGACGTGTGCAGCATCCCGCTCTGAGACGTCCCGTGACAAAAGCGGTTCAAAAACTAAGCATATCATTCGGCGGTCAGAAGCTACGGTGTTGACGACCGGCCTCCAGTCGGCCCTCGGCGTTCTACAAGAGGATAGCGGCTTCAGAATGTGCTAACCGCGCACCATGCTCTGTCGAGTTCGAGCCTGCTCCACTCGGGTTAACATCTGTCGTCGAGCTCTGTTGGGTTTCGCTGGGCTTTTTCTTCGCCGCCAACATCACAACTGTGCGTTTCACTCCCCGCGAACTACGCGATGCCTTCCAGGAATTGTCGTAGCATTAAAGAGGATGGCGCTCTACGGCAAGAACATTCTGAGAGACCGATCATGAACGCATTGAACCGTGCTGAACGGGTGTCGGACTTTTGGGGCGATGAGAAAGCAGAAGTTCGAAAGCACAACTGGCTCGAGCATCCCGTAGCCAGGGCCTTTATCAACTTTCGCGTCTCAGGAGACCCTGAAGTTGGCGTGGCGGAGCATTGGCGCCGGACCTACCTTCCCACACCGGTGCCGCTAGCTCTGTCAGTGGGATGTGGTTTCGGCAGTTTCGAGCGGGATACATTGCGCATGGGTCTGGCACAGAGATTTGACGCGATCGATATCTCAAGCAAAGCCATTGAACAAGCGAAAGCTTACGCTGCGGAAGTCGGACTCGAAGACAGAATCTCCTACTCTGCGGTCGATTTGGAGCGGGAAACGCTCCCTGAGAATCGCTACGATGCGATCTTTGGGGTCTCATCCATCCACCATGTCAAGGACCTTGAAGGGTTATTCCGGCAATGCCGCCAAGCACTAAAGCCCGGTGGGTTGTTTTTTCTTGAAGAATACGTCGGCCCCTCACATTTCCAAATCGAGCCCAATACTGTGCGGTTGATCAATCAGGTCTTAGGCTTGCTTCCCGAGCGGTACAAGAGGAGCGTGTACTTGGAAGGACGCCCGCGGGACACTTACGAAAATCCACCCCTATCATGGTTCGACGAGAACGATCCATCCGAAGCGGTAAGGTCTGCGGAGATTGTCCCGGTCCTAAAGCGAGATTTTGAGATTGTCGAGTACCGACCGTATGGCGGTGCATTGTTGCACATGCTCTTGTCGGGTACAGCGGGTAATTTCGACCCAACGATCGACGCCGATGTTGCCTTGCTTCGGATACTGGCGCTCACCGAAGTCTGGCTAGAAAATGCTGGAACGCTGAGGTCAGATTTTGCGGCCATTGTCGCGAAGCCAAGGTGACAAGCGATTGTGCAGAAAGTCCACAAACAGACGCGAAAACTTGTCAGTTCTGTCGCGGCGCCCTCACACCAATCGTTTCATCATGCTAATCTGGATATTTGAGTAGGCAGATGTCGAACGTGATTGAGTCCCCAGCAAATTTCGCCTCACTGTTTCTTGCGGAGGTCGAACAGGTTGCGCGCCAACTCGATGTACCCTCAATCGAGCGTATGGCTTCGCGGCTGGCCAGCGTTCGGGAACGCTCAGGTCGTGTCTTTATCCTGGGGGTCGGCGGGAGCGCGGGTAATGCCTCGCATGCGGTCAACGATTTTCGAAAGCTCGCGGGCATTGAAGCATACGCGCCTACCGACAATGTTTCGGAATTGACAGCCAGAACCAACGACGAAGGTTGGCCGACGGTGTTTGAGGCGTGGCTGCGGGTCAGCAAACTCCAGTGGCGCGACGCAATTCTGGTGTTCTCAGTGGGCGGGGGCAGCGTGGAGCGCAATGTCAGTCCGAACCTCGTGACGGCGCTCGACTATGCAAAGTCGGTTGGCGCAAGCGTGCTGGGCATCGTCGGGCGAGACGGTGGTTACACGGCGAAAGTAGCGGACGTTTGTGTGATTATCCCGACTGTGCATCGTGACCGGATCACACCACATTCTGAAGCATTTCAGGCGATCGTCTGGCACCTGCTGGTGTCACATCCAGTGCTTCAGCAGAAGGCAACAAAGTGGGAATCGATCGCACCCAAGAATTGAAGAGGGCAGTATTTCTGGACCGCGACGGAGTCTTGAACGAAGCGGAAATTCGAGATGGGAAGCCCTATCCGCCGGCGGACGCGGTGTCGATGCGGATTCCCACTGGGGCGGCCGAAGCTCTCGCGCGCCTTAAGATGCATGGGTATTTGTTAATCGCGGTGACCAATCAGCCCGACGTTTCTCGCGGCAAATTGACGCGTGAAACAGTTGAGGCAATGAATTCGCGCTTACGGGCCGAGCTTCCTTTAGATGACGTGTTTACCTGCCACCATGACGATGCAGATCATTGTGACTGCCGCAAGCCAAATCCGGGCTTGCTGGTGCAGGCCGCGCGGCAATATGGAATTGATCTGCGGAAAAGTTTCATGATTGGTGACCGATGGCGCGACATCGATGCGGGCGCCAATGCCGGTTGCAAAACCATCCTGATCGACCTCGGGTACAGGGAACGCGAGCCATCCTCGCCACCAGATTTCCGGGTGAGGTCGCTTCCTGAGGCATCCGAGTGGATCTTGACCAATAGTGCGGAGAGTGTGTGAGAAGTATCGCGGAGCTGAAAATCAAATTGTTTTCCGACGGCGCCGACGAGGCGCAAATCGTGCAGGCGGTTGCCAACCCGCTGATTCGCGGTTTTACCACCAACCCTACGTTAATGCGGGCCGCCGGCGTGAAGGACTACGAGTCATTCGCGCACGAGATTCTGGCGGTCGTCACGGACAACCCGATCTCATTTGAAGTTTTTGCCGACGACTTTGCAGAGATGGAACGCCAGGCGCACAAGCTCGCGCGCTGGGCTGACAACGTGTACGTGAAGATCCCGATCACCAATACCAAACGGGAACCGTCGAAGGAACTGATTCGGCGGCTGGCGCACTCGGGTGTGAAGGTAAACGTGACGGCCATCTTGACGCTGGAGCAGGTGTGCGACGCGGCAGCAGCGCTGGCCGGCGGGTCTCCGTAGGTGGTGTCGGTGTTTGCGGGGAGGATTGCCGATACCGGCTCGATCCGGTCACGATCATGACAGAAGCCGTGAAGGTGGTTTCATCACACAAAGGCATGGAATTGCTATGGGCCAGCCCGCGCGAGTTGCTCAATATTTTTCAGGCGAATGACCTGGGATGCCACATCATTACCGCCACCAACAGCGTGTTGAGCAAGCTCAAGGTCGTCGGCAAGGACCTCGGACAGTACTCGCTGGAAACCGTGCAGATGTTCTACAACGACGCGGCCCATTCGGGATACAAGCTCTAGGGTTCCGGCACGAAGAGTCCAAATGAGAATTCTTTCATGCTGAAGAGATTCACAGCCGTATGGGTTACGCCACTACTCCTTTTCCTGGGCACGTCGGGCATGTATATCTGCCTCTCGTCGGGGTCGATTTCAGGCCAGGGATACACTGCCGAGGAAATGGACTCGGGCTTGCGGATGTTGGCCGTGACAACCGCCTGGATGAAGGGGCATCCCGTGCCTCCGATGGTGTGGTCGCGCCACGGCCCGCTGCCGGTGTTGTTCGATTTGCCGTTCCTCAAGCTGGGCAAGCAGATTGTGTCACCGGACTTCATGCTTTCCTTCCAGCCAGGATTATTGACGGCGGGCCTGATAACGATTCTCTTTCTTTGGTTGCGCAAGCTTTGCTCGCCTGTAATGAGTCTGTTCCTGACGTTGACGGCCGCGTTCGGAACCATGCTGTGGCCGTATGCCTACATCAGTTTGGAAACCAAGCAGTCCTTTTTTGTTCTTCTGGCCGGCTACCTGGCACTCGCCGACGGAAAAACAGATCGCTGGCCACGTCTGCTGCTGTTCGCGGCGTCTTGCGGTCTTGCCCTGTCCTTGAAGATGACGGGCATCATTTTATGGCCTGTTATCGCGTACCTCATCTACGCGCAGTTTGGCGATAGTTGGCGCGAGCGACGCAGCCATTTACTGGCCGTAATACTTGTTATTGGTACCATCTGGCTCTTTTCACACTGGGGCACCAATCAGTACTGGCGAACCCGCAATGCGGCCGGTCACCTTGGAGCCTGGGTGATCGACACCTGGTTGCAGTACTTCGTAAATGTGATCGGAATTTTCGGTTCACCTACTAAGGGGCTGTTCGTCTATTGTCCGATGCTCTTGGCTGGCCTGGCTGCTGTGCCACGCGCCTTTCGCTCCAATCGGCACTTAACCATTTTCGCTGTACTACTGACGGCCTGCACCATCGCCTTCACGTCGATCTTGATTAACCCCGGTGCCGATGGCTGGGGGCCACGGTACCTGCACGCCACAGTCGCTCCCCTCATCCTTTGTATCGGTGCGGCATGGCCCACGTTTAGTTGGCGAAGAAATGCGCCATTGGTTGCCCTATCGGTTATCGGAATTGCGATCTCTTTCCTTGGGGCTTTCTATTACTACGGCACGCGAGATTTCGCGATGAAAGCAACCAACCAGAACACTGTAGAGTGGGAGGATGGAGATCTTGTTTGGAACCCCATTACGTTCCACGCTCGGCTGTTCCGGGTCTGGCTGCACGAGCCCGGCGCGGGGCCCGTGCTATGGACGCCCAACCACAATTGGCAGTGGAGCCCTCCGCCCGGCTCGAAGCCGTGGGTTACCATCGATTTGCGCGACTATTGCCAGCCGCAATCGTTCATGGTGCGTTTGTGGCATGTTTCGAAAAATGGCGTCGTACTGCGGATCTTCGCGATCTACTTTTCCTCGCTCATTCTTGGCGTTCTGATGGTGGGGTGGGTGATTCTCAGAAGCGTGAAGGAACAGAGGGCCGAGCCTGTCCGGGAATTTGAAATCGATCTGAAAGAAGCTCGCGCCGTTTGAGCTAGCGAATCTTCGGGAAGAGGCCGTCAACCATCGCAAGATGATTTCTGTCGGTCAACGACCAATTAGACGATCGCCGACACCAGGTCGTTCTAAGCATTTTGGTAAACTGGTGAGAAGCATCGCTCCGAGTCTACCCACACAATGAGACAGTGTACGATCTGCAACAGCGCGCGACCGGGCCTTCTGTGTCGTAAGGACGGCGCAGGGTATCACATTTGCCCAGACTGCCGCGTGATCTTTCAGCATCCAGCCCCGCCTCCCGAAGCGATGGTTTCCTACGCCGACGGTGAGTATGAGGCGGGCGTGTATCGCGAGTATGTTGAGGCCCGCGAGATGAAGCTCGACCATTTCCGGCAACGACTGGAGCGGTTGCTGCCGCGGGTGCGCCGTGGCCGGCTGCTCGATATCGGCTGCTCGTGTGGCTACTTTATGGAAGTTGCAGCCAAGAGCGGCTTCGAAGTCGAGGGGCTGGAGTTCTCGCGTGCCGCAATCGCAGCCGCGGACCCGTCGATTCGACCGCACATTGTGTGTTCCAGTGTGGACGAGTTCGAGAGCAGCCAGACCTATGATCTGGTCACTGCGTTCGACCTGATCGAACATGTGCCCCAGCCCAAGGACTTCTTGAGGAAAGTCCGCAACCTCCTGACGCCTGGGGGCTGGTTGGCAATGTCAACGCCCGATGCCGGGCACTTTCTGCGGTTCATGATGGGATCAAGTTGGCCGATGCTCCAACCGATGCAGCACCTGACGATTTTCTCGCGGCAGTCGATGCGCCTGGTACTCGAAGAGGCCGGATTCAACGAGATCAGTTTTGAGACGGCTACCAAGACGGTCAGTTACGACTACCTGACCGATCAAGTCCGGCCACTGACTCCTGCATTGCACAAGGGACTGAGGCTGGTGGGCCGCTGTATGCCAGCGAGCGCGCGAACGAAGTACCGGCACGTCAACATAGGGGAATTCATGGTGATGGCCAGGGTAGCTGCTGCCGCACAGGGTGCTCATGCATGACAACCGCAACTGCTAAGCCGATCAAAGTGAAAGGCGCCATCGGCCGCATGCAGCGGGAATGCCCCCTGTGCGGCTGCGCGGAGCTGGACTACGAGTTCATCGTTGAGAACTGCCCCCTGTGTTGCTGTCGGGACTGCTCGCTGACGTTCCTGAATCCTCAGCCGGAGGTATCGGTGGCTGAAGACCAAAAACCGCCCGAATCCGGCGATGGTGTTTACGAAATTCATGCGGCAAATGCCGCCGAACAGTTGGACCAGTTCATTTCTTATGGCGGGTCCGCGACCGGAAGGCTGCTGCTTGTAGGTGCTGGGGAGTCGTTTCGAGACGAGGCTGCACGTCGCGGTTTTGAGGTAGTCTCTATGTCCCCCGCGGAACTGGAGGAGCATGCGCTGGAAGAGGGCGAAGGTTCGTTTGCGGGCTGCATCCTGTATTGTGCTCTGGAACGGACGAGTGATCCGCTCGCCAGCCTGGCCGTTGTTCGAACGCTGCTGTCGCCCGGCGGATGCCTGCTGGTGATTGTGCCTACGCTCGACAGCCGTACCGCGCGGCTGTTTCGCTCCTCTTGGTGGGAGTTCAAGCGGCACAATCGATACTACTTCACTGCGGATACGATGCAGAGCCTGCTGATTAGGGCCGGCTTTGGTGATCCGATCATTACGCGCGATGAATCCGTCGTATCTCTGCAATATATGCGGCGGAAGCTGGCGGCCCAGCCCCCGGCATGGCGGTACCGGTTGCTGCGGATGATGATTGCCACTAGCCCGGGCTTCCTACGGAACCGTGAGTTTCGGTTTCTGAACAGCCGGCTGATTTTCATGGTCCGGCCGAAGGCAGCGTCCCCGGTGCCGCGGCTTTCCGTAATTCTGCCGCTATACAACGAGCGAGTGACATTTCAGACATTGATGGAATCGCTGCTCGAAAAGCAGATTCCCAACGTCGATATCGAAATCATCCTGATCGAGAGCAATTCGAGTGATGGAAGCCGCGACCTGGCGCTGGCGTATCGCGATCATCCGCGCGTGCGTCTCATTCTCGAAGACCGGCCTAAGGGCAAAGGACACGCCGTAAGGAACGGGCTGCAGTACGCGACTGGCGACGTCGTGCTGTTTCAGGATGCCGATCTGGAATACGACCTCTCCGATTATGATGGCCTGATTGAGCCGATCCTCGAGTACCGCCAGAACTTCGTACTCGGGTCGCGGCACTCGCCGAGCACGCGGCTGTGGAAGATCCGCAAATTCAATGATCAACCAGGCCTGGCTGCGTTGGCCAACGCGGCGCACCTGTTTTTTCTTACGCTCTTCAACGTCCTCTATCGACAGCGGATGCGCGACCCGTTCACTATGTTCAAAGTGTTTCGACGGGAGTGTCTCTACGGCCTGCGGTTCGAAAGCAACCGGTTCGACTTCGATTGGGAGATCGTGATCAAGCTGCTGCGCAAGGGGTATCGCCCAGTGGAGGTGCCGGTAAACTATCGCGCCCGTTCGTTCTCGGAAGGAAAGAAGATCGCTATTTTCAGCGATCCAATCACGTGGCTCCGAGCGGCGTTCAAGTTTAGGAACTCGCCGCTCTATCAGTTCGACACGCGTGAGAAGACAGCTCGACGATAATGGCTTTCTGTCAACCGGACGCGCGCCGCAAATACGCGGCGGTGTCCTCGATGCCCTTGAGCGATCCTATTTCGTAAAAGCGCTCCGGAACTTCAAAAGCGGCTAATTCGCCGGCGTTCAGGAGGTCCTGATAGGCCGTTGCCAGGTCGCAGGGAATCCCTTCCGGCAAGCTGGTGAAAACGTCCGAGCGGAATGCACCTAGGCCGTAGTCTATGTGGTGCAACGCCGCAGTGCGGTTCTTTTTGTCATAGCGCAGGATTTGTCCGTCGCGGAACTCTACATTGCTGGTGTCAAACTGGCCCTCGTTGCGAAAGACCGTCATCAGGCCGCGCTTGCCGCTACGCAAAAAAGCATCACACACCACTGAATAATCGCAGGGCAGATAAGAATCGCCGTACAAAACAAAGAAATTCTCGCCCAACAGCGGGACCGCTCGGCGAATCGCGCCGGCGGTCCCGAGCAACACAGGGCCGTCGAATACGACATCAACATGCAGCCCGAACCGCGCACCATCGCTGACGAAATCGCGGATCATTTCGCCGCGATAGCCGACACACAGCACGACGCGCTCGATGCCGCGTGATGACAACAGCCGCAGCTGATGAGCTATAAACGGTTCGCCGTTTAGTTCAATCAAGGCTTTCGGTATCGTCTCGGTCAGGGGTCGCAGGCGCGCGGCCAAGCCCCCGGAAAGAATGCCTACCGGCAGTGTGCAGCCACTCACGACTGCGCCACCACGGCAGTGCCCTGGAAGTCGAAGCGGAAACGAACTTCACGCAAACCCTCAGATCGCATGGCACGCCGCAGCCGGGTTTTGTCCTCGGTATAGAACATCAGAAACCCGCCGCCGCCGGCGCCGATCAATTTGCCACCCAACGCACCGTTAGCCCTGGCCCGTTCGTAGTGTTCATCGATTGAGCTGCTGGTCATTGCTCTCGACCGCTTCTTCTTGTGCTCCCAGTGGACATGCATGAGCTCGGCAAACTTTCGCAAGTCTCCGGCTTCCAGAGCGCTCCGGCTCTGGTAACCCAGTTCCTTCACGAAGTGAAGATTGTCGATCATGTCCTGGTCCATGGACCGCGTGCGGCGGTCCTGGTCGGCAAGGATCTCCGAGGCCGATCGTGTGATCCCCGTAAAGAACAACAGCAGGTTGTCTTCGAGGTTGGCAAGCGCTTCGCTGCTCAATCGCAGGGGACTCACTTGCACACGGTCGTCTGACCTAAACTCGAAGCAGGTAATGCCGCCAAATGCGGCGATGTACTGGTCCTGTTTTCCCACCGGTTCTTTTGCAAGATCAATTTCGATGTGGCAGGCCTGTTCGGCAAGCTCTTGCTTCGGCACGATCGACTTGTTGTGGGTATGAAGCGCTTCCAACAGGGCGGTAGTGAAAGAACCGGATGAACCGAGGCCCGTGCCTGCGGGGATGTCTGACATACTGGCGATTTCCAGGCCCGCGGGCGGAACGCCGGTCAGGATGAGGGCCTCGCGAATGAGCGGATGACGTATTTCCTCGACACGTTGCACACGCTCCGTCTGCGAGTACTTGATGATGCCCTCGTCAAAGAAATTGTGATGCAAGGTGATGTACACGTACTTGTCTATCGCCGCGGACATCACGAACCCACCGTGCTGCCGGTAGTAGGACGGCAGATCGGTGCCACCGCCTCCCAGCGAAATGCGTGACGGACTTCTGGTGATGATCATGGTTGCCTTCCCTTGGAGAAAGCGACCCTCACGCAGCCGCTTCCGCGATTGCGGGGTTCTTTTCGAGAAATTCCACTGTGCGGATGACCGCCTGTTGAATGGAGAGCTTTGGCTGCCAGCCGAGCGAGCGAATGGCGGCACAGTCCAAAAAGATGAACGGATTGTCACCGATCCAGCCGCGATCGCCGCCGCTATAACGCAGCTCGGGCTTGAGTCCGAGATGGCCGCAGATCCACCCGATCGAATCGTTGACCTCGCAGTACTCGTCCGTGCCGAGGTTGAAGATGTTGACCTTCTCGGCAGCGGAGTTGACAGCGAGCATCATGGCGTCGAGGCAGTCTTGAACATACAGATAAGACTTACGTTGGGTGCCGTTGCCGAGCACCTGCAAGTACTCCGGATGGGCCCGCAACTGTTTGTAAAAATCAACGACGTGGCCGTGGGTGTAACGTTCGCCGAGGATGGAGACGAAGCGGAAGATATAGGCTCGCATGCCAAAACCCTCGCAATAGGCTTCGATGAAGCCTTCGGCCGATATCTTCGATGCGCCGTAAAGCGAGGTTTGGACCGGGATCGGAGCGTTCTCCGGTGTCGGGAACAAGGTCGCCTCGCCGTAGATCGATCCGGTCGAGGCGAATGCAATGTCGCGAAGGCCATCGGCGCGCATCGCCTCGAGCACGTTCATCGTCGCGATTGTGTTTTGCTCGAGGTCTTTCCGCGGATGGTCAGTGCCGAACCGGACATCGGCATTGGCCGCGAGATGGAACACGAATTCGCAGCCGGCCATGGCGCTGGCCAGTTTGTTGGCATCGAGCAAATCGCCGGTAGTCAAGGTGAACTGGTCGGAACGCGACGCGGATTCAAGAAAGGCTACCCGGCCGGTGGAGAAATTGTCGTAGCCTACAACCTGGTGGTTGGCGGCGAGCAAACGGTCGGTGAGATTGCTGCCGATAAACCCCGCGCAGCCCGTGACAAAAAAGCGCAATAACCCCTCCGAATTCGCCCAGACGCGACAGGCACGAGAATAAAGCGATCGCTCGTTACTGAAATCTTCACTGTAGCACAGGCAGTACCACAGGCCTGAGCGATACATGCCGCTGCGAAAGGAAGCCGAGACACCTTGCGAATTTCATGAGCGATTCAGCCGAGATCTCGGACCGCGTGGTGACTGCAATCTCGTCCGCAAGTACAATTCGGATTAAACTTATCTACGCTCTCTGATTATGAAGAGCGCCGTATTTGGGGTCGGCGAGGCCCCGTACGCCTGCGTCGGGCCAAAGCTCAGATCTGGACACGCGAAGCAAATCGCTCTAGGAGCCATTGTTGAGGAATGTGCTGACGAAGGGTCCCCTGGCCTTAGTTTTGTTGGTGGTTCTTCTCGGCCACGCTCTTATTGCGCAAACCGAAACACCCCCGGACAGTTCGTTCCCTTCGCCGAGTGCACCCGAGGCAGCGGATTTCAAGCTACCACATCCCAACGAGAGCAACTTTCTAAAAAACCTGGCGCTTGACCAATTTGACATCTGGACGAGTCCCTCGAAGTTGCAGCCCGCCGATGCCAAGTGGCTGGTGCCGATGGGAGGCATTGCAACGGGTTTGTTTGTTACCGACCCGGAGAGCTCGTTCGGCATGGCCAGCTATCATGCCAGCGCTTACAACACAGCGTCGAATGCAGGATTGGCAGCGGCGGCCGGTCTGACAGGAACAGCGTATTTCTGGGGCCGGATCACGAAGAACGAGCGTATGCGCGAAACCGGAGTGCTCGCGACCGAAGCTATGATAGACGCGCTCGGCCCGCAGTTGGCGTTGCAGTACAGCATGGGTCGGCTGACGCCGCAGCAATCGCAGTATCAGAACATCTTTTTTCAGGGCGGGACCTCGTTTCCCTCCAACCACGCTGCCCTGACTTGGGCATTCGCTTCGGTGGTCGCCCGCGAGTATCCCAATCCCTTTGCGCAGATTGGCGCCTACGGGCTGGCGACCGGCGTCAGCCTGGCTAGGGTTGCGGCGAGCAAGCATTTTCTTTCCGACGTTTTTGTCGGCGGTCTTATCGGCTATGAAGTCGGGCGCCATATTTATAACGTCCGACACAATCCCAATCTCGACGCCATCATGGAGCCGCTGGCGCCTGATCCCGAACGGCTGGGAAGTACCTACGTACCGCTGGATAGCTGGATTTACTCGGCCATGGATCGCCTGATCTCACGTGGCTACATCACAACCGCCTACATGGGAATGCGACCGTGGACGCGCATGAACTGCTCCCGCATGATCGCCAACGTGGACGAGGAGATTGAGGAATCGCTAGTTCTCCCCCCCGACCTTTCGGAAACGATGAAGTACCTGCGTGCTGAGTTCGCCAACGAACTATCGGCCATAGAAGGCAAACCGATCGAGTCGATCGAGTTGTCGTCGGTTTACACGCGCGCGGTGGGAATCGCCGGACAACCCTTGAATGACAACAACCTCGGCCAGACGATCGTAAATAACGATGGCCGTCCGTATCAGGAGGGCTTCAATAACTACACGGGGTTCACAGCGCGTGCCGAGGATGGCCCATTCGCGTTCTTCGTCAATGGTGAATACCAGTATGCACCTTCGGCGCCAGCTTACCCGCTTGAGACGAGAGAGGTG
>Ga0306926_10000219_pt1 | contig 49792 bp, 48 predicted proteins | sample flu12Cox44000178_FD_203759 | JGI IMG/M metagenome (GOLD analysis project Ga0306926, IMG submission 203759) | Lab enrichment of tropical soil microbial communities from Luquillo Experimental Forest, Puerto Rico - flux8day.12C.oxic.44.000.178 (v2)... | ecosystem: Environmental > Terrestrial >... | reverse complement strand
ATAGCTCACATACGCGCCTTTGTCGGCGATCAGCAGAGTGCGCTCGAACTGGCCGGTCTTCGCGGCATTGATCCGGAAATAGGTGCTGAGTTCCATCGGACAGCGCACGCCGGGAGGGATGTACGCGAAGGAGCCGTCGCTGAACACGGCGGAATTCAGTGCCGCGAAGAAATTGTCGTTCTGCGGCACCACGGTACCGAGATACTTGCGGACGAGTTCGGGGTGCTCGCGCACCGCTTCGCCCATCGAGCAGAAGATGATGCCGAGCTTGCCGAGCTCTTCCTTGAAGGTCGTCGCCACCGAGATGCTGTCGAACACCGCGTCGACAGCAACGCCGGCGAGCACTTCCCGCTCCCGCAGCGGGATGCCGAGCTTCTCGTAAGTGCGCAGCAGCTCCGGATCCACTTCATCCAGCGATTGTGGGCCGGCGTTCTGCTTTGGCGCGGAGTAGTACGTGGCCGCCTGATAATCGATCGGCGTCAGTTGCAGCTTGGCCCAGTTGGGCTCGGTCATCTCGCGCCAGGCGCGGAACGCCATGAGCCGCCATTCGAGCAGCCATTCCGGCTCGTCCTTCTTGGCCGAGATGAAGCGAATGGTGTCTTCATTGAGGCCGGGCGGTGCCGTCTCGGCCTCGATATCGGTGACAAAGCCGTACTTGTAGCCCTCCTGTGAGAGCGAGCGCACGGTCTGCAGGGTTTCTGTAGATGCTGTCATGCGGAGAAACGCGGCTCGTCAGATTGTGATGGAGTGGATGAAGGTGATGTCCATCGGATGAAAGCGGCAGGCGTCAGCATCGCATCGAGCGAGACCGCCGACAACGCCGCTCCGACCGCACGATTGATTGCGGCCCAATGCGGGCGGGTCGGGCAATAGGTGGTACGCGCGCATTCATCGACATGGACTGAGCATTGGGTGAGCCCGATATCGCCGTCGATTGCAGCCACCACCTCCGCGACCGATATCGCCGTAGCGCTGCGCGCCAGCCGATAGCCGCCGCCGACCCCGCGCGCGGCCGTCACCAAGCCCGCATGCGCCAATGCCTTGAGGACCTTGGCGACAGTGGCCTGAGGTAGCCTCGTTTCGGCCGCTACCGTCGCGGCGTTGACCTGCCGCTCAGGAAAGGCGGCGAGATGAGTGGCGACGATGACCCCGTAATCCGCGAGCTTGCTTAGGATGATCATCGATTTCGAGCAACTCCAGCTTGGGCCGAATTCGGACCGAATTAGTACGTTATAGATCGTCGCCCAAACTCGGCCCGTCAAGCGGAAAAGAGCTGCACGGCCTCGACGCCGCAAACCTGCGACGACCGGGCGCGCAAACGGCTTGCCCTGTTCGCGTGTGGATACCACTTGATCCTCGCCGCTTTTGTACATGCACCTTGCCCAGATGAAGATCCTCGTCGTCGAAGATGATCGTGAAACCGCCGCCTATTTGGCCAAAGGACTGAACGAGAGCGGGTATACGGTGGATTGTGCGAAGGATGGGCGGGAAGGACTGTTTCTCGCCAGCTCCGGTGACTACAACGCCATGATCCTCGACCGGATGCTGCCGAACATTGACGGCCTTGCTGTTCTCGGCGCGTTACGTACCGCCGATATCGGTACCCCTGCGTTGATCCTGAGCGCGCTCGGCAGCGTCGATGACCGCGTCAAAGGACTGCGCGCGGGAGGTGACGACTACCTAGTCAAGCCGTTTGCTTTCAGCGAATTGCTCGCCCGGCTGGAGGCGCTGCTGCGCCGTGGTGCCGGACCGGCAACCGAGACTAGGCTGCGGGTAGCGGACCTCGAGCTCGACCTGTTGACCCGAACCGTCAAGCGACACGGTAAATCTATCGAAGTGCTGCCCCGCGAATTCCGGCTCTTAGAATACCTGATGCGCAATGCCGGGCATGTCGTTACCCGCACGATGCTGCTCGAACACGTCTGGGACTACCATTTCGACCCGCAGACCAATGTCATCGATGTTCACGTGAGCCGGTTGCGTCAGAAGATCGACAAGAGCTTCGATCGCCCGTTACTGCACACGGTTCGTGGCGCCGGTTACTGTCTGCGCGCTCCGGAATAGCCGAGCGCGGGACAGCTCATGGCTGTCGAAAAGTTTCAACTTTCTCCGGCGCGATCTTGGTCCGCGCCACAACTTCTGGGAAGCGCCCGACGGCTTGTCCGCACCCATGCTTTCCGACTTGCCGTGCTCTATTTTTTGGTATTCGCGGCCTCGGTGCTGGGTGTCCTGCTATTCGTGTATTGGACGAGCGCAAACTTTGTAGAGCGGCAAACCGAGGCGACCCTCGACGCCGAAATCACCGGACTGGCCGAGCAATACGCCCAAAGAGGGCTGAGCGGCCTCATTCAGATTGTCGCGGCACGCAGCGCTGGCGATCGCGGCGATCCGATGGTCTATTTGGTGATCGACCCCGACGGAAAGGCGCTCGTTGGCAACATCGCTGCTTGGCCTTCTGGCGTGCCGACCCGCTCCGGTTGGTTGTCCTTCGGGCTCGAGAGAAATGTGAGCGGCCATAGCGAAACGCACCCTGCCCGAGGCAGACTGTTCGCTATCCCTGGTGGCTATCGCCTACTGGTCGCCCGCGATATCAGCGACGCAACGGCATTCCGAGGCGAGGTTAGATCGACCTTGCTGTGGGCGGGTCTGATCGCTTTGTGCATCGGTCTGGTTGGCGGCACGGTAATGAGCCGCAACATGTTGCGTCGGGTCGAGCAGGTCAATCGGACCAGCGAGCGGGTGATGACCGGCGATCTGTCGGACCGCGTCCCCGTGCACGGCACGAGTGACGAATTTGACCAGCTCGCCGCCAATCTCAACCGAATGTTGGATCAGATAGAACGTTTGATGACAGCGATGCGCGAGGTGACAGACGATGTCGCCCATGATCTAAAGACGCCGCTCTCGCGGATGCGCAGCCGGTTGGAGAGGGCGTTGACCGACCCGAGCGGAGGCTGCGGGCAGAGCGAAGCGATCCGTGCGGCGATCGAGGAAGCCGATCGGTTGCTCGCGACATTCAATGCTCTCCTCAGTATCGCCGAACTGGAGTCGGGAGCGCTCGCAGATCAGAGTGAGCTGTTAGATCTCTCGGAAGTTGCCCGGTCAGCTGCAGAGCTTTATGAGCCGGTAGCGGAGGAAAGGGGGTTCGTATTGGTTGTGGTGGCTGAGCCTGGCGTGACGGTTCGGGGCGACCGACACCTGCTTTCCCAGGCGCTCACCAATTTGCTTGACAACGCACTCAAATACGCCGGAGGTGGCGAAGTCGCAATCCGGGTCTTCTCCCGCGACGGACAGGCTCTACTCGAGGTAGCAGATCGCGGCCCGGGCATTCCCGAAGCGGATCGGGAGGCGGTACTGGACCGGTTTGTCCGCCTTGAACCGAGCCGCACCACCCCAGGGAACGGTCTTGGGCTGAGCCTCGTGCGAGCCATCGTGCGCCGGCACAATGGCTCGGTCTTGCTCCAGGACAACGAGCCCGGGCTGCAGGTGCAGCTCCGATTCACTGTGCTCGCAAGCTGAGCGCGGTTTGTTTGGATTTAGCCTTTGCCGCCGCGCTGTTCTCGTTTCTCGATCCGGCGCGCTGTTTCCACCATCATTTCACGGAACTCGTGCGCTTCTAGCCCGGCACTGCGCAATACAGGCGTCATTACATCGTCTGCGAGCAGATCTTCGAGGCTCGGTTCATAACGGCAGCACTCAAAGCGCTCGTCCATGACTCCCCTCCTTACCTGTCCGATTGTACGCAGCTTTGCCGGAAACCGTGTCCGCTTTGTGTCCTCGGATCGAAAATTTCGCGGCAATTCGTAGAACGCCCAACGAAATTATCTCAACGGTAGCGTCAGCACAGCGTCAACGCCCACCGGTTAAGTTTTGGTTAGCGGCGTCGCGAAATTGCTGTATTTGACGAGCCTGATGCCCAATTCGGCGATCCGGCTTTTGACCGAGGGGCTCAGCAAAGCCGCGAACTCTTCCTGGTAATGATATCCCGGCGTAGCTGCCGAAAAGGCAGGGCTACCGCTGGTTGCAGGGTGGAGATAGATCTCGTTGACCCCGTTGGGCAGGTGCGGAACGAGTTGGAGCAGACGCCTTTCGACCATATTTCCGCTCCAGGCGAGACCGAAAGTATTGTCGTTCACAAAAAGGCCCGCGCGCCGCAGCTTGTGACGCAACCTTTCGATCCAGAGGCTGTACAGCGGCGCCGCGCGGTGCTCCCGAGGGAATGCACGGTGCAGCACGCGGACCGGCTCTGAGGGCACCCGCACCGCCTTCATTCCGAAATCGCGACCGATCTCAATGATTAGCCCCGCGACGGTCGGATGAAGATGGAAATGCTTGTGGGCGTTGACGTGGTCAAGGAGGAGACCGGTTGCGCGAAACGCCTCGAATTGCGCCCGGATTTCCCGCGCCAGCTGACGTCGAATTTGCGGCAGAAAGAAAAAACGGGCAGCAGCTCGCGCCATATTCGGGTCGAACGCGGCGCTCGCGCACACGAGACCAGGGATTTCTGCCGGTGGCAGAACGGGAAAGCCGTCGACGAGAACGAGATGGAGGCCGACCCCTAGACTTGGCAGCCGATGCGCGCGCGCCACGGCGTCGGCCGCGGCAGGGCCGCCAACCATCAAGCTCGCGGTCGACAGAATACCGTGTCGATGCGCCGCTTCGACGGCTTCATTGACAGCAGGATCGAGCCCAAAATCGTCTGCGCAGACGATCAGGCTTCTCAGCTCGCCATCTCCCTATTTCGCAGAAACTGAAAGAATTCCACGCCCTCGCGCAACCGGCGCCGCATCATTTCGGGGCTTTTGATCATTTCGGCGGCTAAAGAAGCGATCTTTCCGCGACGGAAGTAGAACCGCTTGTAGAAGGTCTCCAGCGACTCGAAGATCTCGGTGTGGGACAGATGGGGGTAGTGCAGCGGCGCAATTTGTACGCCGCGATCGTCGATCAGTTCGGCATGGCTGACGTCGAGCCAGCCATTCTCGATGGCTTGCCGGTGCAAGTAGGTGCCGGGATAGGGCGCGGCCAGTGAAACCTGGATTGTGTGTGGGTTGATTTCCGCGGCAAACCGGATGGTTTCCTCGATCGTCTCCTTGGTTTCGCCCGGAAGTCCGAGAATGAAAGTCCCGTGGATCGTGATCCCGAGCTCATGACAATCCTTGGTAAAGCGCCGGGCAATGTCGATGCGCATGCCCTTCTTAATATTATTGAGGATCTGCTGGTTCCCGGTCTCATAACCGACAAGCAGAAGCCGCAAGCCGTTGTCTCGTAGGACCTCCAATGTCGCGCGCGGCACGTTGGCCTTGGCATTGCACGACCAGGTCACTCCTAGCTTGCCGAGCTCGCGGGCGATCGCCTCGGCGCGCAGTCGATCGTCGGTAAACGTGTCGTCGTCGAAGAAGAACTCCTTAACTTGCGGGAAATAGCTCTTCGCGAGGCGTATTTCGTCGATGACATGTCCGACGCTCCGCACCCGGTAGCGGTGTCCGCCGACCGTCTGCGGCCACAAGCAAAATGTGCATTTCGATCGGCACCCGCGCCCCGTATAGAGCGAGACATACGGGTGCTTGAGATAGCCGATGAAATAATCCTCGACCCGCAAGTCCCGCTTGTAGACTTCGGTGACAAAGGGCAGCCGGTCCATGTCTTCGAGGACCGCCCGGTCGCGGTTGTGCACGATTGCGCCGCCCGCGTCGCGGAAGCTCAGACCATCGATCGCGTCATACCTCCGCCCTTCCGCCACCTCTTTGACGGTCAGATCGAACTCCTCGCGCGCGACGAAATCGACCGCGGTTGAAGCCGAAAGGCTGTCCTCAGGTTCGACGGCGACCTTGGCACCAACCATCCCGATTTGGAGTTTGGGATTGGTCTCTTTTAACGCTTCGGCAACTCTGACGTCGGAAGCAAAGGATGGCGTCGACGTATGCAGCACCGCGAGCTCGTAATCTCCGGCGAGCGGCAGCACGTCATCGAGCTTGAGCCGCGCGGGAGGAGCATCGATCAACTTGCTGTCCGGGACGAGCGCCGCCGGCTGGGCCAGCCAAGTCGGGTACCAAAACGAGCGGATCTCGCGCTTGGCTTGGTAACGCGAGCCAGCGCCTCCGTCGAACCCATCAAACGAAGGGGGATGGAGAAACAGGGTCTTCTTCATGGGGCCTTGTCTCCGTCAACCGACATGCGGCCACTTGCCTCGACGCGAAGGAGCTGGTCTCGCCAGAACACCGTTCGTCCGAAGAAGCTGGCGACGAACACGGCAAAAGACAATGCATCGCGCACCGGGAGGCGCCACGGTTTTGGCGGGGGAACGCGCAGCGCTCCCGCAATAACTTGGGCCGTAACCCATCGCAGAACGAAGGAAATCACAAGCAGAGCGCAGGAGGTCAAGCCAAAACCAGTCGCCACGGCGCAGAGAGCGGAAATTGCAACAGGGTGCGCCAGAATCGACCCAGCGAAGCCGGCGGGCGCGACCGCGCGTACCGTACGCGCCCAGCGCAGCTCATGTTGCCACAAGCTGGTAAAGCCCGGCTCGGACACGCGAGCCTCGACAACGTAGGGAGACAGTACCACGGCAAGCCGGAGGGCACGGATTTCGGCCCCGATGCGGTGATCGTCCGCGAGTTCGTCCCGTAGGCGTGAAAAGCCCCCGAGGCGCTCCAAGGTTTCGCGGCGAAGCGCGATCGTCGCGCCGAAACAACCACCTCCCAGATTTAGGGATTCGGCGACAAGCGCGCCGGGAAGAAACCCGAAATTGATATGCACCGCCCCGAGCTCGGACCACGTTCCGCCGGTCGACACAGCCTTGTAGAGGCAGGTAACGACGCCGGTGCCGGGATCGTGCAACGGCGCTGTAACCGTGGCGAGGTAGTGCCGGTCAACGCGCATGTCGCTGTCAGCAAGCACCAAAATGTCGTGGCGCGCCGTCTCAAGCATGTTCTCGAGGTTCGCCACCTTCCGATTGGAGCCGTTGACGCGCGTGTCGACGACGAGCGCGATGTCGCGGCTGGGAAAATCACGGATAAGGATTCGGGCGGCGGCTAGCGCCCCGTCACCGGGATCGTTGACACCTAAAATGATTTGGCCAGCCGGATAATCTTGCTCGGCGAAGGAACGGAGGTTCTCGTAGAGTCCCGGCTCCATTCCGTGCAGCGGCTTCAGGATCGAAACCGCGGGTCGGTCGGGTGAGACGGGCCAAGGGCGGCGGACGAACCGCGCCACGGCCAGGGCCGCTCCAACAAGATAGATCCAAGTCGCAGCCAGCACGATAACGATTGCGAGATTTAGCATCATCCTGGTGTGATCAATCGCCTATCTGGCTGGCGTGTCCACCCGTTAATTGCGCGTGCTTTGCGCCATGGATTGTGTCAGGGATGCTGCGCGTTCATATAGTTTACGCAAGTGCGGGCTGGCGACGGCTCCGAGTTAGGGTTGGTTAGGCAACGAGGCGATGCCATGCGTGTGGTGCTAGCCGAGCCGCGCGGGTTCTGCGCGGGGGTCGAACGCGCAATCGAGATCGTCGAGCGTGCGCTCGAAAAATATGGCCCACCGATTTATGTACGTCATGAAATCGTTCACAACCGGCATGTCGTCGAGCGGCTGCGCGCCAAAGGTGCGCATTTCGTCGACGAGATCGACGAGATCCCGAAGGGCAGCGTCACGATCTTCAGCGCACACGGTGTTGCCAGCGCGGTCGAGGAACGCGCTGGTGACCGCGGGCTGCCGGTTATTGACGCCACTTGCCCGCTGGTCTCGAAGGTGCACATTGAGGGCCAACGCTATGCGAACCAAGGTCGTGAGATCATCTTGATCGGGCATGCCGGCCACCCGGAAATCGTCGGCACTATGGGGCGGATTAACGGTCGAGTGCATCTGATCTCCAGGCCCGAGGAGGTGGCCGGCCTCAAAGTCGCCAATCCGGACAAGCTCGCCTTCATTACGCAGACGACACTGAGCGTCGACGATACGCGCGCCGTCATCGAGACGTTGAAAGCCCGGTTTCCGACGATCGTCGGTCCCGATACCAAGGACATTTGCTACGCAACGCAGAATCGTCAGCGGGCAGCCCGGGAACTCGCGCAGATTGTGGATGTTGTCTTGGTCGTCGGCGCGCCAAACAGTTCAAACTCGAATCGGTTACGGGAAATCGCCGCGGAAAGCGGGGTGCCGAGCTATCTGATTGAAGACGCACGCGCGCTCGACCCGGACTGGATCTCGGGCGTTTCTACGGTCGGCATCACTGCTGGGGCATCGGCTCCCGCGGAACTCGTCGAGGAGGTGATTTCCCGGTTGCGCGAGATAGCGAAAGTCGAGCTTTCGGTGCTCCCCGGTGTCACCGAGAACGTCCGCTTTCGGATGCCGCCGCAACTCGCCGACACTACCGGCTGAGGCCGGATTTATCCGAAATCATGTGACGAGGCTCTGCCGTGCCCATTCCGCTGCGCCAAACAATTCGGGTCGGCGCCTATGTCATCGCCCAGCATCTGAAGGGCGTCCAGCGCTATCCCCTAGTTTTGATGCTCGAGCCTCTGTTCCGGTGCAATCTCGCCTGCGCCGGTTGCGGCAAGATCGATTACCCCGACGCGATCCTCAACCAGCGCCTCAGCGTCAATGAATGCATCACCGCTGCCGATGAGTGCGGTGCCCCGATGGTCGTTATCGCGGGCGGCGAACCTTTGCTGCACCGTGAGATCGACGAGATCACCCGGCGACTGATCGCGAAAAAGAAATTCGTCTATTTGTGTACAAATGCGCTGTTGCTTGAGAAGAAGATCGAGCTGTTCGAGCCGAACCCTTACTTCGCCTGGACGATCCATCTCGATGGTGACCGCGACGACCACGATCGCACGGTGTGCCAGAGCGGGGTCTACGATCGTGCTGTTGCCGCGATCAAGACGGCAAAGGCGCACGGTTTTCGGGTGAATATCAATAGCACATTGTTCGACACCGCCGAGCCGGAGCGGGTCGCCCGGTTTTTCGATGAGGTCATCGATATGGGGGTCGACGGCATTACGGTCTCGCCGGGCTATGCCTACGAGCGTGCACCGGATCAGGAGCACTTCCTAAACCGACGGCGCACTAAGGAATTGTTTAGGGAGATTTTTAAGCGGGACCCGCGCCGCCGCTGGTCATTCAACCAATCGAGCCTGTTTCTTGATTTCCTCGCGGGCAACCAGTCCTATCACTGCACTCCGTGGGGCAATCCGACACGAAATTATTTCGGCTGGCAACGTCCCTGCTACCTGCTCGGCGAGGGCTACGCAAAGTCATTCAAAGAATTGATGGAAGAGACCGATTGGGACGCATACGGAACCGGCAATTACGAGAAATGCGCCGATTGTATGGTTCATAGCGGTTATGAGGCGACCGCCGTCATGGATTCGGTGAAGAACCCGCTGAAAGCGGCGGCTGTGGCCTTACGTGGGTTCCGCACTGAGAGTGAAATGGCGCCCGACATTCTCCTCGACCGGCAACGACCGGCGACATACGTCTTTTCTCGCCATGTCGAGGAGGCAATGGCGCGTCTAAAAGGCGGTGACGAGCCCACGCAGAGCGTCAGCCGGTCCGGCTAGAGCTGCGAGCGCCCGCCGGGTCTCTCGCGCAAGCCTGATAAGGGTCCCGATCTGGTGAGGGCGGCGTATAACCGAGCCAATCACACGCGCCAGATTTGGGGTCCCGGCGTCGGAAAGCGGGATCAGCGCGGCACGAGGGAGTTCACGATAGGCCGTGTCGGCGACGGTCCTCGCCACCAGGAAGGGAATGCCGGCCTGCGAAGCGATTCGGGCGACCAGATCGCTTTCCAGATCGACGGTGATCGCACCCGTTTCTCGCCAGGCACGCCTCTTTTCCGCCTCGCCGGCAAGGATCGTTGGCGCTCCCATCACAGGCCCCTGAAGCGCGCCGATCCCGCTGGCAAGATTGGCCATGCGAGCACAAAACCGTTCGTCAGCTTGCCAGCGGACTCCATCCGAGACGACTTCTGTAGAGATCACCACGTCACCAGCCCGCAAGTTCGGTGCAAGCCCGCCGGCGATCCCGAAGCTGACCAGGCAATTCGCGCCGTTGACCGCGCCTCCGATGAGAGCGGCTGTGCGTGCCCTGTCTCCAGCGCCGATGAGGACGGGAAAGCCTGCAGCACGCGCGATCTTTGCTTCAGCGGCCAGCCCCGAAGTGCAGAGCACCGTCGACAGTCGGTGCATGCGAAGTGTCTCTCTCCCGCGATTTGAGTGAGATCTTCTGAAGCGGGCCCGCTTCGCGGGTCGGCTCGACTGGAGATTTTACAACACCGGGGCTCCAATCGCGCGTGCATTGATTGGCCAAGGACAATACGCCGCGGACTTCAAAGGCCGAACGGGACCTGCTGCGAGTTTCCCCGCGACAGCCGGCAGTAGCGGGCGAGAGCCCAAAGTGGGAAGAAGGCGCGGTACCCGTGGTAGCGCAAGTAGAAGACGCGGGGGAAGCCGACCGCCGTATACCACGGTTCGTCCCAGTTGCCATCCTGGTCCTGGCTGTCAATCAAATAGGCGATGCCGCGAGCAACCGCCGGGTGCCCTACTTCACCGGCAGCCATCAACCCGAGCAAGGCCCAGGCGGTCTGCGAAGGGGTGCTATACGGCGCGTCCCCATGCGGCGCTCCGGGACAGTAAGACTCGCCCCCTTCACCCCAGCCCCCGTCTTTGTGCTGGCGGGCAAGTAGCCAGCCGACGGCGCGCCTGACTTCTGGCGAATCGCTGGCGATGCCTGCGCTGTTGAGGGCGGCGAGAACCGACCAGGTCCCGTAGATATAATTGGTGCCCCAACGGCCGAACCAGCTGCCATCGGGCTCCTGCTCGTCTCGCAGATAGGAGATCGCGGCAACGACGGCCGGATGGTTCGGACCATGCCCGATTTGCGTGAGGAAACTCAGACAGCGGGCGCTGACATCGGCAGTCGGAGGGTCGAGCAGCGCGCCGTGGTCGGCGAACGGAATATGATTGAGATAAGAGTGGGTGTTGTCGGCGTCAAAAGACCCCCATCCGCCATTCCGACTCTGCATCCCGATTACCCATTCCGCGGCCCGGTCGATCGCAGTCTGGTATCGCGCCGACCCGAAGCGGTGAAGAGCAAGAGCCACCGCCGCCGTATCATCGAGATCCGGATAATAGGGGTTCTCGAACTGGAAAGCCCAGCCGCCTGGACGCAGCCCTGGGCGGGTTGCTGCCCAGTCCCCGACCACCTCCAACACCTGCTTACCTTCGAGCCAATCGAGTGCGTGGCACAATGTCGAGTCGAGGCGCTCGTCATCGACTTCCATCAGCGCATGGCAAGCTAGCGCCGTGTCCCAGACCGGAGACAAGCAGGGTTGGCAAAAACTCCGCTCGCCATCGAGCACCAAGAGCTTGCGAACCGAGGCCAATGCCGTCGCGTAGTCCGGGTGATCCGGCTCGTAACCAAGACAATCGAACATCATCGCGGCGTTCGCCATTGCCGGAAAGATGCCGCCAAGGCCGTCCTCGCCATTAAGGCGTTCCGTCACAAAGGCGACGGCCTTATCGATTGCCCGGCGCCGCGGGTCAGCCGGGAAAAACGGCTCGGCGACCCGAAGCAGCCGGTCGAGCATGCCGAAAGCGATGGAAAATGGCGACGAACTCCGACCCGTTATCCAATCGCGCACCGATTCCGGCGGCTCGCTAAAGAGCTCGCCGATGGTTATGCCATGCGGGTTGCGGGCGCGAGGGCGCAACGCCATCAGAACGAGCAGCGGGACGAGAACCGTTCGTGACCAGTACGACACTTTAGAAATGTGAAAAGGAGACCAGCCCGGCAGGAGCATAATCTCGACCGGCATAACCGGAACCGCGCGCCAAGGAACTTCGCCGAACAATGCGAGGAGGATGCGGGTGAACACATTGCAGCGCCGCGCGCCGCCGCGCGCCAGGATCGCGGCTCGCGCGCGCGCCATATGAGGTGCATCGATCGGATCGCCAGCAGCCTTCAGCGCGAAGTAGGCTTTGACCGAGGCGCTGAGGTCGAGCGCGCCTCCGTAGAATAGTGCCCAGCCGCCATCCGTCCCCTGCGTCGAGCGAATGTACGCGGCGGTACGCGCCTGCAGGTCCGGTTCGATGCGCCCCAGACAGTGCTGGAGCAGAATGAACTCCGACGGGATCGTCACGTCGGCCTCCAACTCGAAGACCCAATGTCCGTCTGGATGCTGCAGTTCCACCAGCGACTCGCTGGCTCGCATAATGGCTTCGTCGAGGCGAGCGGCGTGAACCTGATGGCTCAGCCGCGTCACTTCTTTCGGCGATATGTCATTCATGGAACGCACGGTGTTGCTCTTGTTCGGCTTCCGTAGTGAACGCAGAAGAGGAGGCGCTGCTGCTCTCGTCGGTAGAAGAGGGCGCTTCAGACGCGGAATCGATGAGCAGCCGCGCCGCGGCAAAGCCCGAGCGAATAGCGCCTTCGATCGTTGCGGGCAAGCCTGTCTCGACATAATCGCCAGCCAGTAGAAGGTTCTCCCATGCGGTCATTTGTCCCGGGCGGCGTTTCAGCTGCTCGGGGCTCGCCAGGAAGGTGGCCCGGCGTTCCTTTACAATTCGCGCTGGCGGGACTGGACGTGTGGGCAGCCGGTAGGCGAGCGCGACGTCTTGCCAAAAAAGTTCGCACAGCTCTGCCGCCGTAAGGTCAACGATTCGGTCAGCAGCGCTGACCGTTACCGATAACACCTCACGCTTGCGGAAGATCCAGTGGGCCGCGCCTTCGACTACCCCGACCAAGAATGCCGCACCGTCCGACGGATCACAGCGGAAATGAGCATTCACGATGGGTGAGGAAAGATCGGGCACGGTGAGCGCAGGAACAAGGCGCGCGGCAAATGCCGCAGGCACGGCAAGGATCACGCTGTCGCTGCTGCCAAGGCTGGTCGAGCCCGTATCGAAGACCAGTTCCGAAATCCGCTTCGTCGCGAAGCGGAAGGCTTTCAGCCGGACCCCGAAGCGGATTTCGGAACCCTGGGCACGCAAGCGAGCGAGCGCCGGCTCGACAAATGTCTCCGAAAGACCGATCCGCGGTAAAAGTGGACGACATGCAGCGCCACCCCGGCCGAGCGTTTCTCGGAGGACAGTCCAGAACAGCGTGGCGGAGGCCTGCTCGGTGTTCGTATTCAAGGCGGCGACGGCGAGCGGTTCCCATAATCGCCGGAACAAGCTCCGTCCTGGGTCGAGCACCCCGGCAACGGTTGCCGATGGGTCCGCCCGCTGCAATGCCAGTGCGGCGAGGTAGTCTGTTGCGCGGGTCCCCGGGACTCGCCTCTTCGGCGTCAAGACCCACCACGGCACAACTCCGCGATTGGGCCGCAGCGTCCAGCGTTCTTTCGTCGCAGCATCGACGAACGGAAAGACGGCCTCTGGAGGACCTTCGAGCGTTCGTTGCGCGCCGATCAATCCGAGATAGTCGAGAGTGGCGCTGTTGCCGCTAAGAAGGAGATGGTTGCCGTTGTCGATCCGGCAGCCGAGTTCTGAATCGAAATAGGATCGGCAACGGCCGCCCGCGTGCGGGGCGGCTTCGTGCACGATAAGGGTACGACCGGAACCTGAGAGCCGCACCGCCGCCGCAAGGCCAGCAAGCCCCGCCCCGATGATATGCACCCGGCCGGTGCTCGGTCCCGATTTCATAAGAGGCCGTGGCGCAGCACCAGCCAGAGCTTTAGAGGTTTTGACAGGCTCATCCGAGTTGCCGGCGCACGCCATTCTGAGCGCCGCAGGGCCGAGAGCGTCGCACGGTAGATAGCGCCCATCACTGCGGCCGGGCGCATAGCTCTGCGCGAGCAACCCATCATCGCTCGGTCGGCGTCTCGGAAGTGGCCTTCCGCAATGCCAGCGACATCACCACAGACGGCGGGCAGTGCCGGATGCCGCAGAGCCGCCGCGGGGTCGGAACTGGCGATCCCATGTCGGTCGAGAATTTCACGAGGCAGGTAAAGCCGGTGCCGGCCAGCATCCTCGTCGAGGTCGCGCAGGATGTTGGTCAGCTGCAATGCGCGGCCAAGCGACTCGGCGACCAGATGGGCAGCGTCGCTCGGATCGCCAAAGACATGCACTGAGAGATGTCCGACCGCGCTCGCAACTCGCGCACAATAGAGATCGAGCGTCGCGAGATTTGGGGCCCGAATGTCTTCCCGCGCATCCATCTCCATGCCGTCGATGACCGCGAGAAAATCTTCTCGACGCAGACCATAGCGTTGCGTCGGCTCGTGCAGCGCGCGGGCTACCACGTGCCGCGGCTGGCCTGCATAGATGGCGCCGATCTCCTCACGCCAGGCGGCGAGATCGGCAAGCTTATGCTCGACCGGACGGTCTCCATCGGCAATGTCGTCGACCTCGCGGCAGAACGCGTAGATCGCGTACATCCCATTGCGGCGATCGCGCGGCAACATCCGCATCGCCCAGTAGAACGAGGTTCCAGCCGTCTCGACCCGGCGCCGGATCGTCTCGCGCACAGCACGGTCGTCCGGCCCATTGGCAACGGTCTGTAGCGCGGTATCGCTCATCTCCGGCCACTCCCCCAGACCCCGATTACGAAGGCGGCAAGAAAGTCGGATTTGCTCAGTTTGACGCGTGTCGCCAGCGGGTCTCCACGACACAGTCGGCGCAGCAGCCGCCCAGCGAGTTCGGCGATCACGGCACATTCCCAGCGCAGGCCCGAAGCAGCAACCAGCGGCGGCAACCCGCGAGCCTGGCTGATTAACGCGGCGGTTCGGTCGAGCAACCCGTCGAGTACGCGGCGCAGTCCGGGACTCGCCGCGCCCTCGGTCAACACCTCGACACCGACTCCTGCCGCCGAGAGGTCCTCTAGTGGCAAATAGACGCGGTCGAGCAGCCGATAGTCATCGGCGCAATCCTGCAAGTGGTTGAGGACCTGCAGCGCCGAGCAGAGTGCGTCCGAGGCAGGCCAGGTATCCCGGCTCTCGCCGTGCAGGTCGAGAAGCTGACGGCCGACAGGCGAGGCCGAATAGCGGCAATACGCCATCAGATCGTCCCAGTCCTGGTAGCGCAGCTTTACCGCGTCGAGCCGAAAGGCGTGCAGCACGTCGCGGCAGTGTTGTGCCGTCACCCCGGTTTCGATCAAGCTTTCCCGCATTGCCGCAGCGGCCGGGGAATCCTCTCCCAGAGCACCGTCGAGGATCGCTGCCATGCGATCGAGGCGCTCGATTTTCTCGTCGGCGGTCAAGCCCGGATTGTCGGCGATATCGTCCGCGTTCCGGGCGAAGCGGTAAAACGCGTGCACATGTGGCCGCAGGTCGCGCCGGATCAGAAACGAGCCGACCGGAAAGTTTTCGGCACTGCGCCACTTGCCGGAAGGAGTTTCGACCGTGGCCGGCACCGCAGTCATTGTAGATACCCGTTGGCGTCGAACCATGCGACCGCGTCGGCGATGGCCTCACGTGCCAGCCGCGGTTTGTAGCCGAGCTCGCGCGAGGCCTTATCCGACGTGAAATACATCTTCTTTCGCGACATGCGGACGCCGTCGAGCGTGACGAAAGGTTCGCGGCCGGTGATCCGCGCCGCGAGCTCCGCTCCAAACGCCACAGGAAATAACATCATGTGTGGGACCCGCAGCCGCGGCGGGCGTCTGCCGACCGCTCGCGAGACCTCGGCGAGGATTTCGGCGAGGGACATGTTCTCGCCGCCCAGAATATAACGTTCGCCGATCCGGCCCTTTTCGGCTGCCGCGAGATGGCCGGCGGCGACGTCGTCGACATGCACGATGTTGAGCCCGGTATCGACGAACGCAGGCATTTGACCCCGAGCAGCCTCGAGGATCAGGCGGCCTGTCGGCGTCGGCTTGATGTCGCCCGGCCCGACAGGGGTCGAAGGATTGACGATGACAACCGGCAGCCCGTGGTCCTGCGCGAGTTCGCGCGCCACTTCCTCCGCTTCGAATTTTGAACGCTTGTAGGGGCCGATCATATCCCCGGCGCTGCTCGGGGTGGTTTCGTCTGCCGAGGCGCCCGGGATGAGGCCGAGAGTAGCGACGCTGCTCGTGTAAACCACCCTTTCGACGCCGGCTTTGAGTGCAGCGGTCAGCAAATCGCGCGTCCCCTGTACATTCGCGCGGAACATCGTCGCCGGGTCAGGCACCCAGATCCGATAATCGGCAGCGACGTGGTACACAAACCGGCAACCCTCCACGGCACACGCGAGCGATTGAGTGTCCTCCAGCGAGCCCTCGGAGATCTCCACAGACAAATCGACGAGGTTGCGCCGGTTGCTTGTCGTGCGGACGAGCACGCGAACGCGGTGTCCTGCTTGCAGCAAAGCGCGCACCACCGCCGAGCCGACCAGCCCGGTCGCTCCGGTGACGAGGCTCAGATCCGGCGAGGGTGGCATTTCGTTAGATTCGACGGTTTTCGGCTTAGTAACGTTCCGGTTCAACCGCTCTGATCGCGTCTCGCGAAAACGGGTATAGCGCGGCTGTCACGCCTTTGTCACTCGGTGCAAGAGCATTGAGGCGGAGAACCGGCGGGCAGCGTGGTAGTTTACTTCGCAGGTGTCGGCGCAGCAGGAGGGACGGCAGCGGCGCGGGCACGGGCTGCTTGCGCTTTCTCTGTCTCACCGAGCACATCATAGGCATGGGCAAGGCGGGCCCATCCCTCCTGGTCGTTCGGGTTCTGCTCGAGGCGTGCCGCGAGCCGGCCCACCATCCCGCGAATCATCGCTTGCCGTTCTTCGGGCGACATTGATTGAGCGGCGGCGACGTCCTGCGCCGTCGGCCCCGTTGGCCGAGTTGACGCCTCCGGTGGGTTCGCTTCTGACTTCCGCTCGGAGGGATCGATTTCGGCGAGGCGCTCGGTAACGATCTGGCGCCAGGGCGCATCGGCGGGCGCCTCGGCCAGCAGCGCGCGCAGCGCAGCCTTGGCAGCTGCCGTATCGCCACGCTGCAGCGCAGCCTCAGCGCCGTAGAAGCGGGCTCGCGGGTCATTCGCGGATTTTGCGAACTCAGATTCGGCATCCGGCGAGACCGTACCGCCAGCGGCGAGCACAATCATTTCGCCGAGTTCCGCATGGAGCTGCGGCACCTCGGGCTTCAAGGCCATCGCTTGCTTATAGGCCTCGCGCGCATCGGCGAATCGCCCGAGCGAGGTGAAGGTTCGCCCTAACAAGACCCAACCCTCGACGTGGCCCGGTTCGTTTTGCAATCGCGCTTTCAGCTGTTCGGCGGCCGCTGCGAGCTCGGCCCTATCGTGAGGACCGGCAGTGGTGGCGGCGGCTGCGCCGACAGCCCTGGCCGGAACGATGGCCTCGGGTGCACCGACCGCCGAATAGATAGCAAGCGCGGCTGTCGGAAGCAGGCCGGCGATGATAACGGAGGCCCCGACCCGCCATGAGGTCTCGGCCGGGCGGCGAGGAGTCAGGCTCGCATCTTGCCCTTCCTTGTCGGCTGCCGCGAGCATGCGCCGGGTTACCTCGGCCCGCGCCTCCTCTACTTCATCGGCAGCGAGCCTCCCATGCGCCAGCTCGGTGTCGATATTGGCAAGCTCGCGGCGGAATATCGCCACGACGGAATCGCCCTGATCGGCACCCTCTCCGGTGCTGCGTATGAGTGGTCGCAGGAGCGGGATCAGTGCCGTCAGAACCAGCAGCCCCGCGGCGATCCAAAACCAAATCATCCGCGTTCGCCGAGCAATAGCGCGGCTCGCGCGCGCTCTTCCTGCGTCAGAGCGGGGAGTTGCTGCTCGGGCCGGCGGCGGCGCGCACGCGCCACCAGCAATGCGCCGGTTCCAAAAACCAGAAGCGGCGGGGTCAGCCAAAGCAAGTAAGTCACCGGCGCAAAGGGAGGATCGAGCAGGACGAACACCCCGTATCGGGCGGCGATGTAGTCGAGGACCTGCTGGTCGCTATCACCGGCGACGAGGCGTTGGCGGAGCAGGATGCGCAAATCATGGGCGAGATCGGCGTTCGATTCGTCGATCGATTGGTTCTGACAGACGAGACAGCGCAGCTCCTTGCTGAGTGTGCGGGCCCGTTCTTCGAGCACGGGATCGGCGAGCCGCTCTGAAGGTTCGACCGCTTGTGCGAACTGTCCGCAGACCGCGATCAGAAAGGCGAGTGAGAGGACCAGCTCTCGAATCATCGAGGATCCGTGGATCCCGTAGGGATGGCAGCAGCCGAGGTCCTTGCCGCCGCCGGCAAGCGCATACGCAGCCGGCGGTCGCTGAGTGAGACCAAGCCGCCCAGCGCGGCGAGAAGCGCGCCGAACCAGATCCATGGAACAAGCGGGTTGTAGTATGCGCGCAACACCCACCCGCCTTGGCTATCCGGATCGCCGAGCGCCAGATAGAGATCACCAAACCCGTTGGTTACGATCGCAGTGTTGGTCGTTTGGCTCTGCGCCACGGCGTAATAGCGGCGCTCGGGGTACATGGTTGTCGGCGCACTGCCCGGCCGTTCGACGACGATCTGAGCGCGCTGCGCATGATAATTGGCGACGTCGCCTTCGGTCACGCCGACAAAGCGGAGGGTCCGGCCCGCGATCTGCAAGACGTCGCCGGCGTGAACGGTTTCGATGCGCTCGCTGCGCCACGCCGTCGAGACGACGATCCCGGCGATCAGCACACCGACCCCGAAATGGGCGATCGCATACCCCCAAGTGCCGCGTGGCAGATGGCGCAGGCGCCGCCACGCAGCACCTAACGGTTGTCTTGTCACCCCACTTCGATCACCGAGGTCGGCCAGCACCCCGAGCATCGCCCACGAGGCTAGCGCGATACCGGCCAGCGCTGCCGGCGGCGTGCTCCGGTCGAAGACGAAAGCGATTGCTGGTACGAGAAGCGCCCCGACAATAGCCGGCGCGAGGCGGCGCAAAGCTGCACGGAGATTTCCGCGGCGCCAAGCCAGCACCGGCCCGATCACCATGGCGATAATGGCTGGCGCGAGGATCGGCACAAAGGTCGCATCGAAGAATTGCGGCCCGACCGACAATTTCGCACCGCTCCACACTTCGGCGAACAGTGGATAGAAGGTGCCGAGAAAGACCGTCGCCATGCCGGCGCAGAGCAGCAGGTTGTTGAGCACCAGAGCGCCTTCACGGCTCACCAGCGCAAACGGATTGCCGGCTTCGAGGCCCGGAGCGCGCAGCGCGTAGAGGACCAAGCCGCCGCCGATCACCACCGCGATCAGCGCCAAGATGAAGACCCCTCGGGTCGGGTCAACCGCGAAAGAGTGGACCGAGGTGAGCACACCGGAGCGCACGAGGAACGTCCCGATCAGGCTCATCCCGAAGGTCAGAATCGCCAGCAAGACCGTCCAGCGCTGCAGGCTCTCGCGCTTCTCCGCGACGGCGGCAGAGTGGAGGAGCGCCGTGCCAAGCAGCCACGGCATAAAGGAAGCGTTCTCGACCGGGTCCCAATACCACCAGCCGCCCCAGCCCAGGACGTAATAGGCCCACCAGCTGCCCATCGCGATGCCGATCGTCAGCCCGCACCAGGCCGTCAAGGCCCAAGGCCGCACCCAGCGCGCCCAAGCCGCACCGACCCGTCCTTCGATCAGTGCGGCGATCGCGAAGGAATAGGTGATCGAGAACCCGACATAACCAAAATAGAGAAACGGCGGGTGGAAGGCGAGGCCGGGATCCTGGAGCAGCGGGTTGAGGTCGCGCCCATCGACCGGGGCGGGGATCAGCCGATCGAACGGGTTTGAGGTTCCGATGATGAAGGCGAGGGTGCCGAAGCCGAGCAATCCTTGGATCGCCAAGGTGCGGGCCCGGAGAGTCATCGGCAGCGAGCGGCCCAGCGCCGCGACCAACCCGCCAAACAGGGTCAGCATCAGGACCCAGAGCATCATCGAGCCTTCATGGCTGCCCCAGACCCCGGTCACCTTGTAGAGCATCGGCTTGGCGGTGTTCGAGTTCTCGAAGACGTTCCGCAGCGAGAAGTCCGAGGCGATGTGGGCGTGCATGAACACCGCGAAGGCGAGCGCCACTAATCCGAACTGCAGCAATGCCGCGGGTTGCGCGGTATCCATCAGCGGCCGGCTCCGCACCGACGCCCCGGCCAGCGGCATGGTGCCCTGGACGAGCGCCACGAGAAGGGCGAGGACGAGTGCGAAATGACCGATCTCTACGAGCATCTCACGGCGCCTCGCTCAGCGAGCAAATTCCCGTGAACCGGGAAAATAACCGGGAAATTTTGCAATAGCGCACCCTAAGCACATGAATTGCTCAGAAATACTCAGCCCGATCAGATACTTGCACGCAAATTCCCGTGAGTGGTGGAAACGGGAAATTTTCTGGCCGAACCGGGAAAGAAGTTCGCGGTAACCGGCGATATACGGGAATTCCCCGCGAGCCCGCGCACCGCGGAGCTTCCCACTTTACCGGCGGCAATTCTGACACGAGCACGCGTTCCATGCGAGAGATTATGCCCGTGAGATATTGTAGGACGATGGCGAAGGCGAGCAAAGCTTGGCCCTTGGCCGAGGGAGGCAGAGAAAATGGCCAAGTCGGTCGAAGAGGCGCGGCACTCTTATGCCGAGGAGCTGCGCTTCACGGCGAGGGTGGGTTCGCGCGCGGTCATCGAAGCCTTCGCGGCGGTGCCGCGGGAAAGCTTCTTCGGACCGGGGCCGTGGCGCGTCCTCAGCCCGATGGCGATGGCCGAGTATTGGACGACGGAGGATGCCGATCCGCGCCACCTCTACCATGACGTGCTGATCGCGATCGACGAGGAGCGACGTCTCAACAATGGGCAACCCAGCCTTTGGGCTCGCATGTATGACCAGCTCGAGTTGCGCCACGGTCGTCATGTCGTGCATGTCGGCGCCGGCACCGGCTACTACAGCGCCATCCTCGCCGAGATCGTCGGCCGCGCCGGAAGGGTCACTGCGATCGAGATCGACCCCGTTCTTGCCGCCCGAGCCAGCGAGAATCTCGCCGCCGCTTGGCCGCAAGCGACAGTCGTAGCAGCAGACGGTTTCGCATTCCGCCCCGATCGGCCGGCCGACACCATCGTCGTTAACGCCGGGGTGACGCATTTTTCTTCTGCTTGGCTCGATACATTGGCGGCAGAGAACGGCCGCCTGCTTGTTCCGCTGACCAATGCCGAACGGTGGGGTTGTTTCCTGCTGATCACCCGGCAGGCCGGCGACCCGGATCGCTACTCTGCAAGGTTCGTCGGCCGCGTGGGGATCATCCCGTGCGCCGGCGGGCGAGACCCGGCAGCGGAGGAACGATTGAACGCGGCGCTGGCGCAAGCGAAGGGAGATTTCACCGCCATCCGTTCGCTGCGACGCCCACCCGACGAGCCGGATCACACCTGCTGGCTCACCGGCGATGGGTGGTGGCTATCGACCGCTCCTGCGCCCAAGAGTCCAGCCAGCCAATAGTCGGCAATGGTGTGCGCTGGGGAGTTGTCTTGCTGCGGTGTGACCGACACGGCCGTCAGGGTCGGTACGGGATAAAGAGCAGGGCCTGCCTCGGCTCCTGCGCAAACAGCGAATAACGCCTATTGCGGTCCGGCGCCGTTGCGTTTCTCACCCGAGCGCTAGAAGGGCGGCTTCTTCGTCAGCCACAAAGTGGTCGATCTCTTTGCGACGCTCGCTGAGCAAGCGAATGATGTCCACGGTCGAGCAGTTGCCCAGCCGGATCCAGATCACTTTCGGCGGCGCTCCGTAAAGGACACTGAAGCGCTGAAAGTCTTCATCCTTGCTTACGATGACCAGCCCGTGGTCGCGCGCATGCTGCCAGATTGCACGATCGGAGCCACCCGCCAAGCCCTGGTCGCGGACATGGGTGCAAGCTGGGTACAGATCAGCGAGGTATACGGCAAGCCGCGCCGCGAGATTTTCGTCGAAGAGCAGCATCCGTTGCTCAGCTGTCAGGGATGCTCACCACCCGACGTTCTCGCTCGGCAGCAAACGCCAGACAGGCGCGGACGTCGTCACTCGTCAATTGCGGAAAATCGGCCAGAATCTGCTGCTCACTCATGCCGGAGGCAAGGTACGAGAGCACGTCACCGACGGTTATGCGCGTCCCCCGTATGCACGGCTTCCCGAACCGTATTTCGGGTTCAATGACGATCCGATCCTGATAATTCATCGGCGTGAAAATAGGCGAACGATCCGAAGGAGACAAGGAACCGGACGGACCGGTGCTGCCCGAATTAGGACACTTGATGTGACGAAATAGGATAGGAGATTGTTGTTCGCTCTTTGTTCTTGATCGCCATCGGACCGCATGGTAGACAATTCTCCCTTTCTGGGCCATCCTTCGCTCGCGCTCGCGCAAGCGTGGAACCGCGCCGGGGGGAGGCATGGAATACACGCATATCGCTGATCAGTTGTTAACTGCTGGCACGGCGCTCGCTGGACTCATCCTGATTTTTTTGAGTAATGCGGTTACCGCCTACGAGGCATATAGTCCGACAGAAAGAACAACGGTAAGGCAGAGATATCGGAGCCGCAGTTTGCTTGCGTTCTGCGCATTTACCGGAGCGTTGGTTTCCGCAATTCTGTCCCTTATTTATTACTGGATTTCGGTCTCCTGTCTAATAATTATTAGCGCTGGATTTTTTGTCGCATCACTCATCTGCGCCTTGATAGCAGCGTATACTGCGGTTGGAGATATTGGCTGATGGCGCTCACGCTGGCAGCTGAGCAACGACTCGAACGCGTAGAGCTAATTCAGTTTTTTGACACGAGTCGACAGACGTGGCTGGGTGCCGCCCAACGAACCTACGGGTTTGTTCGTCGAGATTTTCCTCAGGGGGCACTGATTCGTCGTGATGATGTTGCTAAGGCGCTGATCCCAATTCTAGAAGTGAACGAGGCGCTACGCGATAGACTAAACGAATATAAGTTGCGTCAAAAATTCTGGATTTCCGATTTTGCTGACCTGATAATCGATAGGGTGTGGGATGAAATCAGAGGAGAGGACTGAAATGGAAGAAAAAACCAACCACCACAGCAAACGAGAGCGTGCAAAGCAATTCGTGCGTGAGGTTTTAGCTTCTGAATTCGGTCAGAACGTTGATGAGGATACCATAAATACTGTTGCAGACAAGGTACTTAGATCGTTACCGACTGACAAGGATGGGCGCCAAGACGGCGCCAAGCGATCAGGAGCGGAGCCCTGACACAACGGATGCCAAGGCGCATGATCGTGTCTCGGTGAATGCTGGTCAGCCGCTCAGTCGCGCGAATCGAGCAGCCCTCGGTTAGAGCCGAGATGACAGCGATTTGTTGATCACGAGAAGGACATACATCGATCGGTCCCGTCGCTGATCGGGGACCGGACCCTACGCATAGACGAATCGCTCGGATTCGCCTATATATCCCTCGCAGGTCGATCACGCGGGCTAGCCTCCGAGTGGTTGATCTAGTGGTACGGATCTAACATTTGGTGCCCTTCTACCAGATTAGAAATCCCGCGGAAACTCTCAGTTCCGATGGGTACCATCTGTTTGAATTTGACCACTAGGGGCCGGCCATCGCGTCGACGGTGACCCGGCTCCGCCTGAAAAGGTGGAGATAGCCGGATTTGAACCGGCCGGTGTCGCTTGGTAAGAGGGATATCCGGCGAACCTGCTACCCCCGCCAAAATGCCGATTTAGGGCCGCTGCACTTCACCTTCCGGGGCTGTGGGCAGCGGCCCTTCCTGTCTCATCATCGCTCCCGCGCGCGGTCGGCGCTTACGCCGGGGGCTCGACCATCTGTGACCATCACAGCCTCCCTTACTGACGGCAGTATATATGCGCAGTTTCGTTCGTTATGCAACAGTAAACTTACTTACCAGGGCGTATATTTATGAATATACCTTGACTTGTAAGGGTTCGGGTATATTTTCCTCCTATGTTGAGATTAGGAGGACGCTATGGCAAAGGCCCGTAGCCCAGGGTATCCCGCCATTGGCTTGGGAACGGCCATCGAAAAAGTCTCGGCGGTCTATAGCAAGGATGCTCAGAACAACCTCCCGCGGGAGGTTGTCGCGCGTCATGCCGGATATAACGGAATCACCGGCGTTTCGCTTTCCATGCTCTCGTCTTTGCTAAAGTATGGGCTTTTGACGGGGCGTGGCGATAATACCTCCGTCAGCGACCTCGCGTTGCAGATCATCGCTCATCCGGTAGGGAGCGAAGAACGGCGCGCCGCCATTCTTGAGGCGGCCTTCAACCCCGACCTGTTCGCCGAAATACGCGATCACTATAAGGGAGGCAAGGTCAGCGATCAGGCGCTCCGCAGCTATCTCCTTACCCGCAAGTTTTTACCAAACGCGGTTGATGGCGTTATACGGGCTTACCGGGAAACTATGGAGCTTGTAGAAGAGGAGTCGGGAGCATATCATTCGGCGGATGGACAGACCGAGAGGAACACGCCGCCGATGCAGCCGAAATCTCCCGAGCCACAAGCGCCGAAGGGGTTACAATTGCCTCCGGTGCCACCCGTTATGGCCGAAGGCTCGTTGCCGTTCAGCGTCGCCTTAACCGGAGCAGGGCTTGAGATCGGCGCGCGCATAAAGAGCGAGAGCGACATAGAGAGCCTGATTCAGGTCCTGCAAACGATGAAGCCGCTTCTGCCGACGATCTATGGGCAACCAAAGGCTACGGTCGTACCCCCCGATGCCAACGAACGCGCTCAACGGGTGTTCCAGGCTTCGATGGAAGGCCGTAAGAACGAAGAGGGGGTTTCATTCTTCGTCACGCAGGCCCAAAAGGTCCAACTCCGAGAGCGTGGCTATACCGATGATCAGATCCGCGATATGAAGCCAGAAGACGCGCATCGGGCTCTTGGGCTGATCAACTAGGCGGAATCGAACTTAGGACACTCCCTGCTTCAGTTTAGGACACCTCGCCCCGAATTAGGACAGCACCGACGGACCGCCCAACCGCGCCTCCGTTGCAACCCTCTGGCGCGGGCGGGGAGACGAGCCTTTCGGGTTTATCTCCTCCGCCCAAATCCCTTGCTTGCCACTCCCTTTCCGCGGTGCCGGCGGCTGAGAAGGGCTTATTCCTTAAACTGCGCTGCGCGCCACCTGACGGCGGCCGGTACGCCCTCGGTCGCGACGATGTCGCGGAATTTGGCGCCGAATTCGGTCTTTGTCGCGTAGAGCGGGCCGACGACGTCGAGGCCGGCATAGAGGGCGGTGCGGAACCCGGCCGCATCGGCGCCGCGGTTGATCGCGCGCTTGGTCGCGTAGAGCGCTTCGGGTGAAATCAGCGAGAGGCGCTTGGCGTAGCGCCGGCTCGCCTCGCGCAGTTCGGCGAGCGGCACGATGCGGTTGACCATGCCGAGATCCAGGGCGGTCTTGGCATCGATCGTGTCGCCGAAATAGAGGAGCTCGCGTGCCTTCTTGTAGCCGATGATCATCGGCATCACGATCGCCGGACCGACGCTCGAAAAACGCACTTCCGGCTCGCCGAACGTTGCATTGTCGGCGGCGATCGTCAGGTCGCACAGCATGACGAGCTCGCAGCCGCCGCCCATAACGTGACCCTGAACCGAGGCGATCACCGGTTTTTTCATCGTCCACGGCAGCATCTCGAATTCGAGCTGCGGGCGCAGGTGTTCCTGCGCCTTTGTCGGATCGCTGCGCCAATCGTCCGTCCCGGGCTCCTTGGCCGAGATGTCGTACCCGGCGCAAAAGCTGCGGCCTTCGGCACGCAAGAGTACGACGCTGGTTGCGGGGTCGGCATCGGCCCGTGCAAAGGCATCGGTCAGCTGCTGCTGCAGCTCCGCGCTGATGGCGTTGAGTTTCTCCGGTCGGTTCAGGGTGATGACGCTGACTTTTTCGTCCACGGCATTGAGGACCAGGGGATCGGCCAAGTTCCAGTCTCCTCCGCTAATGATTTCCGCGTGTCAGACGGTCGATGGCAGTGAGCCCTTCGCGGATCCCGCCGACGACTGAAATGCCCGCGGTGCGCAGATAGGCGACCTGCTCGCGGTTCATCACGCCGGGTCGCGTGTGAAGCAGATAGTGCGGCTTGCTGCTGCCGGCGGCCGCGTTGACGAACAGCTCGAGGTAGCCTCGCGGGATTTCGGGCATCTCGAAGGGCTGACCATCGCTGTTGTCGCGGCAAAGGACGACGACGTCGTGATCGGGGCTGCGATCGAACAGCGCGAGAGCACGCGGCAGGTTCGCGGCAAAGGTGCCGTTGCCCCAGGCGTCGAGCGGGTTGCCGTCACCACTGACAAAGCCGATCTCACCTTCGATTTCGGCCTTTGCCGCGGCCGATAATGGAGGCAGCTGCAGACCCACCGGTGCGGCCGTATCGAGGATCAGCTCGGCCAACCCGCCGGATGACGTAATGACCCCGATCCGGCACCCTGCCGCGCGTTTTGCGCCCTGGGAAGCGGCGAGCACCTCGGTGAACTCGACGAGGTCCGAAACCTCGATCGCGCGGTGCGCGCGCAGCAGTTCGGAAGCAAGGCGAGAGTCGCCCGCGAGCCCGCCGGTATGTGTGGTCACCGCGTGCCGCGTGCGCTCGGTCCGCCCGACTTTGAGCACTACGACAGGCTTGCCTTGCGCCGCCGCCCGGTCGAGGGCGGCCACAAAGCGCTCGGGCGATCTGATGGTTTCGATAAAGCCGCCGATGACCTTCGTGTTGGGGTCGTCGACGAGATATTCGAGGTAATCCGCCGCCACCAATACGGCTTCGTTCCCGGAAGAGACGACATGGCTGAAGCCAAAGCGGCGGATGTCGGTCACCAAACTGATGCAGAACGCGCCGCTCTGCGAGACGATGCCGACATTGCCGGGGAGACCCGCCGGGTCGCGTAGTTCCTGGAGGTAGGTCGTGCTGCGATGATGCGGGCTCAGCACCCCCATGCAGTTCGGCCCGCACAGCGCCATCCTGGCGTCGCGGCAAATTCCCTCGACCTTGGCTTGCAGCCGGCGGCCCTCCTCGCCGCGTTCGGCAAAGCCGCCATCATAAATAACGGCTCCCCTTACCCCGCGCTCGGCCGCCGCGACCAGTGGATCGAGGATCCTCTGGTAGCCAACACAAAACGCGGCGACATCCGGCACCTCCGGCAATTCTCCAATGTTTCCGTAGCATTTGCGGCCCGCCACGGTCGAATAACTGGGGTTGATCGGAAATATCGAGCCGGTAAAGCCGATCCGGTCGAGTGAGCAGATCAGCCTCTTGCCGATCGTCGGTTTGTCCGACGCGCCAATGATGGCAATCGATTTTGGCTTGAAGAGCGGGTCGAGCTGCATCCGCTATCGTCCTCCCGAGAGCGCAAGGAAAGAAAGCGTTCTGATTAAGCCATCACGGAACAGGAGATACACGAATTGGCTCTAGGGCTCGATCAGTGCGAATGCACCTCCCGGATCCAGTTCGAAATGCGCTGAATGACACCGGACTCGATCCCGAAATAGCCGTGCGGTGACAGCCCTTCACACGGCGGCGAGCGGATCTGATCGCTCTGCACGTAGACCACCTCCTTGCGCGGCGAGCGGGTGAGCCACGCAGCGATCAAGGGGGCATCGGCCGGCGGCGTCAGCGGGCACGTATCGCCCTGATTGGCGACAATCATCGCCGGAACGGCAATCGCTTCCGGCTCGCTGTCAAAAACGGTCTCGCTCGATGTGTACCGGCGCGTCACCGAGGAGGTGAGCACCACGCCGGCTATCTTGCCGCGAAGTTGTGCGGCGCCGTTGGCTGCTGCCGTCGTACCCGCGCTGGTGCCGACGAGCCAGATGGGGCCATCCGCCCGCGTCCGGGCGAAGTCGACCGCGCGGCCAATGGCGTCGGCATAGGCGGAGGTGTGTCGTTGCCCATTCAGCGAGGCGCCATTGGGCGAGTCCAAGATCACGACCGCGAAACCCTGGGCGAGCCAAAGTCCCCTGGTTCGGATCAGGAAATTGCCCGTAAGGCTGCCGATCGTGCCGGCGTCGCCGATGCCGACGATACCGTCGCCGCCGGCCAGCATCATCAGGATCGCCGGCGGGGTCGCCGGACCGGCAAATAAGACCCGCTCGCTGCCGCCGGCGGCGAGCGGCACATCGACGACGATGTTTTGAGCCGTCGCGGGGTTTTGGGCCGATGCGGGCGCGGCTAGCACTGTCAGGATCAGTGCCGCGGCAAGTCTCGCGACCGTCGCCGAGCGAGACACCTAGCCTAAGTGTCACAAATGGGAGTGTCTCAGCCCATCGTCGAATTAAACGCCCCGCCGTCGAGAAGCAGGTTCTGGCCGACGATGAACCCGGACGAGGCGGCGCACAGAAAAGCGCAGGCGTCGCCGAATTCCGCGGGATCGCCGACGCGCCCGGTCGGGTTCGACTGGCCGCGTTTGGCGAGCATCTCCTCGAACGAGACGTTTTGCCGCCGCGCGTCGTATTCGATGCCCGAGCGCAGCCGGTCGGTCAGAAACGGGCCCGGCAGGAGGCCGTTGATCGTCACATTGTACTTGGCGACTTGGCGAGCGATGCCGGCGCAGAAGGCGGTCAGGCCGGCGCGCGCGCCGTTGCTCATCCCGAGGTTCGCGATCGGCGACTTCACCGAGCCCGAGGTGATGTTGACGATGCGGCCGAATTTGCGCTCGCACATGCCGTCCACCACCGCCTTGATCAGCATGATCGGCGTCAGCATGTTGGCGTTGACCGCCTTCTGCCAATCCTCGACCGACCACTCCCGGAAATCGCCATGCGGCGGCCCGCCGCAATTGTTGACGAGGATGTCCGGGTTGGGACAGGCGGCGAGCGCGGCAGCACGGCCGGCCTCGGTGGAGATGTCGCCGGGAACGGCCGTGACCTTGGCACCTGTCTCCTTGCGGATCTCGGCCGCCGTCTGTTCGAGGGTCTCGGCCGTGCGCGCGGTGATCGTCAGCTCGACACCGGCACGCCCGAGCGACATCGCGCAAGCCCGCCCCAAGCCCTTGCTCGCCGCACAAACCAGGGCCTTCCGGCCGCGAATCTTCAAATCCAACATGGCATCCTCCACTGTGTGCCCAGCATTTTGCTATAAAGGCTGATGAGGCGAAACGGGCAGCAATGAAACTGACTCTAATCCTGGATCCAGCGCCCATCGGGGTACGCGCAAGCCTGATGGAGGAGTGGGACGAGATCACGGGCTCCGCAAAGATGGAGGCGAGGGTACGCCTCTTCGATACGGAAGAGCAGGCGCTCGCCTGGGGGCGCTCGATGGCGAGCCGGCGTGGATTGAAACAGCTGTTCTTGACCGACAACCGGAAATCTGCGGGCGGATGAGCCGCTCCCGCGTCGGCCGGCGGGCGATCTTCTGGTTGTGGCTGGCGGGCGCGCTGTTTGCCGTTACGGCCCAAGCTGGTGAAGGGTCATTGGCCGGCTCGCGGGACACCGTACGCGACTTCATGATCCAAAACGTCTGTATCAACGGGTCAGGAACGGTGCTCGAAGGCGTGAGCCCGATCGATGGCGACTGGCGCTGTGTCGCGCAACGCGATCTGATGCCGGGTGAGAGCCTGCCGTATCATAAGCACGATCATGCCGCCGCGGCAGACGGGCGCGGCACCCCGCGCGGCTATCAGCGGCACGATTCCTTTCCGGTCGAGACCGCTCAATTCGGGATCGTCGTCGAGCATTCGTTCGATTTCGGCGATGGCGGCGGACGGCAATTCGGGCGCTTCGACGCCGGGCGAGGCGATGGCGGCGACATCACCTTGCTGTCGTCGCAGGCGGTGTCCTTCGCAGCAACGGAAGACGGCGGAGGCGGGTTTCAGCTGTTTGTCGGACCGGAGTGCCGGGACCGGGTCGGCGCAGCCGCACTGAGCGGATCTTGGATCATCGCCCTCCTCGACCCGGATCGGACCCTGCAGGGCGAAACCGTTGCCCGGCTCAATGATCTCAAGGAGGGCCGGCAGTCGAGCTGCCCGTCCCGACTCAATGCCGCGTTCACCCGGTGGTTCATCACACCGGTGCGATACCGAGCGGCCGAGGGTCAGGGCGCTCCGGTTACCTTGACGACCTTGATCTCCGAGCATTACGGCGGCGAACATCGGGAATCGGCGGACCATGTCGAGCGGTTCTACTTCACGCGCGAACTCGGCTCGACGCGTTGGGAGCGCTGGCAGAACTCGTTGCACAGCCGCGATTTCAGCGCCGATCAGGTGGCGAAGGCAGCCTCCGACCTCGCTTTGTCCCGCCGCTGCAGCCAAGTCGACGCTCCCGCCGGCGGCGCACCCTTGGTCATGGTCGATTGCCGCGAATGGACGTTGATCATGCCGCCCGACAAAGCCGATGGCGACCGCGCCGGGTTTTTCATCGACGCTGTCAGATCACGTCACCTCGGGGACGATCTGTTCATCGCCCCAAAGGCCGCGGAATAAGCGTCCGACTAGTAGCCCGGCGGCGGCGGAACCGGCGCGCCTGGATAGGGGCCGTAACCAGGAGGAGGCATTGAGCCGGGAGGAGGCATTGAACCTGAAGGAGGCATTGAGCCGGGCGGCGGGCCCATCGGGCCGCCTTGATAAGGCGGCGTGTCGGGAGGCGCCGAGAGGCCGGGCACCGAGTTCCCGTGGGCGGCCATGCATTGCGCATACATGATGTCGAATTGCTGCTGTGCCGACATCTGCGCAAAGCTCGAGCCACTGGCACCCGCTACTGTGCCCAGCGCGGCACCCGAGGCGGCACCGATCGCCGCGCCGTGGCCGCCGCCGATCGCCGCACCGAGCCCTGCTCCCAATGCTGTGGTGAGAATCGCGCCGCCGAGCGCTTGGTTGTTGGCTGCGGCAACCGCCGGCGCGGTTTGCGCGGAGGCGTATTGCTGGCAGAAACCCTGATCGGCCGCGAAGGCGTCAAAGGTCTTGTTCGGTCCCGGCGCGACCGGGACCATTGGTACGACGGGGGGCTGAACGCATGCCGCCAAAGCGATCGTCATCGCCACGGCGCCGGCGATCCGTGGATCGGTAACCTTCATTGGAACTCCCACCCCTATGCGCGCAAGCCTGATCCTGCGGCGGTTTTTTCTATGCAGGCAAGCGATAACAGATCCCTAATGGCCGCCGCCAGTTGCCCCCGGGCCCGGCATCTCACCCTGGTAGCCGGGCGAATCGGGCGAGGGCGAGAAGCCCGGCACCAGGTAACCTCGGGCATACATGCACTGGGCATACATCGTTGCGTAAGGCAGCGCGTGTTGTGCGGCGGCGTATCCTTGGCAGATTTGCTGCGTAACGGCAGCGCGGTTGTACAACTGGCCCTGCGCGAGCGCGCAGAGACCTATGCCCGACGCGGTGACTGCCACGAAAACGGTTGGTGGGCACACTCCCCTGAAGCGGACCCGGCGCGTGGCCGCAACGCTCGTTCGGCGAATTCCGGCATCACCTCGCGCGCGAAAGTCCTGAGCGCAGACAGCGAGCCGCCAAACCGCATAACGCATCCTCCGCGAAACGATCGCTTGGGGCTTAGATGCCGAGCGTCTTGGCGTAGAGATCGGGGTAGCGCGCTCCGGCGGCGGCGCCCGGCCGGAAAATCCGCGCGAGGGCATCCTGCGTGGCCGCCGAAATCCGGAGCTCGGCTGCGGTGGCATTTTCCTCGAGCCAGCGGCGATGGCTGGTGCCGGCGATCGGCACGATCGAGCGGCCGCGGGAGAGGACCCAGGCGAGCGCCAGCTGCGCCGGCGTGCACCCTTCGGCGTCCGCCAGCGCTCGCAGCTGGGCCACAAGATCGAGGTTATGCGGCAGGTTCTCTTCCTGAAAACGCGGCATGCGCCGCCGCGCATCTCCGGCCTGCAATTCCTCGCGGCGGGTGACGGTCCCGGTCAGAAAGCCGCGGCCGAGCGGGCTATAGGCAACAAAACCGATACCGAGCTCCTCGCAGAGACCGAGAATTTTCCCCTCGACGTCTCGCGTCCACAGCGAATACTCGATCTGCACCGCCGACATTGGATGTGTCGCGTGAGCCCGGCGGATCGTCTGCGGGCCGGCTTCGGAAATGCCGAGAAAACGTACCTTGCCGTCGCGGACGAGTTCGCTCATCGCGCCGACGGTGTCCTCGATCGGGACAGTCGGGTCGATCCGGTGGATGTAATAGAGGTCGATGACATCGGTCCGCAGCCGCTGCAGACTGCGCCTGCAAGCCGCTTTGACGTATTCCGGCCGGCCATCGGCGGTCGGAGTGCCGTCAGCGCGGCGCAAATTGCCGAACTTGCTGGCGATGACGTATTGGTGGCGGCGCCCGTCGACGGCACGGCCGATCAGTTCTTCGTTTCGGCCGTTCCCATAGGCGTCCGACGTATCGAGAAAGTCGATCCCGAGCCCGGGCGCGCGCTGGATCGTCGCGATCGCCGAAGCCGGATCGGGCTCCCCGTAAAACGGGGTCATCGTGGCGCAGCCGAGGCCAATCGCCGACACCTCCAATTGGCCTAGCTTTCGCCGCTCGATCATGCCTTCGCCATTCCCGAAGAGCCCCCGCCGGTGCGCGCAAGGTTATACCGCCACAGCGCCACGGCGATCGCAACGACGATGAGACCGGCGATGATGATCGCCCAAGGCTGAGCGCCGAGCCGCTCGAACCACTGCGTGTAGAAATGAATTGCACCAAAGGCTGCAGCGGTATTGACGACCCATCGTCGGTTCGCGCGCACGGCCCAGATGCCGATCCCGAGGAGCAGCACGGCCCAGGAGACGACAAAGACCCAGGCTGGTATATGAAACGCGTGCTCGCGCCAAGCCTGCCAAGCCTCCGAGGTGTCGAAGCCAGAGGAGACATCGCCGTGCACCCAGCTTTCGCCGGGGCGGTCGCCCCACAAGGAGCCGACCCAAAACCCGAAATTCACGAGGAGCAGCGACATCCGGGCAAAGACGAGCGCGAGTCTCTCGTAGACGGGTTCCAGACGTTGGGAGGCAAGATAAGCAGCCGTAGCCAGCAGCGAGAAAACGACGATCGTTATCGTCGGCTCGCTGACGATCAGCATATAGGTCGCGTGCGAATATCCAGTGCTGCCGCCGAGCGCTCCGGCGAGCGCGAGGGGTACAAGCGCCATCAACAAACCATTGTGGATCAGCGCACCCAGCACGAACAGCAGGAGAGCGGTGAAAGCGGTGCCCGCAATGTGTCCTTCGAACAGGCCGATCACCCCTCCCGACAGCAACAGCGCGCCAATCACCGTCGTGGCTGTGCCGAGCAGGCTCCATTGCTCCGAGCCGCCGAAAATTACGGCAAGTCCGATCAGCACCAACGCGACGCCGAGTGCGGCACCAGTTTCGAAAGACGGGTTGAGCGCGAGGATGCCCGCCGACACCGCAATCGCGCCAAACGACATCAGGACATTGATCGCGAGCGTTCCGGTATCGCGAGAGGCCAAAGTTTTGAGCCGCTCGGCTTCTTGCTGAGTGAGTTTGCCCTCCTTCACCAGGCCCGTGATGTCGAGAACGATCTTGATGATCTGCCTCCTGCGCTGCTGCGAGCGTGAGTTGGCCCGCATTCTGCAGCGTTGGTGACAGCATAATGGCGGCACACTAAGCTTGCGAGATGGATGGCGAGTTCCCGCTCTGGTCACCAACAACCGGCATATTTGATGTGCAAAAACCGGCTGTGCGCGCCCTACCGCTGGTTCTGGCTTCACCTCATAGCGGTTCCGACTATCCGGCGGATTTGCTGGCCGCCTCGCGGCTCGATCCGTTGGCTCTGCGGCGGTCCGAGGACAGCTTTGTCGACGAGCTCTTCGCTGCCGCCCCGCGTCTCGGCGCCCCGCTCCTCTCGGCTCGCTTCCCGCGCGCTTATGTCGACGTCAATCGCGAAGCTTACGAGCTCGACCCGGCGATGTTCGACGACCCGTTGCCGAATTTTGTCAATGTCTGCTCACCGCGCGTCCGGATGGGCCTCGGCACGATTGCCCGGATCGTCGCGAGCGGGGAAGAGATCTACGCGAAGAAGCTAAGCTTTGCCGAAGTAAGCCAGCGCATCGAATGCCTCTATCGTCCCTATCATCACGCGCTGCGGCAACTGGTCGAAGAGACCGAGGCGGTGTTTGGCGGTTGTCTCCTCATCGACTGTCATTCGATGCCCTCGGCGGCCGGAGCCGTCTACGGGCCCGGCACGGCCGACATCGTTATCGGTGACTGCCACGGCGCGTCGTGCGCTCCGCAGATCGTCGAGGCTGCGAATAGTTTTCTCGCCGAGCGTGGTTTTGGCGTCGCGATCAACTCCCCTTACGCCGGCGGTTTCACGACCGACTCTTACGGACGCCCCAGCGGGCACCGGCATGCATTGCAGATCGAAATCAACCGGGCGCTCTATATGGACGAGCGGAACTACCGGCGAAAGCCGCGTTTTGGGCAACTCGTCAAAGACATGGCCGACCTCATCGAAAGGCTGGGACACATCGCCAAGGGCTTACTGCCAAAGAGCGTCTGAACTCGGTTCCATAATTGATCCGCTGCCCCGGCGATCACACTTTAAGACAACAAATTCGGAGAGGTCGATGACCGGGGCCCGGCAGGATCCGGCAAAAGATTTTACGATCGAACAGAAGTGGCACGAGTACAGCGAGGAGGAGCATGCGATCTGGCGGCTTCTCTTCGAGCGTCAACGACGGCTACTCGTGGATCGAGCTTGCCGCGAATATCTTGAGGGACTGGGCGGGCTCGGCGTTGAGGCGAAGGGGATACCGGACTTTCGCCGGCTAAGCGAGATTCTCAGCTCCGCGACCGGGTGGCGGATCGTGGCGGTCCCCGGCCTTGTGCCGGACGATGTCTTCTTCGCCCATCTCGCGCACCGCCGCTTCCCGTCGACCTGCTTCATCCGCCGCCGCGATCAGCTCGACTACCTTCAGGAGCCCGACGTATTCCACGACATCTGCGGCCACGTGCCGCTGCTGATGAACCCCGTCTTTGCCGATTACCTGCAGGCTTATGGCGAAGGCGGGCTGAAGGCTTTGGGTCTCGGCCATCTTCAGCGCTTGGCGCGGCTCTATTGGTACACCGTTGAGTTCGGGCTGATCGCCACGCCGGAGGGTCTGCGCATCTACGGCTCCGGAATTCTTTCTTCCGCAGGCGAGTCAGTTTACTGCCTCGAGGATCCGCGGCCCCGTCGAATCCGTTTCGACCTGCGGCGCGTGATGCGAACCTGCTATCGGATCGATGACTTTCAACAGACCTATTTCGTCATCGACAATTTCCAGCAGTTGTTTGACGCGACGCGACCCGATTTCACGCCGATCTACCGCGAATTAGTGGCATTACCCGACATCCAACCGGATGCGTCGATCGGCGCGGACCGCGAATTCAAGCCAAGCGGCCGAGGCAAAAAAATGGGCCGCAGGATTACCGCGGCCCAAGTTTAGGGAGGAAACGCCTAGAAGACGTACGGTAGAACCACAACCGGTGATCGTTACCGCACTGCACAATTTAGGTGATTGCGTCGGGAAGTCAAGCCTCTTTTCCAAACGCCTTGCCAAGGCTGGACAATCGAGGTCGGATCAGATGCTTAGCACACACCCTGCTGCGACGAAATGTGCAACGCACAAAGACGCTCACTGGACGGTTCGCGAATCGCTGGGCCTGCCGCCGGCACTCGATGCGCGATCGGCCGTGTTTCTCGACGTAGACGGCACTCTGCTCGAAATCGCTTCCCACCCGGACCTCGTGCGCGTACCCAGCGGCTTGCCGGCGCTGATCGCCCGCCGCGCCGAAGAGCGCGACGGGGCCCTGGCGCTGATCAGCGGCCGCCCATTGGTCCAACTCGACCAGCTCTTCCACCCGTGGCGCGGTGCCGCAGCAGGGCTGCACGGCATCGAACGCCGCAGAGCAGACGGCACGCTCGACCGCGGCATTGACGGCGCCAGCGAGGCGGCGCTGAACCACATCCGTCCAAAGCTGACGGCTCTGGCCGGCGACGGCACTGGCCTCTTGTTTGAGGACAAGGGCGGCACAATTGCCCTCCACTACCGCGCTATCCCAGAGCGCGAAGCGGAAATCCGCGCTTATGCCGAAGCGCTCCTCTCTGAATCCGGGGCGACACTCCGCCTCATCGCTGGCAAAATGGTCGTCGAATTCCAACCGACCACCGCGGACAAGGGTCTAGCCATCGCTGCTTTTTTGGCGGAGCCGCCGTTTCTCGGCCGCCGGCCGATCTTTGTCGGCGACGACACGACGGATGAGGACGGTTTTGTCGAGATCCGTCGGCGCGGCGGCATTGCCGTGCGGGTCGGGTCCTCGGGCGCAACAGCAGCGAATTACAATGTGCCGACGGTTGGCGCAGTCCTCGACTGGCTGGCAAGAACCAGCTTGCCGTGAGCATCGTTTAGGTAAAAGATCAGTCTGACGAATAAGCGCTACCGGAACATTTCCTGAAGTACCGGTGTTTCACCGATGCAGTCTCAGCGAGGAAAAAGATGACGGAGGGCGACGTCGCTATCAGCGAGCGGGCGGACCCGGCCATCGACCCGCGGCGGCCGGAGAGGAACGCTATTCGCGTAGTCTCGGCCAGTCGTCGATTGGTGGTGGTTTCCAATCGGGTGACGCCGACCGCGGCGGCTAGGCCGGACTCGGGGGGACTTGCTGTCGCGATCCGCGCGGCGCTGCAGCAGAGCGGCGGCATCTGGTTTGGGTGGAGCGGAGAGGTTGCAAACGAACCGACCGCTGAGCCCGCAATTGCCGTCGACGGGCCCGTTACCCTCGCTACGCTCGACCTCTCGCGCCGGGATTACGATGAATATTATAACGGTTACGCAAACCGCGTTCTCTGGCCGTTATTCCACTACCGCAGTGCTCTCGTCGAGTTTTCACGCCGCTATCTCGCAGGCTATCTGCGCGTCAATCAAATGTTTGCGCAGACATTGGCGCCAATGCTGTCTTCACAAGATCTCGTCTGGGTCCACGATTATCATTTGATTCCCCTAGGCGAGGAGCTGCGCAAACTGGATCAAACGCAGCCGATTGGCTTTTTTCTGCACACGCCCTTTCCCGCAGCTGAGTTGCTTCGTGTGCTGCCGAATCATCGGGATCTCGTCAAATCGATCTGTGCTTATGATCTTGTCGGCTTCCAAACTCAGCCGGACCTCGATGGTTTTCGCGATTACTTGATGCGCTGGGCCGGGGGTGAGGAGCTCGCGCCCGGTGTTTGGCAGGCCTTTGGCCGAATCGTGCGTGCGCAGGTCTTTCCGATCGGCATCGATGTTGAAACCGTCTCGGCGCAGGCGGCGGTAGCGGACGGCAGCCGGCACCTGCGGCGGCTGCGGCAGAGCCTCACTGATCGGGCGCTGATGATCGGCGTCGACCGGCTCGATTATTCGAAGGGCTTGGCGGCTCGCTTCCAGGCCTATTCGCACCTGCTGGAGACCTATCCCCAGGCGCGCGGCCAGACCGTCCTTATTCAAATCGCACCGCCGTCGCGGTCAGAGGTCCCCGAATATCAGGATATCCGCGCAAGCCTTGCAGCCATGGCCGGCCAGATCAACAGTCGTTACGGCGAGTTCGATTGGACGCCCCTGCGCTACATCAACAAGAGTTTCGGTCACCACATTCTGACCGGGTTCTTCCGAGCGAGCCGGATTGCATTGGTGACGCCGTTGCGCGACGGCATGAACCTGGTCGCCAAGGAATATGTCGCCTCCCAGCCTCCCGAAGATCCTGGTGTTCTGGTACTCTCTTGCTTTGCCGGTGCCGCCCGGGAGCTCGCCGAGGCGGTGATCGTCAACCCCTTTGATATCGAAGGCATGGCCGAGGCGATCCTGCAGGGGCTCAGCATGCCGCTCGGCGAACGCAAGGAGCGCTGGGCCGCGATGATGAAGGTCCTCGAGCGCAACGATATAACCGCGTGGCGCGAGAGTTTCGTGCGCGCCCTCTCGACGGCCGACGCCCGGCGGTGACCGCCGCAGAGATGCCAGCCACGGTGTGGCTGGTCGGCGATATCGGCGCCACTCACGCTCGCTTCGGATTGGTTTCACCCGACGGACAGGTGCTGCACTCTCGCACCCTGGCCGACGAAGATTACCCGACAATCGACGATGCAATCGCCGCCTTTCTGGCCGAGCGCGGTCCGCTTCCGATGCCGCGGCAAGGGGCGATCGCGATCGCCTCGCCGATCGCCGGCGACCGGGTCGCGATGACGAACCATCCGTGGAGTTTTTCGATCCTCGCTTTGAAAGAGCGGCTCGCGTTTGATCGGCTCGAGGTGATCAACGATTTTACTGCCCTGGCCCTGGCTCTCCCGCGCCTGAAGCCGGAAGACCGGTTGCCGGTCGGCGGCGGTCCTGGGGTAGCGGGGACACCGATCGGTGTTCTCGGCCCGGGATCGGGGCTGGGTGTCTCGGGTCTGGTACCCTCTGGAAGCGGTTGGATCCCGCTGACCGGGGAGGGCGGCCACGCCACGATGGCGCCGGCCACCGATCGCGAGAGTGCAGTGCTCGATCACATGCGCCGACATTTCGATCATGTCTCGGCCGAACGGGCCCTGTCGGGCCCCGGGCTCGTCAATTTGTACAACACTCTCTCGGTCATCGATGGCGTACCGGCGAAGAGCTACACCGCAGCCCAGATCACCGACCTGGCGATCCGCGTCGAGGACCCACTGTGTGTCGAGACGACAACCATGTTCTGCGCCATGCTTGGAACGATCGCGGGCAATCTGGCGCTTACCTTGGGCGCCCGCGGCGGCGTCTATATCGGCGGCGGGATTGTTCCCAGACTCGGCCAGACCTTTGTCCAATCGCCGTTTCGCCAGCGCTTTGAGGCCAAAGGCCGTTTTCAGACCTATCTTGCAGCAATCCCGACCTTTGTCGTGACCCACCCGCTACCGGCTTTTCTCGGCTGCGCCACCTTGCTCGCCCAGTAGACGACTACGAAATGCGCTCCGACAGGTGGAGGCCCGCGACTCCGAGGACGATCAGCACGAGGCATAGTAGCTTCAAAGCACCGGCGGTCTCGCCGAACCACGTGATACCGATCGCCGCTACAACTGCCGTGCCGACGCCGGACCATACGGCATAGGCAATCGACAGTTCGATCCCGCGTAGCGCTACAGATAACAGCGCAAAGCTCGCGGCATAACAGAGGATGACCGCGCCCGATGGGCCGATCCGGGTGAACCCGTCGGAGAGCTTGAGAGAAGTCGTCCCGCAGATCTCCAATACAATCGCCGCGGCCAGATAGGCGGCGCTCATTGCGCGAATTCGGCGCGCACTGCCGCGGTGTGCGCGCCGAGCGCCGGAACGCGTCCGGAGGGCCGCGCGTCCTCGAATACGGCTGGGGCGGCGGGCAGCCGGATGGTCCCCTCGGGGGTCTCGACAGCAATCCGCCGTAGATGCGGATGGGCGGAGAAATCCTCCACGGTGTTGAAGTTTCCGAAAGCGATCCCGGCGGATTTCAGACGCTCGGCAAGCTCGCTGCGTGAGTTTCTCGAGAATTCCGCGACGACGAGGTCGTCGACCTCGGCGCGATGGGCGACCCGCCGGTTGTTGTCGCTGAAGCGTGGATCGTCGGCGAGCGCGGCATCGCTGAGGATTTCGGCGCAGAACCGGCGCCATTCGCGCTCGTTCTGGATGGCGATCAGGATTTCTTTGCGGTCCCCCGTCGCAAATACGCCGTAGGGCGCGACCGACGGGTGAGCAAGACCCATCCGCCCCGGCGCCTGGCCGCCATGGTCGAGATGGATCAACGGCACCGCCATCCATTCCGCCGTCGCATCGAACAGCGACACGCGGATTAGCGCCCCCGTTCCCGTCCGGTTCCGCGCGATCAGCGCTTCAAGGATCGCGGCATAGGCATTGAGCCCGGCTGCGATGTCGGTTACCGAGGCCCCGACCCTCCCCGGCGCCTCCGCCGGCCCGGTCAATGAGGCGAGCCCCGTCTCGGCCTGGATCAGCATGTCGTAGGATTTCATGTCGCGATAAGGACCGCTCTCGCCATAGCCGGAAATCGAGCAGATCACGAGCCGCGGATGGCGCCGGCGCAACTTGTCGAGATCGAAGCCGGCGCGGGCCATTGCCCCAGGCATCAGGTTCTGCACGAGCACGTCAGCGCGGGAAATCAGCTGCGCGAGGAGCTCATGGTCGTCCGAGTTCTTGATGTCGAGCACGACCGATTCCTTGCCGCGGTTGAGCCAGACGAAATAGCTGCTCTGACCCCGGGCGGCCCGGTCGTAACCGCGCGCGAAATCGCCTTCCGGCCGCTCGATTTTGATGACGCGCGCACCGGCGTCGGCGAGCCGGCAGGAGCACAGCGGCGCCGCCACCGCCTGTTCCACCGACACGACCAGCATTCCTTCGAGCGGTCGAGCCATTTTTTCCTCCTGATATTTTGCCGAGGGGAAGTTACACATTAGGCACCCGCCCGTTCAAAGCCGGATCGCCGGTTGAGCCATCGAGATCGTCTCCCATATTCGAGCAATGAGCGAAAAACCGCGCAATCCCGCCGAGCCTCTTCCAGCCACCCCACCTGAAGCGCCGCAACCGGTCGCACCAAAGCCACGTGAGATCGGCGGCCCAAAGGGGCCGGAGCCGACCCGATACGGCGATTGGGAATATAACGGTCGCTGCACGGATTTCTGAGAAACCGACCTCAGCTTGGCGGGCAGCTCCAATCGGCTGTAAAATTGCCGTTCGCTTTGGGGATGGTATCTAGTGATGAACGCATGGCTTGATCGAGGCGCCGAAGCTGGGTCCTGCGAGCGATTACGGATTCGCGCTAGGGATATCACGGGGCCGACCGCGGGACTGGCACCCGGCAATGTCCAGGCGAACCTGGTGATTCTGCCCAAAACGCTAGCCGATGATTTTTTGCGGTTTGCTCAGGCTAACCCGAAACCCTGCCCGGTGCTGGCGGTCTCGGAGCCCGGCGACCCGCGTTTGCCGAGCCTGGGCGAAGATCTCGACATTCGCACCGATTTGCCGCGATACCGCATCTGGCGCCGTGGCGAGCTTGTCGAAGAGCCGCTGGATGTGTCCCATGTCTGGCGCGACGACTTGGTAAGCTTTGCCTTGGGGTGCTCATTTTCATTCGAGCAGGCGCTGATCGAAGATGGGATCGAGCTGCGCCACATAACCTGCGGAACGAATGTCCCGATGTATCGGACCAATATTCGATGCGAGCCCGCAGGGCCCTTCGCCGGCCCGCTCGTCGTCTCGATGCGGCCCTTGAAGCCGAGCGATGCGATTCGCGCCGTCCAGATCACCTCGCGTTTTCCTTCGGTGCACGGCGCACCTGTGCATATCGGGTTGCCGGCAATGATCGGCATTGCGGATCTGGGCAAGCCCGATTACGGGGATGCGGTGCCGGTCGAAAGCGACGAGCTGCCGGTGTTTTGGGCCTGCGGCGTTACTCCGCAAGCAGTGGTTGCCCAGGTGAGGCCGGAGTTCTGCATCACCCACGCGCCCGGCTCGATGCTGATCACCGATCTGGTCAATTCGAAACTGGCTTGCCTGTAGGGTTCCCGGTGTCCGTCATGGCGGACCGACAGTCGCTGGTCGATCGCATCGAGCGCCTCATCCAAATCGATGTCGGGCGCAATGTCATCGCCCTGTTCGAGGCGGCGCGAGGCGGGTTATGGGGCGCCGCTTGTGCCCTGGCGGCGACGCCGGCTGCGAGGGTGGGATTGATCACCGGCTTTTACGTTCCTCAGGGCTCGCCGCCTGCGGCAGAGACGGACGGGCCGGTCGGTGCAGCGCTGCTCGCGAGAGGGCTCGCAGAAGTCGGCGTTCCATGCCGGCTCGCCACCGATGAGCCGTGCCGCGGCGCCTGTGCGGCCGCGTTGACGGGCGCGGGATTATCCGGCGCCCCGGTCGACGCCGCCGATGTCGACGGGCTGATCGAGACCTGGCGCCGGGCCGGCATCACTCACGCGATTTCGATCGAGCGTTGCGGGCGCAGCGCCGACGGTGCGCCTCGTAATATGAGAGGGCTCGATATCAGCGCCTACACGGTGCCGCTCGATGAACTCTTCACAGCTGGGCCCTGGGAGACCATCGCGATCGGGGATGGCGGCAATGAGATCGGCATGGGCACTTTGCCGCGCGAAGTGATCGCCCGGCATGTCGAGCACGGCGCGACAATCGCTTGCGTGACCGCGGCGCGGCATTTGATCGTTGCCGGGGTTTCCAATTGGGGAGCCTATGCCCTACTCGGAGCGCTCGCCGTGCTGCGGGAAGACTGGCGCGCAAGGCTGCTCGCCTGTCTGGATCCGGAGCTCGACAGAGCGGTCCTCAAGACAACAGTGGAACGCGGGCCGGCTGTCGACGGTGTCTCGCGCCTGCGCGCCATGACCGTAGACAATCTCGACATCACCGTACATCACGAAAAGTTGCGAGAGATCCGCACCTTGGTCGAGAACGAATATGGAGTATAGAGAGTTCGTCTTCGAAGATTACCGTTACGACCCTATCGCTTTAACCTTGTCACTAAATTATCGGTTTAGTGGGGGGCCCGGGTTCGAAGAAAAGCTGATTTTTGATTTTGCGCCGCAACCCATCTCCCCGGCTGCGTGTGAGGTGATCGATCGGATTTTTCGTCTGATTTTCTTGCTGTCTGGTGTGAGTTATTACAAAGCGTTCATACCAAAGCTGCTAATTTGCGAAGCTTTCGATCTCAACGAAAAAACCGGCGAATTTCTGCGCAAGTTCTACGAAAAAGGTTTGGGCGAGTTTGCCTACAGAAATGGCCTTTCCTTGCAAGGTCATTGCCGCTTCCAAACCAGCTCGGTCGCCGCGGCCTCGCCCATCGCCCTCGATCTCTCGCACAAGACTTTGGTCCCCGTTGGCGGCGGCAAAGATTCGATCGTCACGGTCGAATGCCTCAAGCAGAGCGGCCAACCGCTGGTCCTGTTCTCGTTGGGCGACGCCGACCCGATCAATGCCTGCATCTCTGCGGCAAACCTGCCCTTCGTCAGAGTTCGGCGACGATTGGACGAGGGTCTTCTGCAGCTCAATCGGGCCGGTGCGCTGAACGGCCACGTCCCGATAACGGGTATTTTGAGCGCAATCGCGCTGGCCGTCGCTGTGCTATCCGACTGCAACGCGGTCGTCATGTCCAACGAGCACTCTGCCAACGCCGCAAACTTGCAATACGACGGCATCGATATCAATCATCAATACAGCAAATCGCTCGAATTCGAGCGAGATTTCGCCAAATATGTCGAGCATTTCATTTCACCGAGCATTAGTTATTTCTCATTGTTGCGGCCATTGTCGGAGATCGAGATAGCCCGCAGGTTCTCGAAATATTCGAAGTATTTTGGGACATTCAGGAGCTGCAACACCGCCTTCAGACAGTCGCGGGCGGCGCGCGGGAGAGATTGGTGCGGTAATTGTCCGAAATGCCGCTTTGTGTTCCTTGCGCTTGCCCCGTTCGTTCCAAAGCCGGATTTGATCGGGATCTTCGACCGCAACCTGCTGGACGATCCAACCCAATGTGACGGCTTTGCTTCGCTGTGCGGCTTACAGCAGCACAAACCCTTTGAATGCGTCGGAGAGACTTCCGAGAGCGCGGCAGTGATGTCGCACCTCGGGGACCACTCGGACTGGCGCGGAGACGCCGTGGTGCGGCGGTTGAGTGACGAGTTTCCCTCGCTGCGGCTACAGGACCTGGCCGAGTACCGTGCGCTGGTCGAGGTCAGGCATCCTCACCGGGTCCCAGAAGCGTATCTGGCTTTCCTCGATGCGTTCGGCTGACCTCGGTTCGCGGCGGGTCGCGGTATGGGGATTGGGCCGTGAGGGCCGGGCGGCGGTCGGTTTCCTGCGCAAACACCATCCGGGCCTGCCGTTACTGGTATTGAATGATGCCGCGGATAGTCGACCGCCGGAGAGGCTTGGCGGCAATATCGAATACGTCTTTGGCGCGGACGAGATCGCGCGGGCGATCGAGCGCGTCGATGTCATCGTCAAATCGCCTGGTGTCAGCCTCTACCGGCGCGAACTCCAATCCGCCCGCGAAGCGGGTGTGCAGGTCACTTCGCTGCTGAACCTGTGGTTCGCCGAACAATTCGACCTCACGACGATCTGTGTGACCGGGACCAAGGGAAAGAGCACGACCGCGTCATTGATCGCGCACATCTTGGAGAAACTCGGCCGAAGGGTGGCGCTGGTCGGGAATATCGGCGTCCCGATCACCGGGATCGACCGCGCTACCGCCCACTTTGCAGTGATCGAGGTTTCCAGCTACCAAGCTGCGGATTTCGACGGCTTATGCGACGCCGCGGTGCTGACCTCACTCTACCCGGAGCACATCGACTGGCACCTCACGGTCGAAAATTACTTCCGCGATAAGGCCAATTTGCTGGCCCATGGCAGATGCCAGATCATCAACCGCGATACGGTCGCGATGTTGGAACCCTTGGCCGTCAGCTCGGCTGCGCAGCGATGTTTATTCAATGACGAAAGCGGACTGCACTTTCGAGGTGCCCGAATATTCGACGGCGGCAAGGCAATTGGCGAGGTTCTCAACCCATACCTCGCCAGGCAGCACAACAAATCCAATCTGTGCGCTGCGCTCGCCGTCGCTAAGTCGCTCGATATCGACACGGCAGAAGCTCTCGACGCAACCGGTGGGTTTCGGGGCTTGCCGCACCGCCAGCAAGAACTGGGCGAGATCGGGGGCGTGCTGTTTGTCGACGACAGCATCTCCACAATCCCGGAATCGACCGCCGTGGCCCTGGCCGTCTATGCGGGTCGCGACATCACCGTGATCCTCGGCGGCTACGACCGCGGTATCGAATATGGCAAGCTCGTCGAGACAATCATAGGTGGCGCCGCGAGGGTCATCATCTGCCTCGGCGACAGCGGTCAGCGGATTTATTCCCTTGCGCGAGAGATTGCCGGCCAGCGGCATGGTTGCGCCTGCGCTCTCCACCGCGCGCAATCAATGGAGGACGCGGTTTCGTTAGCGCGCGAAGTGACACCCCCAGGCGGGGTTGTCCTGCTGTCTCCAGCTGCCCCGAGCTATGGGCTTTATCGCGACTACATCGAGCGCGGGCAGGATTTCGCTGCGAAAGCCGGCCTGCTCGCGCAGGTCTGAAGCCAGAGCCATTCCCATTTCGAATGGCAGGAATCGCCAGCAGATCGGGAACGTCAGACGGTTAATTTACCTAAATATATGCAGGCGAAGGATGGCGACGGCAGAAAGTCTGGCTCGGAGTAGCCCGTAGTGAATGCAAAATCGCAGCTTTGGGACCCTTTCGCTTACCGCGGTAGGCGTCGGATCCTTTCCGCGTGGGCGATGGCCATCGTTTTTGCAACCGTCGCCGTGGTCAGTTTTGCCGTTGATCAGACGGTAAGTCTCTCACCGACGCCCGAAGAACAAACCCCACCGTCCTTGTTCAACCCCGTTCAACTCATCCAATCGTTGGTGGACGCCGCCGCGGAGTAACCGGCGGCTCACTTCTCAGCGCTTGCCATTTGTCTCGGGTAGCGTAGCTTCCGCAGCGTGGGAGCTCGGCGGATATTGTTTGTCCTCACGGCCGTCATCTTGGCTGCGGCCTGCACCGGACCAAAGCCCTTTTTGCTCCAGGGTGATGCGAACTCCGCCCAGGTCGGTTATGGCAGCAGCATCGAGGACGCCACTCTCGTCGCGAAGCATCACTGCGCACAATACGAGCGTGTCCCGAGGTTTTTGGAAGCCGGCGAGAACGTTGCCTATTTTGATTGTGTTCGACCTTAGCATTGTTCTGCGGCCGAGGACGAGTTGGAAACGATTGCCGTTTCGAGCGCGATGAGATCACAATAATCCTGAATTTCTCGTTTCGCGGCGAACGTACGCGGAATGAAATCAACGATAGGAAAGGCGGGCCGCGATGAGCATCGAACTTCACACGTGGAACACCCCGAACGGACGCAAGATCAGCGTTGCACTCGAAGAGATGGGCCTGCCCTACACCGTAAAGACCGTGAACATCTCCAAAGGCGAGCAGTTCTCGCCCGCCTTCCTGAAGATCAGCCCGAACAACAGAATTCCCGCGATCGTCGATCCCGAGGGCCCCGGAGGCGGGCCGATCAGCATCTTCGAATCCGGTGCAATCCTCATTTATCTCGGCGAGAAAACCGGGAAATTCTGGCCTGCCGATCTGCGCCGCCAAGTGCCGGTGCTCGAGTGGCTGATGTGGCAGATGGGCGGCTTTGGTCCGATGCCGGGCCAAGTGCACCACTTCCTGCAAGTCACCGAGGAGCAGGACCGGCGCTACGGTCTCGAGCGATACACGAAGGAGACGCGCCGGCTCTATGGGGTGCTGGACAAGCGCCTCGGTGACGTTGAGTTCGCCGGTGGCGAGATCTCGATTGCCGACTTCGCGATCCTCGGCTGGGCCTGGCGGCACGAGCGCCATCAGGTTGACCTGGCCGACTTCCCCAACGTCAAGCGATGGTACGAGACGATGATGGCCCGCCCGGGCGTGCAGCGCGGTTTTGCTGTCCCGCTGAGCTGACGCCGCGACAAACAGCCACCAACCGCGCGAACCCCTCATCCTGTGCTGGTCACCCGCCCGTGTCGTCGGTCCGCCGCATTCTCCGGTCGAGACGGGTGTTCCGGTCGATCCTAGGGAGGCAGCCGTCCTTCATTTGTGTGTCATTGACCGCTACCTATGCGGTCAGCGGCTACCTCGCGCTGCTCCTGGCCGTGCCGCCGGGCTTTGCCTCGCCGATCTTTCCACCTGCCGGTATCGCCGCTGCCGCGATGCTGATCGTCGGCCGGAACACCTTGCCCTGGACTTTTCTCGGGTCATTCCTGCTGAATGTGTGGGCTGCGTATTCGATCGGTCAGGGTTCCAACGCGACCCGCCTGGCTGCAGCGCTCGCCATTGCCGCCGCATCGACACTCCAAGCCGCGGCTGGCGGCACGATCTTGCGCAGAACCCTAGGTTATCCTGTACCCCTCGACAATGGCCGCGACCTATTGCGGTTCTTATCGCTTTCGCCCGTCTTTTGCCTGACCAGCGCAACTCTTTCGCTAGGCGGACTGATGGGGCTGGGTCAGGTCAGATGGTCCGATCTGCCAACAAATTGGATCTCATGGTGGACGGGAGACACTCTCGGCGTCCTCCTCGTGCTCCCCCTGATGCTCGTCATAACGGGGGAACCGCGCCGTCTGTGGCGCCGGCGCGCGCTACCCATAGCGTTGCCGATGCTGCTCTTTTTTGCCCTGTTTGTTGCGATTTTTGCTCGGGTCAGCAAGTGGGAGCAGGACGAGGCTCTAGTTGAATTCCGCCTTCTCTCTCAGGAGGTCGTCGACAAAATACATTCCGGGCTCGCAGAGCAGGAAATTTTTCTTGAACAACTTGAACGATCCTTTAGCCGCCCGGTACCTGTGTCACGAGCAGATTTTCGACATCTCGCCGAGAGCTCGTTGCAACGGTTTTCGACCATACAGGCAGTCAAGTGGGCACCGCGAATAAACTCCTCGCAGCGAATTGCCTTTGAGGAGGCTCAGCAGGCCGCGCTCCCGGGTTTCGAGATCCGCGAGGTCGATTCCTCGGGGCAACGCCGCCGCGCCGGAGAGCGCCCGTTTTATTATCCAGTCAGCTATGTCGAGCCCTTGAGGGGCAACGAGCACATCGTTGGGTTCGACCTTGCCTCGGAGCCCGACCGCAAGACCGCAGTCGAAGAGGCGATCGGCTCGGTCTCGACGACACCACCCATTCGTCTTCTCCAGGAGCACGGGGAACAGGCCGGTATACTGATCATTTCCCGGTGAATGACGGTCCCAACGGGGCGGGGGTGGTCTCCGTCGCCCTGCGGATGGGGACGTTCATGACCGAGCTTTTGGCTCCGGTAGCATCGATCATGAGCGTCCGACTCGTTGACGCAGGGCGGGAAACGGCTCTTTACGGCGGTTTTTCCGACGCCCCGAGCCGCGCTCGTTACGAAGGTACATTTGCCTTCGGGACCCGTTATTACCGCGTTGAGACGGTGCCGACGGCGAGATACCTAGAACAGCACAGCAGATGGCAGAGTTGGGCCGTCCTCGTCGCTGGGGTCATCAGCACCGGCCTTCTCGGTGCGTTGTTACTGCTCAGTACCGGGCATACGCACCGGGTCGAGACGATGGTAGATCAACGGACCCGTGACCTTGAGGCGATCAACCGCCGTTTACAGCTCGAAATCAGAGAACGCCAGCAAGCCGAAGCTGCGCTGCGACAGGCCCAGAAAATGGAAGCGATCGGTCAGCTCACCGGCGGCATCGCGCACGATTTCAATAATCTCCTGACGGTAATCGGTGGCAATGCCGCGCTGTTGCGCGACAAAACTCTGGACGATGTCGCGGCGCGGCGCGCCTCGGCCATCATGCGGGCGGCCGAGCGAGGCGAGCGGTTGACACGGCAGCTGCTCACCTTCTCACGACGTCAGATGCTGCGCCCGGAATCCGTCGACTTGTGCCAACGGACGCATGAAATGATAGAGATGCTATCGCGCTCTCTGCGCGAGGATATCGCAATCTCCATTGATATGCCCGAAGGCCTCTGGCCGGTGACGATCGATCCGGCAGAGTTCGAACTCTCGCTCCTCAACATTGCGGTCAATGCCCGGGATGCAATGCCGCATGGGGGCCGCTTTGCGGTTGAAGCGCACAACGTCTCATTTTCGGCCGGTGACTTGGTGAGCGAAGGGCTCATCGGCGATTTCGTCGCGGTGACACTGTCGGATACTGGCGCGGGCATGGCGCCCGAGGTGTTGGCGCGAGCGTTCGAACCCTTCTTCACGACCAAGGAGGTGGGCCTGGGATCAGGGCTCGGTCTCTCTCAGGTCTACGGTTTTGCGAAGCAGAGCGGCGGAGCCGCCGTCATCCGCAGCGAAATCGGAAACGGCACGACGATCACTTTCTTTCTGCCTCGGGCGACCGGCCCAGCCCTGGCACCGCGCACCGGTGCCAGGGCGAGCGCGCCGGTTGCACCTCCCGCCCGTGTCTTGCTCGTCGAGGATCATGCCGAGGTCTCGCAGGTCACGACAGAGCTGCTAAGGGCGATCGGCTGCTCCGAGGCCGAATGGGTGGGCGACGCTAAGGCGGCCTTAGCGGCCATCGAGCGTGATCCGACTATAGAATTCGTGATCTCGGACATCGTCATGCCAGGTGACATCAGCGGCCTCGATCTGGCGCGGACATTGCGGAAGCGCCGTCCCGACCTCCCCGTCCTCCTGGCAACCGGTTATAGTCGGTACGCCTCGCTGGCCGTGAACGAGGGTTTTACGCTCGTGGAGAAACCCTACCGCAGTGATACCTTGGCCGCTGCGATTCGGGCGGCTATCGAGCGCACCCGCCACAGCGCCGAGTCCGTTACGCCAACAGCCACACGCTGATCGATCGCCAGACGCGTCGCCTAGCAGAAACCCCGGTAACGGTGATTAGCCGAAAGCCTACAGTTTGAAATTCGTTCCGCTATTGGTGGAGCCGAGGGGGATCGAACCCCTCAGCGTGCGAAACATCCTGCAACGTGCCGTATCCTCATGGGCGCGTTAAAGGCAAAAAAAACACAGTCCTTTTCCCTCTGGTGGGCGTTGCGTTGGCGACCGCCCGGTTTCATATTGTTCCGTGAACATGGAACCTATTTGGAACCTATAATGTCAAGACCGCGAGTGAGCCGGCGCATCCGTTTCACCGATCGGACGCTGAAGGCCCTAAAGCCGCCACCCCGACCGAAGCAGCTTGACTACTTCGATGAAAATCTTCCGGGTTTCGGGCTGCGCATCTCCTACAACGGCCGGAAATCATGGGTCGTCTTGTACCGCTGCAACGGGATCAAGGGTCGGTTGACGCTAGGGCGGTTCGATGTCGTGCCGCTCGCGGAAGCCCGCGAGCAGGCGCGGAACGCCCTCAAGCTGGCGGCTCATGGTGATGATCCGGCTACTCAGAGGAATCGCGACCGCGAGACCCCAACCTTCCAACAGCTTGCCGATCGCTATGTAGAAGAATACGCAAAGCCAAAGAAGCGCACCTGGCGGAAG
>Ga0306926_10000217_pt1 | contig 49867 bp, 49 predicted proteins | sample flu12Cox44000178_FD_203759 | JGI IMG/M metagenome (GOLD analysis project Ga0306926, IMG submission 203759) | Lab enrichment of tropical soil microbial communities from Luquillo Experimental Forest, Puerto Rico - flux8day.12C.oxic.44.000.178 (v2)... | ecosystem: Environmental > Terrestrial >... | reverse complement strand
TTCTATTTTGACCCCCTGTTCGATTACCCGTTCGGCGGGATCGAAGTTCAGAATATGCGAGCAATGATGCAATTTGTGTCCAGCCGGTATGAAAACATCCAGCCGATGAAATCACCCGAAGAACTGGTCGCCTGGTTGAAAGAGTTTCATATGGAGCTGGCAGGGCGTCTTCATCGAGGAGAAGCGGTCCTCGACATGATCCCCGAGTAACGGCGACGCTAGGCCTGCCGCCGCACTCGGAAGCGGCGTTGGCGCAGCGGGCGCCCTCACCGCGCGACCGGGCGACCGCTGACTTCGGCGCCGGCATCGGGTGACATTTTCAGGAAGAACGGCACCGACAACAGCGAGATCAGCGCGACACCGACAAAGGCCGGATAGAAATCGGCCGCCGTCAGAGCAGCCCCGCCGCGCAAGGCCAGTACCACCTGAAGCAACAGCGCCCCGGTGGCGACGCCGACGGTCTGCGAGAGCTGCTGTGCCATGCTGGTCAGGCTTGTCGCGCGGCTCAGCATCGGCGGCGGCACATCGGCGTAGCTCAATGTGTTGATGCTGGTCATCTGCAGCGAGCGGAAAAAACCACCTGCCAGGAGGGCAAGAAAGATCACCAGATGCGGCGTGTCGGGCCGGAAGAGGCTGTAGCCGAACAGAAAGAGCGCACTGATCACCGCATCGCCGACCAACACGATGCGAAATCCCAGGGTGCGGATGATCCGCGCTGCGGTCATCTTCATCGTCATCGCGCCGGCGGCGCTGGCGAAGGTCAACAGCCCGGACGACAGCGCGTCGAGCCCGAACCCGACCTGCAGCATCAGCGGCAGCAGAAACGGCAGCGCCCCCAATCCCATGCGGAACAGGAAACCGCCGATCGACGCAGCCGCGTAGGTGGGGATTTGAAACAGCGCGAGGTCGATGATCGGGTAGGCGACGCGGCGAGCATGCCGCACATAGAGTGCCGTGCAGCCGGCACCCACCATTAGCAGCGCCGCCACGAGAATGCTCGGCAACGCGCCGCGTCCGACGTTCTCGAAGCCGAACGCCAGGGTCGCTAACCCGACCCCGGTCAGCGCAAAACCGCCGAAGTCGAATGGCCGGCGGCCGCTTTCCTTCAGATCGCCGACGAGCAGGTTGACGAGGACGATCCCCAGGACGCCGATCGGGATGTTGATGAAAAAGATCCAGCGCCACGACCAATAGGTGACGATGAAGCCACCGAGCGGCGGCCCCATGACCGGGCCGATCAGCGCCGGGACACTGACATAGGACATCGCGCGCACCAGATCGGATTTTTCCACCGTCCGCAGCAGCACCAGCCGCCCGACCGGCACCATCAATGCCCCGCCCATGCCCTAGAGGATGCGGGCGCCGACCAGGGCGGCCAGCGAATTGGCCATGCCGCAGCCGATCGAGCCCAATGTGAAGACGACGATCGCCGCGCTGAAGACACGCCGCGCTCCGAACCGATCGGCGGTCCAGCCGCTGATCGGGATGAACACGGCAAGGCTCAGCAAATAACAGGTGATCGCGACGTTAAGGGTGAGCGGGCTTTCGTCGAGCGAGCGCGCGATCGTCGGCAGTGCCGTGGCGATGACGGTCGAATCGAGGTTCTGCATGAACATCGCGCAGGCGACGACCAGCGGCACCAGGATCGGGCGAGGTGCGCGATCGGAGGCCGCAGCGCGGCTGTTCCAGCGTAATGATGACAATGGCAACCTTCGCAGAGTTGTTTATCTCTTTTTTTGGGGAGCAGGCATAATGCACAGGATCGCTCTCTTGTCGGGGCTCTTCGCGCTGACGGCATGCACCGCGACCCCGACGGTAGTCGAAAACTCGGCGACGGCGGTTACCGTCCGCTACGACGGCCTTGTGAACAAAATCGACGACGCGACGCAGGTGGCGCAAAAGGTCTGCGCTTCGCACGACAAGATCGCGCGCCTGAGGAAGGTCAACGACGACGGTATCGGCCAGCACTTTGGCCACTTCGACTGCATCTCGCCGACCGGGCTCAACTAATGGTGCAGCAGCACATCGCGGGCGCGGTTGATCCTGGTCGCCAGATAGTCCGAGCCGCCGTGATCGGGGTGCAATTTGACCATCAGCCGGCGATGCGCCTCCTTGATCGCTTCGGCGTCGGCGCCGGGCGCGAGCCCGAGGATGGCAAAAGCCTCCTCGACGGTCATGTCGCCGCTCGTCGACCGAGCGCCACTGTTCGAGCTGCCGGCGCGCTCGCCGGCGAGCTCGTCGCGCCAATCGGGGTGGACGCGATCGAGATAGGCCTCGAGCAGGCGCGCTCCCTCCTCGTCCTCCGCCCGGCACTCGCGCAGCAGCGCCAGGAGATCGGCCGAGCCGAGCTCCTCGACGCGCATGCCGCTGGAGCGGCCCTGCAGAATGGTGCCGGTCATGCTGCCGGTATCGTGGTCGAGCGTCATCCGCAGAAACGGGGTCGCCACCGTCGAGGTCTGGCTACCGGAAGGAGGGCGGTATCGGTCGAGCAGGCTGCGAACCCGGATCAAGGCAGGCATCAACATGGCGAGCGGCATCAGCAGTGCGGCGAGCCGCCCGGAGATCGCCAAGGTCGCCACCGCCAAGACCGCGATGACGATGCCGGTCACCTTCAGACCGCGGGCAAGCCGCGCCGGATCGGCGTTGACGAACAGATAGACGAGCATCAGGAAGCCGCTGAGAAGTGCGAACCCGCCGAGAACGTAGAGCATCGCCACCGCTCAGTTCTTCAGCTGGGAGGTGAGACGCAGGACCTCGCCGCCCTTCTTTTCGCCATAGGCGGTCAGCGCCCGATACCCGCCCGCCGCATAGACCGCGACGGCGCCGAGCAGCTCCTTCAGGCGATCGGCGCTGGCGAGGTCGAAGCTCAGATAGGCGCCGCGCGACAGGCTCGCGATCTGCTTGAATGCCGCCGCGGCAACCCGGTCGCGGCCTTCGTGGAAGATAAAGATCGGCACGCCGAGAAGCCCGAGCTCGCCGGCGTGGCGGCACAGCCGGTCGACCTTTTCCTCCATCGCATCCCCAACAAAGACTAGCGCATTGACTTTGCGGCTGCGGGTCTCGCGGATCGCATGGGTCAGCACCCGTTCGATCTGGGTCTCGCCGCCGACGCAAAACACGCTGCGCATGATCCGGTGCAGATCGGCGGCGGTCGTCATCCAGCGGCTGGCCTTGCACTCCGAAAAGCCACGGTAATAGACGAGTTGGATTTCGAGCCCGCCGAGTGCCGCCGTCGCCTCGAACATCTCGCCTTGGATCCGGCAAGCGCGGTCCCAGGTCGGCTCGCGGCTGGCGGTGGCGTCCAATGCAAAGATCAGCCGCCCGCGACCGCCGCCCATATGCGTCGCAGGCGCCTGCTTCAGCTTTTCCAGAAACTCTGCGACCTCAGGCGAGTGCCGCTCGGTGGGAAGTCGGTTCTTGTCCTCGTTCATTTTTGCCCTCACGCCGGGCTGAGCCAGACCGAGGTATCGTGGAAGACGGCGCCGCCACGCGGCAGACCGGGATCGGCGCTCGTCAACAAATTGATCCCGATACCCTCCGCGAATGCATGATTGGGCCACAGCCCTTCGACGATGACCACCCGTTTTTGCATCCCCGCAAAGCCCCGCGTATGGACGACGAGACTGCCGTGCCGATTGCCGATGCGCACCCGGTCGCCGTCGCCGAGCCGCAGGCCCGCCAGCACTTCGGGGTGGACGAGAGCAGTCGGCCGACCCTCGCGGGCGAGGCTCGACGGCGTGTTGTTGAAGCTCGTATTGAGAAAAGAGCGCGAAGGTGCCGCGACCAGGCGGAACGGCCGCTCGGGATCGCCGTCGTCGATCGCCGCGACATGGTCGGGAAACGCCGGCAGCCTTGCGTGTTCCGGCCCGATCGCCTGCCAATCGGCGCGGAAATGAAACTTTCTGTCGGCATGCGCGAAGCCGTCGAGAAAATGACCGGTTGCGAAAGGCGGGCAGCAATCGAGCCGACCTCCGTCCGGGAAGCTCTCGACATCGGGCAGCCCGCTGATCTCTAAGGTCCGGTCGATCAGCGCGACGGCACTCATCGCAAAGCCCGGGTGGCGCGCGCCGAGCCGCTCGGCGAGACCGCAGATTACGTCGTGGTTCGACCGGCACTCGCCATAGGGCGGCAAGACCGCGCGGCCGAGCTGCAGGTAGGTGTGAGCGCCGCCGAGATAGATGTCGACATGTTCGAGAAAGGTCCTTGCCGGCAATACGATGTCGGCCATCGCGGCGGTCTCGGTCATGAACTGCTCATGAACACAGACGAAGAGATCGGGACGCGCAAAGCCGCGATGGACGAGCCGCGATTCCGGCGCCACGACCATCGGGTTGGTGTTCTGCACGAATAACGCCGAGACTGGCGGTCCGTTGCCGAGATCGCGCGGGTCGCCGGTCAGCACCGGACCGATCCGCGACTGATCGAGCATCCGGGTGGTCGGATCGAGGCGATCAAGCCCCTCGATCAGGGTATGGTCGATTGCGACAAGGCCGAGGTTCGAGTAGAGCGCGCCGCCGCCCTCATATGCCCAAGCGCCGGTCACCGCCGGCAAGCAACTCACCGCAAAGAGCTGTGCCGATCCGTTGCGTGACCGCGAAAAGCCATAGCCGACCCTGATGTAGCTGCGCTTGGTGCGGCCATAGAGCCGAGCGAAGCGGACGATGTCGTCTTCCGAGAGCCCGGTGATTCCGGCCGCCCAGGCCGGGGTTCGGGTCTTAAGATGAGCCTCGAGCCCCTCGGGATCATTGGTGTAGCGCGCCATATAGGCTCGGTCGGAATAGCCTTCGTTGAACAGCACGTGCATGACCGCGCAAGCCAGCGCCCCGTCGGTGCCGGGGAGCGGCGCCAAATGGAGATCGGCCCGCGCGGTGGTGGCGGTGCGATAAGGATCGACAACGACGAGCTTGGCGCCGCGCTCCCGGCGCGCCGTCGCGACATGGGTCATCACATTGACTTGGGTCGAAACCGAGTTGCCGCCCCAGACGATGATCAGATCGGATTTCGCGATCTCGCGCCCGTCGACGCCGCGCTTGGCACCGACGCCAGCGAGCCAGCCCGCGTCGGACAGCGCGTTGCAGATCGTCAAATCCTCCCGTGAATAACGCATCACGTGGCGCAGCCGGTTGATGCCGTCGCGCTGCACCAGCCCCACCGTGCCGGCATAGTAATAGGGCCACACGGTCTCATAGCCGTGGCGCTGAGCGGCGCGGGTCAGCGCCTCGGCAACCTCATCGAGTGCCCGGTCCCAGGAGATCGGCCTGAAGGCATCGAGGCCGGCACCCTTTTCGCCGACCCGGCGCAGCGGCTGCGAGAGGCGTGCCGGGTGGTGCTGGCGCTCGGCATAGCGCGCAACCTTGGCGCAGACGACACCCCGCGTGTAGGACTGCGGCGCGGCTCCGCGAACCCGCCCGAGGCGGCGCCCGCCGATGCGCTCGATCTCGAGCGCGCAGGCGCTCGGGCAGTCGTGCGGGCAGACGGTGGGGACGACGTCGAGCGGCAAGGATCGGCTCCGGCTTGACCCTACAGAATATAGGGATGAGCGAGCCAGGTCGAGAAGCTGGCAGACGGCGCCTCTTTTTGCCGCCAAGCGCAATCATAAGTTTCATCGCGATTGTCAAGCGACAAAGTCTGCAGCGGATCTACAGCAACCTCTCGCCTTTGCGATTGAATTACCCACCAGCCCGGTGTCGAACATTTTTGGCACCCCTCCCGGGCACTCGGGAAGATCGGCCTCGACGATCTTGAGGCGCCGTTCGAAGTCGGTTGCCTCGATCGCCCGGACGAAGGTATCGACCACCGCCGCTATTGTGGCCGCTTCGCCCGGAGTGATGGTACCCGCGGCGAGTGCGGAGGTGACCGCCTTCATCGCCGGGGCGATATCGGCTGCACTTTCGATCGGCGGCGATTCAAACTTGACGGTACGTTCGCGGCAGGGCGGCCGGATGCGTTCGATGCAGAGCCGCATCGCCCCCACAGGACAAAGCCCGTGGGCTGAAGGTCCACGGGTCGCCGGTGAGCGCCAGCTCGACGGCCCTCCTGGTCATGGCCTCGAACCCGCCTTCGAGCAGAGCCGCGGCGGCGAGCGTCTTCTGGTTACGGGACCCGGCCCGCCTGCCGGCGGGGTGGCCCGACCGGCCCTTCGCCAACAGCCGCCCGCGCGCGTGCTTCGGCGGTTTCGGTAAGAGCGCATCAGTCATCGGCATCTCCTTGGTCAACCGGCGGTGCCGGTTTAGGCCTCGCGATCGGCGGAAGATGCTATTTAGACATTTTTTATTGCTACGGCAATACTGGAATCTGGAATTTGCCGGAACATCGGTTAAACCAATAAGGCGGCGACCGAGTTCGAAGCCGCCCATCGGTAGCGGGCGAGCGTCGAAATTGCTCCTTTTCGACGGGGCTGCGCCCACATCTTGTGGCCCCCAGCGCGCGACGTAAAGGGCACAACCGACCGGATATTACAGGAGTCCGGCCAACCCCGAGAGGCAGGTCGAACGCGCCTCTTGCTTCTTCGGCTTCACACACTCGGTGAGGACTTCACGAAGCTTTCAGCTGCTTTCTAGGAAAGCAATTATGCGACGTTGATGGCGGGGCGCGCAGATGTTGGAAACACAGCATCTAGAAGCCGACGCTATGACTATGACCTCAGTTCCCGAATGGGATCGTCAGTTCCGTCTCGTTCGTGTCCACCACGAACACCGCAGGAGCTTGGCCGGCTTCGTCTCGCTGGCATCGGCGCTGACGCCGTGACGGCCGACGGGGAGCTCGGAGAAGCTCTGTCCGGCCTTGTAGGTCGTCACCGGTCCGTCGTTGACCTGACTGCGGATCGCCCCCTCAAGCACGGTCGCGTAGATGAAGGCGGATTTGGGATGCGTGTGGCCGGGCGAGTAGCCGCCCGGGCCGTATTCGACGAGCACGCCCTCGATGCTCTTGCCGGGAACGTTCGGCAGCTCGTGCTGGTAGACGAGAGTCACCTTGGCGTTCTGCTCCTTCGACGCATCCGCGAGGACGCTGCCGAACGGCAGGGTGGCGACAAGCGGCGAATAGAGGATGCGTTTCACGGAGCCCCGATCCTTCGGTTGGCGGATACGGGATCAGGCTCCTGCGTGTGAGCGGCGGAGCCATTCGTCGAAAGCGATGCGGCCAAGGCGCGCTTCGCCCAACGGCACGAGCGAGCGCTCCTCGACCCGGCCGCCGAAGTATCGGGCCTCGGGGTCGCTCACGACCTCACGCGTGTCGCCGACCGCCTTCAGATAGCGGGCGACGATTTCGTTGAACGGTGCTCGTTCCGGGCCGGCAATCTCGACGATGCCGCCTCGCGGCGCCGCGAGCGCCACCTCGGCGACGATGGCAGCAACGTCGTCCGCCGCGATGGGCTGGAACAGGCCGGGCGAAAGCCTGACCATATTTCCAACCGCACTTGAAGCGGCGATCCCGCCAAGGAATTCCAGGAACTGGGTCGCGCGGATAATGGTGTAAGGGATGCCGGAGGTCTCGATCAGTTTCTCCTGGGCAACCTTGGCGCGGAAATAGCCATTGTCGCTCCGGTCGGTTCCGACGATGGATAGCGCGACGTGGTGCCGGACGCCGGCAGCGGCCTCCGCCGCGAGAAGGTTGCGCCCGGAGGTCTTGAAGAATTCCAGCACCGCCTTGTCTTCAAATGAGGGCGAATTGGCGAGGTCGATCACCACCTGCGCGCCGGCCATGGCCTCTTTGAGGCCCTCGCCGGTGATGCTGTTGACGCCGCTACTGGGCGAAGCGGCGACGACCTCGTGGCCGCCCTGGCGCAGAATGGCGACGGTCTTCGAGCCGATCAGGCCGGTGCCGCCGATGACCACGATCTTCATGGTTTACCCTTCCTTGTTGATGACTGGCGACCCTCAAAGGTCTGCTGAGCCGCTCTACGGGTCGAGCGAGCCGTGCTCGCTCGGTAGAACAACGGGTGCGGTTGCGAGTTCCGGTCAATCGGTCGCCGACCGAGCGCTGCGCTGCGCCAAGGGCTCCGCGCCCGCCCTAAGCATAGTGACATTTGAAAATATTAGAGACAGTGATATCTGTATTTGGTGGACAGATAACATGCAAGCGCAATATAGAGATGACATCCCTCTGCCAGTCAGAGATTATGCTCCCCGGGGTTTCCGCGGGGTGTTCAGGGTGACGGGCTGAGGGTTATTTGTTGGCGCCGCGGTATCGCGTGTGACGCTGGCCCCAGTCGAATAGGGTTCTCAGCACCGGGCGCAGCTCTTCACCCTTCTTCGTCAGCAGGTATTCGGCGCGCGGCGGGTGCTGCTCATAGAACCGCCGCTCGACGATCCCGGCTTCCTCCAGCCGTTTCAACCGAGCCGACAATGTGTTTGGGCTGATCCCGGTCAGCGAGCGCTCGAAATCCTGAAACTTGCGCGGCCCGCCGGTGACGAGATCACGCAGAATGAGGATCGTCCAGCGCTCGCCGACGATGTCCAGCGTGCGCGCAATCGGGCAACGCATGTCGTAAGGCGCGGAATTGGGGCGCGGGTTGCTCATCGGCTCAGGTCGGTTCGATCCTCACGACGGTAACATGGGCGTGACCAAAAAAGATAGTGAATCCTTGATATGAAGTCAGTATCATAGAAGGAGTGATAGCTCTGAGGACACGCCCATGACCGTCGCAACCGACATCGCCGTTCCCTCATCCGACCGCGGGCAGCCCTGGCGGGTGCTGCTTTGGCTGGCGCCGTTGACGGCGTTCTGGATCGGGCTGAACTACTGGGTGCCCGCACTGCAGGCGAGCGGGCTGCCGAGCACAGCCAGCCGCCTGGCGATCCATATCGCGATCGTGCTCGGGCTGTGGCTCGCCCTCGAACGCACCGAGCTCACGCCGCACCGGCGGCGCGCCGTATGGCTGGCGGTCGTCGTGCCCTATACGCTGTGGCTGGCGATAATCTGGAGCGTCGCGATCAACGGCGTGTTCCGCCCGGGCAGCAACACCCCGCCGCTGGTGCCGTTGGCGATCTTTCTGCCGGTGATCGTTGGCGTGCCGATCCTGTTGCGGTCGAAGCGGATCGGCGAAGTGCTCGACGCGATGCCGGCGAGCTGGCTGATCGGCCTTCAAGTCTATCGGGTACTCGGAGGAATATTCCTGGTCGGCTGGGCGCGCGGTGTCATACCGGGCCTGTTCGCCTTGCCGGCAGGCATCGGCGACGTGACCACCGGGCTGCTCGCCTTGCCGGTCGCCTATTCCCTGGCTTCGCGGAACGGCAGTGTGATGCGCGGGGCAATCGCGTGGAATATTTTTGGTCTGCTCGATTTCACAGTCGCCGTCGGGATCGGGCTGGCCACCGCTCCGGGTCCATTTCAGTTGATCGTCCCGAGCGTCCCCAACACCGGGATAGGGCTCTATCCAACCGTCCTGATCCCCGCCTTTACGGTGCCGAGCTCGATCCTTCTCCACACGCTGTCGCTGCGCCAGCTTCGCCGCGCCCCGCGCTGAGGCCACAGCCTACTTTGAGGATTTCGCAAAGTAGGAATTTAGGATAGCACTCTTTGGAAGGTGATCCCGTCGATTGCGCCTCGCCTGCTGCTGATCCGGGCGGCGTTCCGGCTGGAATGGTTCACCGTTGGATGGATGGCCGTCGAGGCTGTCGTCGCCCTTGCCTCGGGTGTGAGGGCGCGCAGCATCACCCTGATCGCGTTCGGGTTTGATAGCCTGATCGAACTCGTCTCGGCAGGCGTTCTGATCTGGCTGCTCAATATGGAGCTGCGGTGCGGCCGGTCCGTTGCGGAAGTAGCCGAGCGCACGGCAAGCCGGATCGCCTAGCTGCTGTTTGTGCTCGCGGCCTACATAGTGGTGGCGGCGGGATGGCGCCTGTGGACACGCGAAGGGCAGAATTCTCCTGGCCGGGCCTGTTGGTCAGTCTCGCGGCGATCCCGATCATGTGGCTTCTGTCGCGGCGCAAATTGCAGATTGCCGAGGCGCTGGGCAGTCGGGCCTTGCGCGCCGACGCGGTTGAAAGCATCACTTGCGGCTGGCTGTCCTTTGTCGTCCTGCTCGGGCTTCTCGCCCAGCTCGCACTCGGCGCATGGTGGGTCGATGCGGTGACTTCGCTGGAATTGTATGGCTGTTGATCAAGGAGGGCCGCGAGGCTTGGGAAGGGGACGACCAGAAAGGAGATCGGCATGAAGAGTTTTGAAAGAAAGATTGCGGTTGTCACCGGTGGCGGCTCGGGCATGGGGCGCGAGCTGGCGCTTTAACTGGTGGCTATGGGTTGCGACGTCGCCATTTGCGACGTGTTTCCCGAAACTATGGCTGAAACCAAGCGGCTTTGCCTGGCGCAGGCGCCGCAAGGTACGCGCGTGGCGACATTCGTGGCCGATGTGTCGATCGAGGACCAGGCTCTGGCCTTCGCTGAAGCGGTAACGCACGATCTCGACACCGATCACATCCATCTTCTGTTCAACAATGCCGGTATTGGCGGCGGCGGCGGCTTCGTTGATGGCAGCCGTGCGGAATGGGAAAAGACGTTTAGCGTCTGCTGGTACGGTGTCTATTATTGCACGCGGGCCTTTCTGCCGCTGCTGCGGAACGCCAATGAGGGCCACATCGTCAATACCAGCAGCGTCAACGGCTTTTGGGCTTCGCTCGGGTCAGGCCGTCCGCATACTGCATATTGCGCCGCAAAATTTGCGGTAAAGGGTTTTACCGAAGCTCTGATCACCGACCTCTCGCTCAATGCACCGCACATCAAGTGCTCGGTCGTCATGCCCGGTCATATTGGCACCGACATCCCAACGAACTCACGGAAAATTCTGAAGGGCAGCGAGACGGCGATCGACATCTCCGCCGCGCGCAGACTGTTCGCGGCACAGGGTGAGGACGTCGCCGGCGATTCCGACGATCAGACCCGGGCACGCGTGGGCGAAGTGGACAAGCGATTCCGAGAAGGCGCGCCGACGACTGCTGCGGAGGCAGCGACCATCATCCTCGATGGCGTGAAGGCGGAGAAATGGCGCATTCTTGTCGGCAAGGATGCCGAGTTTCTCGACGATCGGGTCCGCGCAGTGCCCGAGGAGGCTTACAGCCCTGAGTTCTATGAGGCGTTTCGCAGCGGCGGCGGCTGGAGACTTTAGCAAAATTTAGGATCTAAATGAGACCTGCCGCGTGAGCCGGGTGCGCGAGCGCGAGCTGCGAGACCCGAATTTCGTCAGGCTCTGATCGGGGAGACGATTTCGGAGACGGGATCCGCGATCAGATTTGCCGCGGTCATCGTTCTTTCGGCGACCCCGTTAGAGATGGGGCTGTTCTCTGCCACAGTCGTGTTCTCGGGCCTCGTGATGAGCCTCGTACCGGGCGTATTGACCGACAGCCTCGAGCGGCGCCCATCGATGATCGTGTCCGATGTCGGGCGCGCGGTCATCCTGCTGTCGATCCCGCTGGCGGCACTCGGCGAGCACTGTCGATGCCGCAGCTCTATGTCGTTGGGCTCGCACAGTCCCCGCGCTCGACGTCCTGTTTCGCGTCGCGTATGGCGCTTACCTGCCGAGCCTCGTCGGCAAGGAAGCGATTGTCGGCGCGAATAGTCGCCTCTCTGCATCGGCGGCTGTCGCGGAGATGGGCGGCTTTCCCGCTGCCGGTTGGCTCGTGCGATTCCCGACCGCACCCCTCGCGGTGGCGATCGACGCGGACTCTTTCTGGGCTCGGCGCTGGCAATTTGAGGCATATCGAAGCCCGAGCATTCACCGCGCGCACCGGCGCCGGCACGGCTTTTGGACGACATTGCGGTAGGGGTGCGCTTCATCGCCCGCGACTGGCGTCTTCTGATATTCACCGCAAGCACGCCGCTCGGACGTCCTGCGATGGCGTGCTCGGGCCCGTCTATCTGCTGTTCGTCGTGAACACGCTCGGCTTCGCGGCCGGCACGCTCGGCATGGTGTCCGCCATCGGCGGGATCAGTTCGTTTTTTGCAGCGGTCAAGGCGCGGGAAGTGGCTGAGCGGTTGGGCCTGACCGGTGCGATGGTACTCATCGTGACCTTCGCCAGTGTCGGCCTCGCGTTGATACCGATGGCGCAGGGGAGTACTGCCGACGGAAGCGCAATGCTCGTCGCCCACCAGCTCATCACCGATGGTGCGGTGACGATCTTCGTCGTGACCTCGCGCAGCTTCTTCCAATCGATAACGCCGAATGAGGTGATTGGCCGCGTCACCGCCGGTCTGATCTGCGCCAATCAGTCCGCGGCGCTGATCGGCGCGATCATCGGCGGGGCGATGGGAGCAGTGCTCGGTCTGCGCGCACCGCTGATCTTCGCAGTCGCGGGAACCCTGCTTGCCGGCCTGGCGCTGAAGGCAATCCCGCGGTAGACCGAGCGTGGTCGCTAGCGGCGGGTACGCTCGAGCCAATTTCACTCGGGGAAACGGACCCGAAGACGCACTTTCTTGGAGGCGGAGCGGAGCAACCCGGGAGGTCGAGATGTCTTTTGCGCTGACGGCGGAGCAGCTGGATATCCGCGCCGCGGTGGCACGGCTGTGCGCGCGCTTCGACGACGAATACTGGCTGAGAAAGGACACCGAGGGCGGCTTCCCGTTCGAGTTCCACCAGGCAATGGCCGAGGCGGGATGGCTCGGCATCGCGATGCCGGAAGCCTATGGCGGCAGCGGGCTTGGCATCACCGAAGCGGCGATCCTGATGCAGGCCGTCGCCCAATCCGGTGCCGGGTTCAGCGGCGCGTCGGCGGTCCACATGAACATCTTTGGGTTGCACCCGATTGTTCTCTTTGGCAATGATGAGCAGAAGCAGCGTTTCCTGCCGCCATTGATCGCCGGCAAGGAGAAGGCCTGCTTTGCCGTCACCGAGCCGGATGCCGGGCTCGATACGACACGGCTCAAGACGCGGGCGGTGCGCCGGGGCGACCGGTATGTGCTGTCGGGCCGCAAGATCTGGATCTCGACCGCCCAGGTCGCCGAGAAGATGCTGATCCTCGCGCGCACGACGCCGCTCGAGGAGGTCACGCGGCCGTCGTTGGGGATGACCCTGTTCTATACCGATCTCGACCGCACCGCCGTCGACGTCCGCGAGATCCCGAAAATGGGCCGCAAGGCGGTCGACTCGAACCTCCTATTCATCGACGAGCTCCAAGTGTCGGTCGCCGATCGCATCGGCGATGAAGGCGAGGGTTTTCGCTATATCCTGCACGGGATGAACCCGGAGCGGATCCTGATCGGAGCGGAAGCCGTCGGTCTCGGCCGCGCGGCACTCGAGCGCGCCGCCCGTTACGCGAGCGAGCGGGTCGTCTTCGGGAGGCCGATCGGCCAGAACCAGGCGATCCAGCACCCGCTCGCCGAACGCTGGATCGAGCTCGAGGCGGCCGAACTGATGGTCTTGCGCGCCGCCGCCGCTTATGACCGCGGCGAGGACGCCGGCGTCTACGCCAACGCTGCCAAATACTGCGCTGCCGAGGCCGGGTTTCGCGCCTGCGAGACGGCGGTAATGACTCATGGCGGCATGGGCTACGCTCGCGAATACCATGTCGAGCGCTATTTCCGCGAGATCCAGATCGCCCGCATCGCGCCGATCAGCCCGCAATTGATCCTGAGCCACATCGCCGAGCGCGTGCTCGGCCTGCCCAAATCGTACTAATCGTTAGGCTCGGCGGCTGCTTTCGTGCCGCGACGACGACGGGGCTTGCCACAAGCCTGACTTCATTAGTTGGCCCGCCATGGCCTGCGGGCAGAGTCCGCTGAGTTGCGCGCCAGCTATTTCCTGTTGACTCTCCGCTTGTTCCTGTTGACTCTCCGCTTGATACTCATTTTTTATCAGGCTATTCTACCTAGGAGATCGAAGGCGAGGGGGAACTCGATTGATCCATATCAGTGGTGGCGCTCGGCGGCTGGTCATCCGCCACCAACTCGTTTCCCCTCTCCCGCGCTTTGATCGCTCTCTCGGAGGGCTCCTTCCCATGTGGAGTTGGAATTGGTCTGCGGTGAGAATTGGGCTCGCGGCATGTCTCGCGCTTCTTCTGTCTGCATGCAGCCTGATCCGCGACCAGCTCGATCCGACCACGGTCAGCATTCGCGGCGTTCCGCCCACCTTGGAGCAGCTGAATGTCAGCGCTACCGCATACTCTCAAGACCAGCTGGTGAATGAGCTTATTCAAACGGCGGGCCTAAGCTCACAACCCCCATCAAGCACTCCAGACTGGTCTCTGGTCACGAAGGCCGGAATCTATGAGATAGGTCGTCAGTGTGACCAGTATCTGGACGCGCTGTTCCGGTTCAACCGCGAGCAGCGCGCAGGCCGGCAGGATCTCGCTGCGGCTGCTGCGGCGACCGGCGCGATCATGGGGATCTCTGGAGCCAGCGCCAAGGCCCTCGCGATAACGGCCGCAGCCTTTGGCTTGGCGTCGAGCCTGTTCGACGCGAGCGTGAACTCCGTTCTCTTCACGATCGAGCCGTCGGCTCTGCGCAATGTGGCTCTGCAAGGCCTCAAAAATTATTTCGAAACGCTTGATTTAAGCAAAATAACATCTCGCCCCGATATGCTGATCGCATTGCAGGGATACCTGGCGCAATGCTCGCCTGCCGCGCTTGAGGCCAACATCAACAACGCCGCCAGCGGCTCTCCTTTTGCTGTAACAAATCCTGACAAGGATAAGGCTAGAGCTGCAGCTGCCTTGGCCGCACCGGCCGCGACGACCGTGTTGCAGCCTAAGACTGGCGGCCCCAGCGATTCGCAGCGAGGCGGAGCCAGCGCGGGAAGCGGAGCGAGTGCACCCGCCATCGCCGCCGAAGTGGTCAAAATCTTGCGAGCACAGAATATAACCAACCCGAGTGCGCCGCTGTCGAAGCCGGTCACCGTTCCTGGGCTGCAAGGCTGTGTTGGGAAGGCCGAATGTACGCTGCCGGCTGAAAGGTTGAGACAATACCAAACCGCCCTCTGCGTTGATCCAACTGCACCTGGCGAAGCTGGCGCTTTTGGTCCGTTGACGCGAAACGCGTTTCACGATTTCTTGGTCGGAAAAACAAGGCCTACAGATCCGGCCAAGACACCGGACAAAATGGACGATAGTACAAAAAGCTACTTTGATGAGTTAAAAAAATTGGATTGCAAAGACTCAACCCAAGAATTTAAGAATGCCTATGAAGTCGGTTGGTTTGGTAGTGTACCGAAAACGAGCACGGGAAGGATCCAGGACCTGCAAAGCAATCTCCAAAAGCTTCTAAACAAGGACCCTCCTCTCGCAAAAAGCGGAATGCTTGACAAAGACACCCGCGACGCGATTGAAAAATTCTGTGGTAAGCGGGAGTTAGATTTTGAGTGCAGGACAAAAATAAACGATAGTGTCAATAAGCTCGGGCCAAACCCTGCGAAGCCGAGCGGTGCCGGATAACACGTCCTTGAAGGGGAAAGCAGATGTCTGACATTAAGACCATGCGTCAACAGGATTCCATGAGGGTTGAGCCCGGAGGAACGAGCGGCCACACGACATTGGAAAGAGGCGATAAGGTTGCCGTTAAGGAGACAAAGAACGGGTGGTCGAGGGTCCAGGCATTCGAGCTTGCGGACCGTCCTATCGGTTGGGTCCCGAACACTTCTTTCGAGGACCCCGAGGTCGAGGTTATCGAGAAGACGGACATTGCCGAGTCGTGCTGGGATATGGAATTGCGATTTGGGATAAGTGCCCACTATCTGGCCGCGGTGGCGGAATTGCGCTCGAATACGACCGCCGACGAGAAGGACGGCCTCGTCGGCCCGTTCCGGCTCTCACAATCCGAGTTTGATGCGGGACGCGTTGATAAAGACCTCGAAGGCGACTTCCAGTCAGAGGACATCTCTAACTGGAGGAAGCAAACGACCGTGTTCGCGGCGATGACGCGCCGCGCCGAAGATGAATTGGAAAAACTTCTGGGGCACGGACAGCGGGCAAGTGCCGCTGAACTGTACCTCGCACAGATGCTCGGGCCAGAAACGGCCGCGACATTGATTATGACGCCAACAACGGCGGTTGGCACCGTTCTTAAGGACGTAAAGGATCGCGATCAACTCCTGCAACGTTATGCTCTCTCCGGCGATAAAACGGGAGAGATGACACTTCAGAAGATCGCCGATGATCTGACGCCCGCGTTGAAAGCCGTCGAGTCATTCATCACCGAAGCAGGCGCATCTATTGTGGCAGAGGTGGTGGCCGCATTGCCGGTGGGCGGCGGCGCTTCGGATGGTGCGACGATAATGGGCTCGGGGAACTACCCCAACATCTATCCGGAAGGCGTCTTGGTGCAGGGTGATGATCTCGTCGTCCGTAATGCAAAAGCGTCAAATTTCAACGATCGCAGCACCGCGAGCGGGGTCGACGCGAGTGATCCCAATGAGCTTGGCTGTGCCCTACCTCTTCCCGGCTCAACCGCAACACAGGGTACACCTCTTCCAAATATAGGATTGAAAAACACTAGACCTAAAGTTCTTGTCAAAAATCGAGAACAACAAAAAGAAGTTACGGTCGAACTGATCGATGTCGGCCCCAGCGCATCAGTGTCCTCGAAGGCCGGCATTGACTTAACGTTCGCCGCATTCAGAGGCCTTGGTGAGGATCTAAATAAAGGCATTATTCCGGTCGACTTTACCGTGATCGGTGGCGCTCGGTTCGTTCCGCCGGTTCTGTTGAGTTCCGTTAAAGGGTCCGACGAGCCACCGTGGGTGACAGAAGGCCGCAAAGATATCGACTTCCACGAAACAGGAGATAATCGAGGTATCCAAAAGTTCTGCGATCAGGCGCATTGTGGAAGTGAGGGCGAACCCTGGTGCGCGATCTGGGCCAACGCGAAACTTGAGGTAAGCGGAATCGGGGGGACGCGTGACGCGCGTGCGGTGTCATTCTCCCAGCACCCGAACTTTATCAAGCTCAACGGGCCGGCACTCGGCGGCATCGCGGTGTGGGAGCACCATGTCGGCTTTTATATGGGCCAGTCACTCGATGGGAGGCAGATATGGATCCTAGGCGGCAACCAGGACGACATGGTGTCCAAAGAGTTCAAGCTGCGTGACGACACGTTCCGCGGGTATTGGTGGCCAAGATCGGTCCCGATGCCGCAGGTGGGCGTCATCCAGGTAACATCCGAGGCCGGAGGACTTGCGAGGAAGGTAACATAATCTCCGCCCAGCCGCGAATTCGAGCGCGTATGATGGCGGGTCTGCCGTAGCTATTTTGACAACGGCCAATAGATTATTTTGTGAGCGCCAGCAAGTCGGCCCTGCGGTTTATGATGAATTCCGATCCGACCCGAAGCTGAGCCCCGACGTTGGTACCGGCGATTACATCATCGAGGGTCTGCCACAATGAGCTCATTTGCTCCGGACACGATGAGGCTAGGTGTGGCGGTCGGCGGGTTTGGGGCGATCGGTAAGGTGGTCGCCGAGCATCTCGACCGCGGGATCGAGGGGCTGACGCTCGCCGCCGTCTCGGCGCGCGACATCGTGCGCGCGGAGGCGACGATGGCGGTTTCGCCTGGCCGGTGCCGGTTGTGCCGTTGGCGAATTTATGGGAATACGCCGACCTGATCGTCGAGTGCGCGCCTGCCGCATTGTTGCCTGAGCTCGCCGAGCCGGCGCTCGCTCACGGCCGCCACGTCATGGTGCTGAGCAGTGGCGCGCTGCTCGACAATTTCGACCTCGTCGACCTGGCGCGGCGGCACGGCGGGCGCATCCTCGTTCCCTCCGGGGCATTGTTGGGTCTCGATGCGGTCGCCGCCGCCGCCGAGGGCGGCATCTCGAACGTGCATATGGTCACGCGCAAGCCGCCGCGAGGCCTCTTGGGCGCGCCTTATCTCGAGGAGAACGCCATCGACGTCGCTGGATTGTCCGAGCCTAAACGCGTCTTCGCCGGCACCGCGCGTGAGGCGGCCCGCGGCTTTCCCGCCAATGTCAATGTGGCGGCGGCATTGGCGCTCGCCGGGATCGGACCGGACCGCACGACGATCGAAATCTGGGCCGACCCGAGCGTGACCCGCAACGTTCACCGCATCGAGGTCGAGGCCGAAGCGGCGCGCTTCTCGATGCAAATCGAGAACGTGCCGTCCGCCGAAAACCCGCGCACTGGGCGACTGACCGCGCTCTCGGTTATCGCCGCGCTGAAAAAACTGTCTGCCACCCTCGTCATCGGAACCTGACCCCGCGGTGCGGCGACCGCCTGCTTGCACCGCGCGCGATTGAGGAGTAGCTCCGGTGAGCAGGTTGGAGGCGCGCGGTGATCCAGCGCGGCGAGAGCTATGACGAGGTCTATGGCGGCTTCCGGTGGGAGCTGCCGGAGCGCTTCAACATCGGTGTTGCAGCCTGCGACCGGCTCGCCGACGGCAGCCGCCGGCTGGCGCTGGTTTACGAGGCGCCGGACGGCACCGTAGAGCGCTTCTCTTACGATGACCTGAAACGCCTGTCGAACCGCTGCGCGAATGCGCTCGCAACGATGGGGGTAGGGCCCGGCGATCGGGTCGGCGTACTGTTGCCGCAGCGCCCGGAGACGGCGATCGCGCATATCACGATCTGCAAGCTCGGCGCCGTGGCCTTGCCGCTTTTCACTCAATTTGGTCCGGACGCGCTCGAGCACCGTCTCGGCGACAGCGCCGCAAGGGCGCTGATCACCGACGGCGAAAATCTGGCCAAGATACCGGACGGGCTTTCCGAGCTCACGACGATCCTCGTCGTCGACGGCGACGGTCGCGGCAACCCGTTGTTCTGGCCGAGCCTCGAACGCGCTGCCGACGAGTTTTCGCCGGTGAATACCGGGATCGACGACCCCGCCCTCGTGATCTACACCTCGGGGACGACCGGCAAGCCCAAGGGTGCGCTGCACGCGCACCGCGTGTTGCTCGGCCATTTGCCGGGGGTGCAGCTTGCGCACGACTTCTTTCCGGCGCCGGGCGATCTCTACTGGACGCCGGCCGATTGGGCATGGATCGGCGGGCTCCTCGACGTTCTGCTGCCGAGCCTCTATTTCGGCGTTCCGGTGCTCGCCCATCGCGCGCGCAGATTCGACCCTGAGGAGGCGTTTGCGCTGATGGCGCGGCACGGTGTCAGAAACGCCTTTCTGCCGCCGACTGCGCTCAAAATGATGCGCCAGGTGCCGGCGCCGCGCGAGCGCTTCGGCCATCGCCTCCGCTCGGTGGCGAGCGGCGGCGAAGCGCTCGGCGAGGACATCCTCGGCTGGTGCCGCCAGGCCTTCGGGGTCGAGGTCAACGAGTTCTACGGGCAGACCGAGGCCAATCTCCTTGTCGGCAACTGCGCGTCGTTGTTTCCGGTGTGCCCGGGATCGATGGGTCAGGCGACCCCCGGCCACCGTGTGGAGGTCGTGGCGCCAGACGGCCGACCCCTCCCGACCGGCGCAAGCGGGATCATCGCAGTGCGCCGCCCCGATCCGGTGATGTTTCTTGGCTATTGGAACAATCCGGAGGCGACCCAGGCAAAATTCGCCGGCGATTGGTGCCTGACCGGCGATGTCGCGGTCAAGGACGGCGACGGGTACTTCTGGTACAAGGGGCGCGAGGACGACCTGATTTCGAGCGGCGGTTATCGCATCGGTCCGACCGATATCGAGGATTGCCTGATGAAGCATCCGGCCGTGCTGATCGCCGCAGTCGTCGGCAGGCCCGACCCGGTACGCGGCGAGATTGTCAAGGCCTTCGTCGTGGCCAAGGCTGGGGTCGCGACGGGCCCCGCTCTCTCTGAGGAGATCCGCAACTTTGTCGGTGCGCGTCTGGCATATTATCAGGCGCCGCGGGAGGTCGTTCTTGTCCCGGCGCTGCCGCTGACCGCGACCGGAAAGATCATACGCCGCGAGCTGCGTGCCCTCAGCGATGACGTTTGACCAGAAGCGCGATTTGTGTCCTTGCATCGGCGAAACGCGGTGCGCACAACAGAAATAAATCACGGCCTGCGGCCGCGTACGGGAGCCGTCTGGAGGTTCTGATGTTTTGGGTAGTTGTAGCAATATTGTATTTCATTCTAGCGGCGGTCGCTCCGGCGATCCTCGGCCTCTTCGTCAATCGCGCGCGACCGGACTTCGGCGTGCTCACCTTGTCCCTGCGAATCGTCTTTGTGGTAATTGCGCTGATCTGTCTGGCGGCGACCTCCTATGTTCATGTCGACTCGGATGAAATTGCCGTGCTCAACAAGATTTACGGCACGACCTCGCTGCCCGGCGAGCACATCATCGCGACCAACGGAGAGAAGGGTCCGCAGGCCGAGATTTTGACCCCCGGCTGGCATCCCTGGTTTCTCGTCAACGTCATCTATCAGGTCGAGAACAAAAAAGTCGTTTCGATTCCATCAGGCAAATACGGGTTCTTGAGCGCGAAGGACGGGGCGCCGCTTCGCGCCGATCAGTTCTTAGCCGATGCGTTTGCGCCCGAGCATGAGCTCGACATGCTCGACGCCGAGTACTTCTTGACCCATGGTGGCCAGCGGGGGCCGCAGACGACGGTTCTGACGCCGGGAAATTACCGGCTCAACACGTATCTCTGGGACCTCAGCGTCTATAACGCCGTCGATGTCGCCGAAGGCTTTGTCGGTGTCGTCAAATCCAACGTCATCGACTCCGTGCATTTTGGCAATTTGGCCGCGGATAAGCCGACCTCCTGCCAGCAAAAGACGGTGTCACCGAATTCCGGCGGCGAAGCCGTCGCCGCTGACCAAGTAAAATCCGATGAAGGCAAGCTCACCGCCATCCTCGTTCCGGTCGGCTGCATCGGCATCTGGGAAAGAGCGCTACAACCGGGCCGCTATTACGCCAATGAAGCGGCCTACAAGATCACGATGATGAGCACCCGCGTGCAGACGTGGGAATTCAAGGGCGGCTACAAGAGACGTTACATTGATCTCAGTCTCGATCAGGCGGGTAATTTGACACAAACGCAACGCTCGCAAGATGTCCCGGTGCCGCCGGGCTCGGCCGACCCGGCCATCTCGCCGTTTGTCGAGGGTTGGCTGGTGCCGCTCGAGCTTCGGGTTCTGGCCCAGGTTACGCCCGACAATGCGCCGTTTGTCGTCGCCTCGGTCGGCGGATTGCCGGAGATCGAGAACAACATCATGGTTCCGACGATCCGATCGATCGTCCGGAACGTCGTCGGCGCCCAAGGCCGTCACGTTTTGGACCTCGCCGACAACAGAGCCGCACTGGAGCACGCGGTCGAGGATGCGATCCGACCCGAAGGATTGCGCGCCGGGATCGTCATCAAGGAGGTCAAGTTCGGCGATCCGGCGTTGCCGCCGGAGCTTCTGGTTTCCCGGCTGCGCCAGCAACTGGCCGATCAACTGCAGGTCACCTATCAGCAGGAGCAGAAGGCGCAGACACAACGGATCGAAACCGAAAAAGCGCGAGCCACCGCCGAACAGCAGCACCAGCTCGTCGAAGCGGTGATCGGCGTCCAGGTCTCCGAGCAGAATAAAAACGCGGCCAAGCTTCGCGGCGAGGGCCAGAAGCTCGAGCTCGAGGAAATCGCCCAAGGTCAGCGGGCGCAAGCCGACGTGCTCGGCCAGGACCGGGTGCTGACCATCACCCTCGTCCAGCAGTTCCTCAAAACGATCGAGGAGAAACCCGAGATCGTTGCGTTGATCGGGCGGCTGGTGCCGCAAACGGTGGTGTCGACCGGCGGCCAAGGGACCGGCATCGACAGCGCCGCAGCGATCCTCGGAGCGCTGATCAATAATGGCGGTGGCGCCACGCCGACGCTGACCGGGCCGTCGAGCAAAAAGTGATCCATTGCGGGAACCGAGGTGATATGGCCGACATTGTCCTGATCAACCCTCGCTTTGAGATTTCTTATTGGGGTCTCGAACACGCGGTGCCGTTTCTCGGCGCCAAAGCGGCCATGCCGGTTGCCAATCTGCCCCTGCTGGCGGCGCTGACCCCACCCGGGTACCAGATCACCCTCGTCGACGAGAACGTCGAGCCGATCGACTTTGCCCGCTGCGCGCGCGCCGATATCGTGGGCTTGACCGGCATGAACGTGCAACGCCAGCGGATGAAGGAAATCCTCCATGAGCTCAAGCGCCGCGGCGTCTTCACGGTCGTCGGCGGCCCCTGGGTCACCGTGCAGGAGGACGACATTGCGGGTCTGACGGATGTGATCTTCATTGGCGAGGCCGAGGAGACCTGGCCGCGGTTTCTCGGCGAGTGGAGGGAGGGCCGCCACGAGACCCGCTACGAGCAAGTCGAGCGCACCGATATGGCGACAGTTCCGGTCCCGCGCCTGGATTTGTTGCGGATGAAGGATTACGCGTTTGCCAGTGTGCAGTTCTCGCGCGGCTGTCCCTTCGAGTGCGAGTTCTGCGACATCATTGTCACCTTCGGCAGGCGCCCGAGGATAAAGACCTCTGCCCAGGTGTTGGCCGAGCTCGGCGCTCTCGTCGCGGCAGGACAGCGTTTTGCCTTCATCGTCGATGACAATCTGATCGGCAACAAGAGAGCAATCAAGGTCCTATTGCGCGACGTGATCGCCTGGCAGGAAGACCACGGCTATCCGCTGATGTTCGCGACCGAAGCCTCGATCGATCTCGCCGAGGACGCGGAATTGATGGAGCTGATGACGGCGGCCAACATCAGCAGCGTCTTTGTCGGCATCGAAACCACCAACGAGGCGGCCCTGCGCGAAACCAAGAAGGTCCAGAACCTGCGCGCTCGCGGCGGAAGCATGCTCGACAAGGTGCATCGCATCCAGGAAGCCGGGATGGAAGTCTGGTGCGGCATCATCGTCGGGTTCGACAGCGACGAAGGGGGCGTCTTTGCTGCCCAGAGCCGGTTTGTGCGCGAGGCGCGGATCGTCAGCACGATGGTCAACATGTTGGTGGCGATACCCAGGACCCCGCTTTACAAGAGACTCGCAAGCGAGGGCAGGCTGACCCCATTGCAGGACGAGGAACATTCCGGGGGCTTCGGCACCAACGTCGTCCCGCTGCGGATCAGCCGCGAAGCGCTCTATGCCGGCTATATCGAGCTGATGCGCGAGCTGTACACAGCCGACGCCTATTTTGGCCGGCTCGACGAACTGTTCCTCGATCCGCGCTTCCAGATCACCCAAGCCCGCACCCGCTATCTGCGCCGTCACCCGCTGCGCTGGCTCCAGTGCAATGCACAGCTCCTCGCCGAGGCGGCCGGGATCTTTGTGCTGCTGATGCGCGGCGTGCCCGATGCGGAGCTGCGCCGCGAGTATCGCCGCCGCCTGATGCGGCTCGTCCGGCATCGACGTGAGCCACAGATCATCCAGACTTATGCCGTCAAATGCGCGATGCATTACCACGCGCATCGGATGGTCCAAGCGCTGCTCTCGCGGCCGCAGCTTTCGACCGACCTCGCCGCTTGAGCGCGGAGAAACAATGGCGCATCCGATCGTCTACGGCCCGGCCTTCAGCACCTATGTGTGGAGCGCGCGGCTCGCATTGGCAGAAAAAGGGGTGACGCACGAGCTTGTCGACGTGCCGTTCGGGGCTCAGCGCGAAGAGCCTCACACGTCGCGCCAGCCTTTTGCCAAGGTTCCCGGATTCGAACATGACGGGTTTGTGCTCTACGAAACCCAGGCGATCATGCGCTATGTCGACGAGCGCTTTGCAGGAACGCCGTTGCAGCCCGAGGATGTGCACCAATGGTCGCGGATGAATCAGATCATCGGCATCGTCGACGCCTATGCCTGGCCCAGCATTGCCGGCGCGATCCTGTTCAACCGCATTCTGGTGCCGCGTTTTCTCGGCGGCACCCCGGATGAGGCGGCGATCGCCGCGGCGCTGCCGCGCGCCCGCCTTTGCCTCGCCGAGATCGATCGGCTGATGGAGGATAACCGGTTTCTCGCGGCCGATTTCGTCAGCCTCGCCGATCTGATGGTGGTCCCGCTGCTCTATTATTTCGGCAACGTGCCGGATGGCCGGGCGCCGATCGCCGAACACCCAAAATTGCAGAACTGGATGCGCCACATGGAAACGCGCCAGAGCTTCCAGGTGACGAAGCCGCCGCCGCTGTAACAAGGTGTCCGGCGCCGCAACGAACGGTACGGCGCGATGGCGCTTTTGATCCGCTCTTCGAACGCCACGTATGAGGTCCCTCTGCCCGTGGCGGCGAGTCAGGCGGCGTGCCGGGATCAAAGAACCCTCTGGTTGCGCAGCCCGCAGGGCTGTGCTTCGACTGGCTTGGGTGCCGAGCGACATCCCGATCGGCGACAGTCTGATGCGGGCAACCCTGTTGCCGTCGGCATCGACCGCGCACACCCGGATGCCATGGACATTGTCGATCGGCGCGCCGTTCCTAAGCCACTCTTTGACCGCCACTAACAACGCCCGCGATCCTGGGGTGCCGCTGCGCGAGTTGCGCGGATTGACGCAAGGCTCTGGGCTCAGATCGGCCACGGTCCGCCGCCGTGCTGGGCGCCTGCGACCATTTATTTCCGGACATTCGAGAGTTCGGCTCTACCCGCGGAATAATAATTTACGCCGACCCTCGGGAATCCGGGCGGGAGTTTCCATAATCCCGCAGAGCCGTAGCTGGCATGCCAAAGGGATCGAGACGAGACACTTGAAGTATGCGATGTTGCGCACACTGAGGCCGTGGATATCGTTGGGATCAGGGTCTGAGCGATGTATTCGTGCTAATGGGGGGTCGCAGGTAATTTACTCGAATTTTAATAAAACTATTCCAATGCATTATTTGACGTCTTTTTGACTCACGCGTGCTGAGGCACCGAAGATATAAGAATGAATCGGATGTGATATTGATGGCACGACGCTTGCCCGGAATGGGGTGATTATCATGCCTATCGATAATGAGCAGAAGGATTGCCTTCTGCTCAGTATTTGGCAGGCGATCACGCTGGTCGGCGATGTCCGTGAACGCTCTGACGAGATCGAACCGTCAGAACTGGAATTTGTCCTCGCGGAAGCCGAGTCACTGCTGATCGGTGCCGTCTCAGAAGCGGCGCAGCGTCCAGCCCAGCCAACACGGCGGTGGGGCGGACTGAGGTTTTGGAACGCAGCCCACGACGCGCCGTCCCCACACGTTTCTTGGAGCGCGTCGACGAGTGTAATCCCCTTTCCGGGGACCATGATATCGAAGACTGCGTCCTGCTTCAGGTTCGACGGGAGCACGGCGCCGAGGACAAGCAAGAACTCGGGAATAAACCGACCTCCTCGGCTCCCTCCCCTAAATTCCGGGGGCATGGAAGCGGAGGGTGGACGTCCTTCACTTCCACGGCGCGGCACGCCTATCGGTGGGACACTCCGGTTATTGCTGCTGGTTGCCCTGGCCATACTCCCAATGATCGCAATCCAGGCCTGGCATGAACGCGACCTGCGCAACGAGCGAGGTGGTGTAATTCGAGAACGCGTCGTTTATCGAGTTCAGCAGCTTGCCGCGGAAATCGGCGAGTTGCGCGAAGGTGCTCGACAACTGTTGCTGGCGATTGGCCAGTTGGAGGCCGTCAAACTCCGTCAGTCGGAGGCCTGTTCTACCTTGCTGGCGAAGTTGAGGTCGAGCTATCCGAATTACAGCTTGCTTGGGGCGGCCGATGCACAAGGTCGGATCTTTTGTGCAAGCGGACCGACCACAGCCTCCGTCGCCGATAAGCCGTTTTTTACGCGAGCTATGGCTCACGATGGACTGGCCGTCGGAAACTACTGGGTCAACCCGACCAACGGCCAAAAAATGATTAACTTTGCCCAGCAATTCGAAGATGGTAACGGCTACCTCGTTGGCGTGATATTTGCCGGCCTCGACTTGGCTTGGCTCTCCGATCATCTGAAAGAAAGCGGTTTGCCGCCGACATCATCAAAATTAATTGCTGATCGCGAGGGTAACATCTTAGTACGGCTGCCTTATCCCGATGAATTCGTCGGCAAGAACATTAGGGCTTCCCATGAAAGGATCATGGACGGCGGCGAGGCGGGATGGGAAGAAGTGACCGGCGTGGACGGCGTCACGCGAATTTTCGGGTACGTGCCATCGAGTCTGTCGCCGAAAGATTTTTTCCTGAGCATAGGCGAAGCGAAGGCCGAGTCATTCGCGGCGATCAACAGCGCTACACGGCGCGACGCCGCGCTCACCCTTGCGGGTCTCTTAGTGTCGATCTGTGTGGCCTGGGCCGTGCGGAATCTTGTTCTCGGTCCCGCCCGGGGGCTGCGTCAATCTGCCGCTGAGCACCGTCAATTCACTCGTATTATTCGCGTACGATATTTGAATCCTTTCGCTTTGGTAGCGACCCAGTCGGCAGACGATCGGCGCATCGTCCCGTCGGCAAGTCGGATAAGAGCGATGTATTCGGCTCCCCGCAAGCGGGGCGAGGAAGAATCGTGCGGCAGTGATCCAGGCAATGCCTGATTTCTTCACACGCTCCACTGCGGCGATCCCAGCCGAGGAGTTGCGCGCGCTGAACGACCGGTTCTGGCCGCTCAGCCTGCCTCTCAGGTCATCGACAGTAGGGTTTGTCGTCGCCTGTCAGCGCGCTTCCGTCGTCGCGATCCGGCACCAATCCTCTTTTCGATCGAACCGGATCGAAACCGCGAGACGCTGCCGCCAGTGTGCGGCGTAGGCCGCCGCGACGGCAGGGGAGGAGATTAGGTTCAGGTTCTCCGAGTTCGCTGCGGCGCCACGGGTCCAGTTGTAGGAGCCCGTTAGGGTGATGGCACCGTCGATGACCATGGTCTTGGCGTGCGCAATCCGAGCTTGATCATCGATCCAAATCGGCACGCCCGCCGCGGCGAGGGGTCCCACGGCACTGTTGCGCTCGCAGGGCGTTGTCTTGTCGGCGATCAGCCGAACGTCGATGCCGCGCTCCTTGGCGCGTATCAGCGCCTCGACGATGCTCGACCCATTGGTGAGGCCGTAGGCGCCGACCAGGATCTCACGCTCGGCATTGCCGATCGCGCGGTCGGCGAATTCGGCGCAGTTTTCCTCAGGCGAGAAGCAAACCGCCACCGCCACCCCCGATGAGAGCGACGAGACCGGCACAGCGGGAGTGAGCGCAACGAGGGTCAGCGTTAGGGTGGCGCGGAACACGCGGCTGTTCTAGACTAATATAGTTAATATTTACTTAACGCGGTTGATTAAATCTGACGGCCCCCGCTTGACGAACGGCGGATCACCGGGCGGCCGAGTTCAGGCGCCTGCGAAAGGCAAGGAGTGCGCAGCACCGCGGTCGCCAAGGCGGCCGCCCGGATTACTGGTCGCGCTTCTGGCTTTGCCGCAGAAGGCTCGAAACGAGCCCGGGGAGCGAGGGTGCCTCACCGGGACGGAACTCGATCGGCCGGCACGACGCCATCGCCACAAGGCCGAGACGCGCCATCTTTTGCGCCGCGTAAGCGCTTTCGGCGGCACTGGCGCTCACGTGCTCTAAGACGGCGCCGCCGAGCTGCTGGGCGATCACTCCGCCGACGACATCGACGGCGCCGACCAGCCCGGCACCGCTTGCCAGTCGGCGCAGCAGATGGACGGTGCCGGTGAGGCCGGGGCGCTGGCCGTAGATCTCGGCGATCTCGCGAACGAGGCGCGTCGCTCGTGCGGCAAAGAGCAGCGTGTCGAGCAGCACGGTCGGGCTGATCGCGTTGATCGCGAAGGCCTGCGCCGCAGCGCGGCGGACTGCCTCCTGCGCCAGCTGATCGGCCGGTGCCAGCACAAAGCGTGAGAAAAGCTCGAGCGCATCTCGCCCCGTATGATGGGGTTCGAGGACGACGCGGTAGCTATTGACCGCCTCGCCCAGCAAGGGGTCGCGGGCAACGATTGCCGCCGCGGCGTCGATCTCCACCTTGAGCTCGCTCGCCAGGGCCGCTGGGATCAGGCGCCTGAGGCGCTCGGCCGAGCGCAGGCGAAACAGCCCGAGCAGCTCCGCCGTCAGCCAATAGAGAGCTCCCCCGGCGCCGGCTGCGACTGCTGCGGCTGCCAGGATGCCAACGCCCGTGCCGTGCGCGAAGGCGCCATCGACGAATTGCACGAGATCGATCCCAATCACGCCGACGACGAGAATGCCGAGCCCAGTCATCGCGACCGCGAAAGGCGACGGAAAGCCGCGCGCCGTCCGCAGCGGGAGGCTCGGTTCCGAAATAGTCGGCAGGCGGAGATCGAGCCTGCCGATCTCCGCGGTCTCGACGACGCGCGGGCGCAGCCGCTCGCGGATCGGCTCGGTTTCGGTCGTCATGCGAGGGCGTCTCCCAGCAGAAAATCGAGCGCCTTGTCGAGATTGATATGGGGAACGCCGTCCCCGACCGCAGGCGCGATGCGCGGCGGCTGGAACACCGGGAACTCGGTGAAGCGCTCGCCCCAGAACCCCCCGGGCGGCGGCGTCACCGGCACGATCCCAGGGAAAAAGCGGATCCGCCGTTCGCCGCCTTCGGGCAACCCGATCACGACATCGACCTTGCGTCCATCGATCACCTCGGTGCCATCCTCGGTGCAGCGGGTCGACGCGAGTGCGGTGGCTGCAACCCGCGCATGCGCCGCTTGGGCGCGTAGTGTCGGCACGGCAACGAGATTAGCCATCAGCGCTTCGAGATGGTCGCGCTGCAGCGCCGGCACGTGGTCGGCTTTGGTCGCGGCAAAGAGGACGCGGTCGATGCGCGCGCCGAACAAGAGCCGCAAGAGACTGCGCCTGCCGAATCGGAATGCGGTGAGAATCGTCTCGAGCGCCAGGCGCTGATCGGCGAAGGCCTCCTCCCCGTCGTTGAGCGCGCGCAGCACGTCGACGAGGACGATCTGGCGATCGACGCCGCGAGCCAGCTGTGTGAAAAACGGCTGAACGACATTCCGCTTGTAGGCTTCGAAACGGGATTCCATCGATGCCGCCATGCTGCCTTCTCGCGTACCCGCGCCGATTGCCAGCGGCATCGGGCAAAACGACAGCTGCGATAGATCGGCAATCTGCCCCGGGTTCAAGAACCGCCCGGGCTGCAGCAGGCTTAGCTGCTCCCGGGTTCGACATGCCGCAAGAAAGGCCCGGTAGAGACCGTGCGCCCGCTGCACCACTTCCGGATCGGCGGCGCTGTCCGCCGGGTGGCGCGCGAGAAAGTCGAGCCAGTCCCGGGCAAGCAGAGCGCGTGCGCCATGCCGCGCCCGCTCGAGGGTCGCTCGCGACCAATCGCGGTAGCTCTGACCGAGAAGCGGCAGGTCGAGCAGCCATTCGCCGGGATAGTCGAGAATCTCGAGGCTGAGTTCGGCGGTGCCGCCGGCGGCTCGGCCGAGGAAGCCCGCCGGGGTGAAGCGCAGCGACAGATTGGCACGGCGCACATCAGTCGTACTCGGCGGCCAGTGTGGCGGGTCGGCGGCAAGCGCGGCGATCGCTTCGCGAACCGGAAATGGAGCGATGGTTTCGGTACCCGGCGCACGCGGCCGGATGGCGCGCAGGCGCCGCTCCGCCGCGGCGCGCAGGAAGGGCAGGCGGGCCGGATGACCGGCGGCGCTCAACAGGTTGTGGACGAGGCTAGTAATGAACGCAGTCTTGCCCGACCCGCTGAGCCCGGTGACGGCGAGCCGCACGGTCCGGTCACGCAAAAGCCCGGTCAGCGGCGCCAGGCGGTCGGACCGCAGCACGGGCAACTCTGTCGCCGGCAGCTACCCGGGCGGCTTCATTGCGACATCGAACATGACGTTGGGCAGGATCTCGCGGATGGCGCCGCGCAGCGTCGACTCGTCCGCACCGGTCGCCGCCGCGATCACCCGGCGCGATCCGCGCCGCAGCACGCGCGCGGTGGCCCGGCCGTCGCGGCCCGGACGGATCGTTGCGAACGCGTCGGCCGGTTCGATCCGTTTCAAGATGCGCTTCAGCGCCTGCAGCCCTTCGACGGTTTCGATGTCGTAGACGGGCGTCTCCGAGGTCTCCGGCTCCTGTTCTTCCTCGACCGCAGCATCGACCGCTTCGACGGGTCGATAACGTGCGAACGACTGGTAGATCGCGCGGCCCGCCTCGGCGTCGATGCGCGACTGCAATTCCCAGCTTTCGCCGCGCGCCGACAGCTCGGTGATCAGTGCGAACATGTCGTCGCAATCCTCCTCGTGCGAGCAGGTCAAAAACGCCAGACGTCCGTCATGTTCGACGACCCGGTCGTCATCCTCGGCAAAGCCGAGCTCGGCCAGTGCGTTGTCGAGCGCGCGGCGCGAAGCGACGAGCAACGTGGTCACGTGCAGGCGGCGGCCGCTCTCCGCCGGGTCCTTCTCCGCCATCCAATTTCCTCCGCATCACCGCGATCGATTCTATGCGGCGATCGGCAGGCGCGCGATCAAAAATACGAGCTGCTTGGCGCTGCGTCGAAAACGCCAGCGGCATCGGCAATTCTGCCGCAAAGTTGGCGCACGCTATTTGCGATTTTGCTTGGGCAAAGGCGGCTCGTTCCCGCTTCCCGGTAGATTCCCGGTTAATCCCCGGTTCCGGTGATCGGTTCCCGGTTCGGGGCGCAAAAATTCCCGGTTACTCGTCACGCGAATTCTCGCGCAACAGGTTGTTTTCGATTTATTTTTTCGGCGAGCGCAGGGTCGAATCGGAAAAAATTCCCGGTTTTTCCGGTCGAACCGGGAATTGCACGTCTCAGCCCGGACGGCGCTCGCCGCTGCGGTTGAGGCGGGTGTCGCGGTGGACGCCGACATTGAGCAGGAGGCCGAAGCCGAGCATCACCGCGAGCATCGCCGTGCCGCCATAAGAGATCAGCGGCAGCGGCACGCCGACGACCGGGATAACGCCCATCACCATAGCGATGTTGATGAACACGGAGAGGAACAAGTTGGTGGCGATCCCGAGGCCCAACAGGCGGCCAAAGTGATTACGGCTCCGCAGCGCGATCGCAAAGCCGAAGACGATGATCATCGAATAGAGCGCCAGGAGCCCGAGCCCGCCGACGAGGCCGAACTCCTCGGCCAAGGTTGTAAAGATGAAATCGGTCTGCTTCTCCGGCAGAAAGCTCAGATGGCTTTGGCTGCCCTGCAGAAAGCCTTTGCCGAATAGCCCGCCGGAGCCGAGCGCGATCTTGGATTGCAGGATGTGGTAGCCTGCGCCGAGCGGGTCGCTGTCCGGATCCAGGAACGTATAGATCCGGCTCTTCTGGTAATCGCGAAGAAGATGCCAGACCCCCGGTAACGCAGCAGCGGCTGCAGCCGCGGTCAACGCGAAGTAGCGCAGGCGTACCCCGACGATGAAGTACAGCACGGCGCCGCTCAGCAGCAAGATGACCGCGGTACCGAGGTCGGGCTGTTTGAGGACCAGCGCCGCCGGCACGCCGACCGTCAGCGCAGGCAGGATCAAATAGCGGATGCGCCCGATCTCCTCGCTCGAGAGGCTATGGAAATAGCGCGCGAGGGCGAGCACCACAGCGACATTCATCAGCTCGGAAGGCTGCAGTTGGATTAACCCGAGATCGATCCACCGTTGGGCTCCCATCCCGACAAAGCCGCGCAGATCGACGGCGACCACCAGCGCCAGGACGATGGCATAAACCCAATAGGCCGCGCGGAACCAGTGGCGGATGTCGACGAGCGCCGCGCCGACCATCAGGATAAGCGCGCTTGCGAAACGGATCGTCTGCTTGGCGGCCCAGGGTTCCATGCTGCCGTCGGCCGCCGAGTACAGCACCGCGATGCCGAAGCCAGCCGGAGCGCAGATCAGCAGAATCAGCCCCCAGCTGATGCCGCGGATCCTCTGCCAAAGCCTCGGCTCGCTTCGGTCGGCATCGGCGGAAAGGCTCGCCACGGCTCAGCCGCCCGGCGCATCCGGGCGAGGTGGAGACCAGTCGAGCGGGTGGAGCTGCGCCACCGTATCCCCGCCGGGTGCCCGCCGGGCGGGGTCACGGCGCTGCACCTCGCGCAGCACGTCGCGGCAAATCGGGCCGGCCACTTCGGAGCCGTGGCCGCCTCCCACACCACCGTGCTCGACCACCGTCGCGGACACATAGCGCGGCGCACCGATTGGCGCGAAGCCGACGAATAGCGCGTGATCGCGCTCCTTCCACGGGATTTGACTTATCTTGCGCAGTCCGTGCTCATGCTCGTACTCGGTGATCGCCCGGACTTGCGAGGTGCCCGACTTGCCACCCATGGCAAGTCTGGGATCGGTGATGCGCTCGGCATAAGCTGTGCCGCCCTGCTCGTTGACAACCGCGTTCATCCCATCAAGAACGAGGGCGAGCACGTCCGGGCTGACGCCGAGTGTGGGAAAGTCGGGTGGTATCGGGTCACCCCCTGGCGGCAACACTCCCTCGCTGCGCACCAGGCGCGGCACGACCGCCCGGCCGGTGACGAGCCGGGCGGTCATGATCGCGATCTGCAGTGGGGTTGCCAGCACAGATCCCTGGCCGATCCCGGCGATCACGGTCTCGCCTTGCGACCAGGCGGTCCCGGAGGTCGCCAGTCTCCACTCCCGGCTGGGGATCAAACCAGGCCGCTCGCCGGGGATGTCGAGACCGAGGACGCCGCCGAGACCAAGACGCCGTGCCATCACCGCGAGGCGATCGATCCCCAGCCGCCGCGCGGTCTCGTAGAAGAAGACGTCGCAGGATTTCTTGATCGCGTCCCGCAAACGGAGACTGCCGTGCCCGCCCTTCCGCCAGCAGTGAAAAGTGGTGTCGCCAAGCTCCAAATACCCCGGGCAGGCGATCGACGTATCGGGCGTCAACACTCCCGAAGTCAGCGCTGCCGTCGCCACCACCGGCTTGAATGTCGATCCCGGCGGATAAACTCCGGCGATCGCTTTGTTGGTCAGAGGGTTGCGCGGGTCCGCCGAGAGCTGTTGCCAGACCGCCGGGGTGAGCCCGATGGCGAACGGCGCCGGATCGAAGCTCGGACTCGACACGAGCGCAAGAACGTCACCGGTAACCGCGTCGAGCAAAACGCTGGCCACGCTCTCCTCGGCGGCGCAGCGACGCGCGAGGAATTCCTGCATCGCAGCGTCGAGGCAGCTTACAACGTCCTTGCCGGGTCTGCCGGGTACCCGGGCGAGCTCGCGGATCACGCGGCCAAAAGCGTTGACCTCAACTTGGCTCGTCCCCGCGCTTCCCCGCAGTTCGGCATCGTGCGACTTCTCAATACCACTCTTGCCAATGCGAAAATCCGGCAGCTCGAGCAGCGGATCCCCGCTTAGCTCCGCCTCGGAAACCGCGGCGACATAGCCAATCGCGTGCGCCGTGGTCTCGCCCAGCGGGTAGGATCGGGTGAGGCCTTGTTCGATCGCCACGCCGGGCAGTTCGGGGATGGCGACCTCGATGCGCGCCATCTCGTCCCAGCTCAAATTGCCGCGGACGACGACCGGCACAAAGGGATGCTTGCGCCGGATGTCGCGCAATACCCGGCGACGGTCCGCCTCGCCGATCTCAATCAGCCCGGCGAGCGCGTCGAGCGTAGCCGTAATGTCCCCGGCCCGCTCGGCGATCACGACAAGGCGATAGTTCTGGTGATTATCGGCAAGTGCCGCCCCGAAGCGATCGAGTATGCGCCCGCGCTGCGGTGCCAGAAGCTGCAGGTTAATGCGGTTCTCATCGGCGAGCACCAGGTAGCGGTCCGACTCCAGGATCTGGAGCTGGTACATCCGTTCGGCAAGCGCGGTGAAGAGGATTGCCTGGCCGGCGCCGAGCATCGCCGCCCGCCGGGTCAAAAGCTTGTGTCGTCGCGCTTCACGCTGCATCGGTGCGGCTAACTGAGCTGCGCGGTCGGGCGCCGTCGGTCAGCCCGCGCCCATGAATGTTCGTTGGGTTCGGCCGAGCAGGAAGCTTGCTATTGGGAACATTGAGACGGTCAGCACGGCACGAAAGATGGTGCCACGAAAATCGACCAGCACCCCGTCGAGCAAGCAATGCAAGGTCCATAGAAAGAGCATGGCGCCGCCGGTCAGCATCGTAAAACCTGCCCACACGAATGGAAACAGCTGGTTAACGAAGTGCCGCCGGTGGCGCAACACAACTGCGCGCGCGAGCAGCAGGACGAGGGCGGTCACCCCCGGAGGAACGCCGGCGAGCAGGTCTTGGGTGATGCCGACCAGAAAGAGCGCCAAGGGCGGCAGCAGGTCCGGCCGGTAAATCGTCCAATGATAGACCGTCATCAATGTAAAGGCAGGGGTCAGCGCCGCGTAGCCCGGAATGTGTGCTGGCTGGATCGAGATTACCGTCGCCAACAGCGTGGTCGCGATCGGTAGCAGTCGGGCGACCGGATTGTCGACGCGTTGCGGGGCGGATGTGCCGGCGGATTTGAGGGCCATTCGGTGCTCAACGCCGGCCCAGCGGTGCACCTGCGAGCGGCTCGACGCGCCGACCGCTGCGCGAGGCGATCGGCACTGGCTTTGGCAAACCGTCGGCTAGCCCATAATCGACGATCCTTAGATATTCAACTCGCGACAGCTCGACATAGGGCTCGACGCGAGGCGCTTCGCCATCGAGGGATGCAACAACGCCCACCGGCAACCCGGGCGGGAAGACTCCGCCCTGTCCCGAAGTAACGACCCGGTCGCCGACCTTGATCTCAGCACCCGCATCCAAATAGCGAAGGCACGGACGCTCAGAATTGTCACCTGTCAGCAGCGCCCGTTGCTGCGGCCCTTCGACGATCACCGGCACCCGAGAGTTCAGATCGGTCACGAGGAGGACCCGAGCGGCCCGGCTTCCGACCTCCGACACCCGTCCGACGAGGCCCTCGCCGGTCACAGCGGCTTGGCCGCGCTCTACCCCGTTCTCGCTCCCGGCGTAAATCATCAGGCTACGTACATAGGCGCCGCCGGAATTCGCGATCACGCGGGCCGTGATAAAAGTTGTTGCGGGCTCGGGCGTTAGCTTCAGAAGTTCGCGCAGCCGGGCATTCTCGGAAGCAAGGTTGAGCGCAGCCTGTTGCCAATTTAGCAACCTCCCGTTCTCCTCGGCGAGGCGGTGATTCTCCTGATAGACGGCCACGAAGTCTCGAGCGCGGTCCGCGAGGTGTCCGAGAGCAGCGAGCGGGCGTGACAATACGTCGAGCGCCGGCGAGGCAGTGTCCGTCACCGAGACCCGGAGAGATTCGAACATGACCTGATCGGCTTTGCCGAGGATGACCATCGTTGCGGACAGCAAAACAAGAAGCGGGAGGGCTACCCTCTGCACGGCCGCACGACGCGGCGGCGACAACCCGATCATCTCGCCGGCTCGCGCCGCCCTTGCCGAACTCGGCTGCGCCCTCTTGCGCGACCTTGTTCGCGAAATCTGCCAAGCCAAGGCGGTCCGCGCCATTCGGCAGCGCTTGCGTTCATGAGTCCCCCCTAACCCCCGAAGATTAAGATTCTTACCACATGTTGACCAACACGTTTTTAAGGGTCTTCATTTCTTCGAGTGCCCGGCCGGTGCCAAGCGCCACGCAGGTCAGCGGGTCGTCCGCGATCGAAACCGGCAGCCCGGTAGCGTGCCTCAGCACCAGATCGAGATTGCCGAGCAGCGCGCCGCCGCCAGTCAGCACGATCCCCTTGTCAACGATGTCGGCGGCGAGTTCCGGGGCGGTGTGCTCAAGCGCCACTTTGACGGCTTCGACGATCGAGCCGACCGGTTCGGCGAGACTCTCGGAGATCTGACGCTCGCTGATCACGATTTCCTTCGGCACCCCGTTCATCAGGTCGCGTCCCTTGATCTCCATCACGCGCCCCTCGCCGTCTTCCGGCATGCAGGCGGACCCTATCTCCTTCTTGATCCGCTCGGCGCTGCTTTCGCCAACGAGGAGATTATGGTTGCGCCGAATGTAGGCGATGATCGCCTCGTCCATCTTATCGCCTCCGACCCGTACCGACCGGCAATAGACAATGCCGCCGAGGGACAGCACCGCCACCTCGGTCGTTCCACCTCCGACGTCGACGACCATCGAGCCCGTCGGCTCGGTCACCGGAAGACCGGCGCCGATTGCTGCCGCCATCGGCTCCTCGATCAGAAAGACTCGTCTGGCACCTGCGCTTTCGGCCGATTCCTGGATCGCCCGCCGCTCCACTGCGGTCGAGCCCGAAGGCACGCAGACGATGATCTGCGGCGTGGCGAAGCTGCGTCGATTGTGCACCTTACGGATGAAATGCTTGATCATTTCCTCCGTCACCTCGAAATCGGCAATGACGCCGTCGCGCAACGGCCGGATCGCCTGAATGTTGCCCGGGGTGCGACCGAGCATCAGTTTTGCTTCCTCACCGACGGCAAGGACCTGCTTTCTTCCGCGAACGCTGGCGATCGCTACCACCGATGGCTCGTTCAGCACGATCCCCCGGCCTTTTACATAGACCAGAGTGTTTGCGGTGCCGAGATCGATCGCCATATCGGCAGACAGCAAACCCAACATTCTTCCAATCATCTCACCGCGAACCCCAAGCCGCAGGTGATCCCGGGGTAGGCCTCGGCACCGGGATACCCCCGCGAGTCACGCTGCCCGACCGACGATTCCGTGCCCTGTTCCTGCAACGGTGCCCCCCATCGGCCGGCCCGAACGCCTCACATCTAGCCTATCTCCCGAGCCGACCCGATCCTTACGGATCGCCCCGGCCTTTGCAAGCCGGCTATCGGGCGGCGGCTCGACAGCTCAGAATGCGCCTATTCCGTCAATTGCTTGTCAGATGGCGGAAGGGCTATCATCGGCGCCAAGCAAGTTAGCCTGGGACCGTTTTGTTTGGGGAAGAGGTCTATTACATTCAGCAGGGCTGGGATGCCGATGACGGCCCCGGAAATGGAGGCGGCAGACGGCGGTGATAGTCAATCTCAATCAATATCGCAAGAAGCGCCGGCGTGCCCAAGCGGACCGCCGTGCGGCGGATAACCGGGTCCGTTTCGGGCGCAGCAAGGAGGAACGCAGCAGGGACCTGCGCGAGAGCGAGCGTACCAAAAAGGAGATGGACGGCAAACGTCTCGATTAACGCTGACAACATCGGGACTGGCAGAACGCTCTCACGCTCCATGACCGAGCGCATTGCGGTCGGCGTTCAAGCCTGCCAGATAGGGCCAACCGGATGGATGACATGTGAGCCGGCAAACGGTACCCGCCGGAGAGCCGAGCCTCTTCCGGTGGACATCCCCTTAGTTTTCGGCATTCAGGCCCGGCGGCCCGATGGATGGCGCCGTCAACCCCGCCACCGCCTCGCAGCGAGGCATTTGCGGCGTTGACAATTGCGTCGACTTTAGGCGGGTGATATCGCCAATCGTCAGGGCGGCAGAAGAAGCCAATGCCAGAGCCTTCTAAAATAACGGCTGCTTGCCCACGCACATTAGCAAGCCCGCGCCGGTTGATACGCCGCCTGGCGGGCGCGCCAATCGGAAAAAAGACCGGAGTCGGCGAGCCGGCTCCGGCCAGGTTGCGGGTGGCAAACCCGCGACAGGGAGACTTTGCCAAGCCGGACTGCGAAAATGAAGGCGGGCGTCCGGCATCCCGCCTACGCTGCTAACAAGCGAACAGACCGATTGTTCCAGCCCCAGGCAACGGGCGGCCCTGGTTACGCTGCGCGATGCCCATTCGTTTTTCGCTCAGCCGGATACCGGAACTGTGACGACCGTTTGCTAGACCGGCCAGCCAGTCGGCGCGACAATAGGCCGCCCCGATCAACGGTGATTTCGGAACGTCCGGCAGGCGCGTCGAACGGCCGGATCGGGCGGTTGCGAACGGTCGGTCCCGGCATCACAATATTGGCCTCGTCAGCTTGGACGATGCCCGTCAATCGGCGCAAGGCTTCACGGCCACGCGAGAGCCGCGAACGGATCGTTCCGATCGGGACATCGAGAACCGTTGCGACTTCTCCGTAGCTCATTCCCTCCAAGCCGACGAGCAGGATTACCGACCGCTGTGTACGGGGGAGTTTGGCGAGAGCGCGCTCGAGATCGCGCAGCTCCAGCCGGCTTCCTTGCTGCGGTGCTCGGGCCAGCAGCGGCTCGCGCTCACTCAAGCCGACCGCCGTTCCTTCCCGTGCGGTTCGCCGGACATGGTTGATGTATTGGTTGTGAAGTATCGTGAACAACCACGCCCGCAAGTCCGTTCCCTGTTGCCACAGATGCAATTTGCTGAGGGCACGGGTAAGGCACTCTTGGACGAGATCATCCGCGGCGATGAGGTCGCGCGTCAGCGCGCGCGCGTAGCGCCGAAGGCGGAGAATTTCGGCTTCGATGTCCCGATAAGGGCCGGCCACAGAGGGCTACTCCCGATGGCGACAATCGGCCGAGAGGCCGATCCGAAGGGCGTAGACTCTATCGACGCGATGTTATCCGATGATGTCAGGGCGAGCGGTTTCGTGTAAGAATTTGTAACCATATGTATGGGTGAGCTGGAGAGGCCCGTCCGAAAACCCGCGCCGTCGATCGGTCGTTGAGGGGTCGGACCGCGACAGAGGGTAGACGAAGTTGGCCGGCAAGCGCGACAACGGTCACATCCTGATCGTCGACGACCAGCGCGAGATCTGCGATCTGGTTCAGGAGTATCTGGCCAGCGAGGGCTACCGGGTCTCGACTGCACATGATGGCGCGGGAATGCGCCGAGTGATTGCCCAGGACCCGGTCGATCTCGTCATCCTCGACCTGATGCTCCCTGGCGAGGACGGACTGACGCTCGCTCGCTCGCTGCGCGAGGAATCGAGCATCGGGATCATCATTCTGACCGGGCGTGGCGAGACGGTCGACCGCATCATCGGCCTTGAGATGGGCGCGGATGATTATCTGCCAAAGCCGTTTCACCTGCGGGAGCTGTTGGCTCGGGTCAAAAGCGTGCTGCGCCGGGCCTCGACCCGGTCCGCTGATAGACAAGCGGCATCTCGACCGAGGGCACGGTTCGCCGGCTGGAACCTCGATCTCTCTACTCGCGAGCTCCTGTCTCCCTCAGGAGATGAGGTCCGGCTCACCACCGGCGAATTCGATTTGCTCGCAGCGTTCGTCAATAACGCCAATCAGGTGCTGACCCGCGATCGGCTGCTCGATCTCGCCCGCAATCGCGAGGCTGGCCCGTTTGATCGGACGATCGACGTTCAGGTCGGTCGGCTTCGGCGGAAGCTTGAGGACGATCCGCAAAGGCCGACGATGATCAAGACGGTGCGCGGCAGCGGCTATATCTTCACTCCGTCAGTCGAAGTGACCTGAGGTGTGAGCATTGGTGTCCGGCCCACTTCTGAACCGGACCTCCGCACCCTCGATCACACAGTCAAGTAGCCGCGGACCGCCGCCTCGTCCATGTCCTCGCGACGCCCGCAAACCACGACCTCGCCGCGCTGCATAACAAAATAGGCGCCAGCCAGATCTCGGGCGAAATCGAAATATTGCTCTACCAAAAGGATTGCGATATTGCCGCGCTGGGCGAGAGCCCGGATGACGCGCTCGATATCCTTAATGATCGAGGGCTGGATGCCCTCCGTCGGCTCGTCGAGGATCAAGAGGCGCGGCCGCGTGACGAGGGCGCGGGCAATCGCCAACTGCTGCTGCTGACCACCCGAGAGGTCTCCGCCGCGGCGATGCAGCATCTCCTTGAGAATTGGAAAGAGAGCGAAAATCTCATCCGGGATGTGGCGCGACCCGCGCGCCAGCGGCGCAAAGCCGGTTTTGAGGTTCTCGAGCACGGTCAGGCGGGCGAAGATTTCGCGGCCCTGCGGCACCAAAGCCAACCCGGCGCGGGCGCGCTGGTGCGGCGGAATGTCGTTTAGGACCTGATCTTCCCAGGTGATGCGGCCGCCACGGATCGGTTTCAGCCCGAAGATAGCCCGCAGCAAGCTCGTCTTACCAACGCCGTTGCGGCCGAGGATGCACGTCACCTCGCCCTTTTTCGCGGTCAAGCTGACGCGGCGCAGCGCGTGGCTGGCTCCGTAATAAAGATCTATCGCCTCGACCGACAGCATCGTTTTCAGCGGCCGAGATATACTTCGATGACGCGGGGATGGTTCTGCACGTGGTCGACCGAGCCTTCGGCCAAAACCGCGCCTTCGTGCAGCACGGTCACTCGCGCCCCGAGGCTGCGAACGAAAGCCATGTCGTGCTCGACGACGACGATCGTGCGGTCCTTCGCAAGATCGAGGATCAACTGAGCGGTTTCCTCGGTTTCGCGGTCGGTCATGCCGGCGACCGGCTCGTCGAGCAGTAGCAGGGTTCGGTCGTGGATCAGCAGCATGCCGATCTCCAGCCATTGCTTCTGGCCGTGACTGAGCGAGCCGGCCGGCTGTGCGCTTTGCTCGGTAAGGCCGATTCGGGCCAATGTCACAGCGATGCGATCGTGGCGAGCCGGGGTCAGATGAGCAAAGAGCGTCCTCCAGGTGCCGCGCGAGTCGGCGAGCGAGAGCTCCAGATTTTCAAAGACGGTCAGGTTTTCGAAAACCGTCGGCCGCTGAAACTTGCGGCCGATGCCGAGATTGGCGATCTCGGTCTCGTCGAGCCGGCTCAAATCCGCAATGCCCCGAAAAAACACCTCGCCCGAATCCGGTCGGGTCTTCCCGGTAACGACATCCATCATTGTCGTCTTGCCGGCCCCGTTCGGACCGATGATCGTGCGCAACTCGCCTTCCTCGACGATCAGCGAAAGATCATTCAAAGCCTTGAAGCCGTCGAAACTGACCGTCACGCCATTGAGATAGAGCAGCGCCTCGGTCAGCGGCAGCGCCGTTTTCATGCCTGTTCTCCCGCGGGCACCGGGGCCGGTGTGCGGGCCCAAAGCCGGCTCGGGCGCTGCAACAGCCCGACGATCCCGCGTGGGAACACCAGCGTCGTCAGCACGAACAGCGCGCCGAGGACGAACAGCCAGGTCTCAGGCGCGGCTCCGGTCAGCCAGGTCTTGGCCAGGTTGACCAGAACGGCGCCGACGATCGCCCCTATCAATGTCCCCCGCCCGCCGACCGAGACCCAGATCGCGATCTCGATAGAATTGCCGGGCGAGAACTCGCTCGGATTGATGATCCCGACCTGCGGAACGTAGAGGGCCCCCGCGAGCCCTGCGAGTACCGCCGAGATCGTGAAGACGAATAGCTTCGCATTGGTGACCGAGTAGCCGAGAAAGCGCACCCGGCTTTCGGCATCGCGCAACGCCAGCAACACGCGGCCGAGCTTGGAGGCGGTAATGTACCTGCACGAGAGATAGCCGAGCCCGAGCGCCAATACGGAGGCGATATAAAGACCGAGGCGCGTCGACGGCTGGTGAACCTCCCAGCCGAGGATGTCCTTGTAATCAGTCATCCCGTTATTGCCGCCGAACCCCATGTCGTTGCGGAAGAAGGCAAGCATCAGCGCATAGGTCATGGCCTGAGTGATGATAGACAGATAGACCCCGGTAACGCGAGAGCGAAAGGCAAGCCAGCCGAACACCAGTGCAAGTAGACCGGGGACCAGCACCATCATTACCGCCGCGTAGGCAAAATGATCGAACCCCCACCAGAACCAAGGCAGCTCCTTCCAATTGAGGAACACCATGAAGTCGGGCAGCAGCGGATTGCCGTAAACACCCCGGGTACCGATCTGTCGCATCAAGTACATGCCCATGCAGTAGCCGCCAAGCGCGAAGAACGCGCCGTGTCCGAGGCTCAAAATCCCGGCATACCCCCAGATCAAATCGAGGCTCAGCGCCAGCAGCGCGTAGCACAGGTACTTGCCCAACAACGGCACCAGGTAATCGGGCAACGCGATCGGAGAGTCCGACGGCACCCAAAAATTGAGGAATGGCACGGCCAGAACGAGTATCGTCCCGCAGGCGGCAAAGCCCGCCCAAAAGGCCGGGCTCCACGTGTTCTTGTGTTGGCCGCCGCGAAGCGCCGGCATGGTTTACCCCTCAGCCTCTGCTGTGCGGCCCTTGAGCGCAAAGAGACCGCGCGGCCGGCGTTGGATGAATAGTATAATCGCCACCAGCACGACGATCTTCCCGAGGATCGCCCCGGCGACCGGCTCGAGGAATTTGTTGACCACGCCGAGGGAAAGGGCGCCGACCAGGGTTCCCATCAAATTCCCGACCCCTCCGAACACGACGACGAGAAAGCTGTCGACGATATAGATCGTGCCGAGGTTGGGACTGACATTGCCGACCTGGCTCAGCGCCACCCCGGCCGTGCCGGCGATCCCCGAGCCGAGGCCGAAGGTCAGCGCATCGACCCGCGCCGTGCGAATACCCATCACCGAGGCCATGGCGCGGTTCTGGGTAACTGCGCGCATGTGGAGCCCGAAGCTGGTCCGATTGAGGATCAGCGCGAGCACCCCCAAAACGATGAAGCAGAAGACAATGATGTAGAGCCGGTTCCAGGTGACCGTGAACCCGCCGATAGGATCGAACCCGCCGGTCATCCAGCTCGGGTTGGAGACTTCTTTGTTGGGCGAGCCAAAAATCGAGCGCACCGCCTGCTGCAGGATCAGACTGACGCCCCAGGTTGCGAGCAGCGTCTCGAGCGGCCGGCCATAGAGGAAACGGATCACGCTGCGCTCCAGCAGCACACCCACCGCTCCCGCGAACAGAAATGCCACCGGCACCGAGACCAAGAGATAGGCGTCGATCCAATCTCCCGGCAGGAATGTGCGGAACAACTGCTGGCAGACATAGGCGGTATAGGCGCCGAGCATGATCATCTCGCCATGCGCCATGTTGATGACGCCCATCACACCAAAGGTTATGGCGAGACCGATCGCCGCAAGCAGCAGCACGCTGCCGAGGCTGATTCCCTGGAAGAGATTGGCGGCGATGCCGACCAACCGGAGCCGGTCACCGATCGAAGTGAGCGCTGCGTCGGCGGCCTTTTGCAGCTCGGGATCGGTATCCGGAGCGGCGCGAAACTCGTCGATCAGGTTCCTGATTTGCGGGTCGGTAGTCGTGCCGAGCGCACGCATCGCGGCGAGCCGTTCTTCCTTGCTGCCCGAGACTAACCGAGCGGCGGCGAGGCTCTGCTGCATCGCTGCGTGTATGTCCGGATCCTTCTCGGCCGCAATCGCTTTTTCGAGCAGCACCGCCTCAGCGGCCGAGGGGTGCCTCAGCGCATCCTGGGCGGCGGTGAGCCGGGCGGCGGGATCGGCGCTGAACAGGGTTAGCGCCCCGAGCGCGCCCTCGATCGCACCGCGCAGGCGGTTGTTGACGATGATGCGGCCCAAGCTGTCGGGATCGAGACCGGCAATGTCGTCGCCGGTCACCGCGTCGCGCACTCTCGTCGTCCCACCATCCCTCACGGAAATGACGACGCGGCCATCGGCGCTCTTGAAGAGCCGTCCATCGCTCAGTGCCTGGAAAACCGGAACCGCACGCGGGTCACCTAGTCCGCCGAGCCCGATGACGGCTTTTTCCTTCTCGGCGAAGCTGTCGCCGGCGAGGTTTCCGACGAGCGTTGCGAAATCATCGGCCTTCGCCCAGACCGGTGTTGCGAGCAACAGCAGGACGAGCCCGGCGAGCCGAGGGAATCGAATAATCACGGCGCACCCCCCTTCCCACTCGGGACGGGCAGGGAGCGCGCCGCGATGGACTTCACCGGGTCGTCACCCTCAGGTCCTCTCAATCCTTGTATTTGGGCTCTGTGCAATTGCCGCAGACCCAAGGATAGGTCCAGTCGGCGATTTTACCCTTATCCTCGGCAAGATAAGGGCTCCAGGCATCGGCTTTGATAGCCTCTTTGGTCTGCCAGACGACATCAAACTGACCGTCCGGCCGGATTTCACCGATCATGACCGGCTTGGAAAGGTGATGATTGGTGTTCATGACCGCGACAAAGCCGCTCGGCGCTTTCACCTTTTGGCCGTACATCGCTTGCCGTACCGCGTCGACATCGGTTGTCCCGGCCTGCCTGACCGCTTGTGTCCACATCTTGAACCCGATGTAATGCGCTTCCATCGGGTCGTTGGTCGCCCGCTTCGGATTCTTGATGAAGTCGTGCCACTGTTTAATGAATGCATAGTTCGTCGGGTTCTTGACCGATTCGAAGTAGTTCCAGGCAGCGAGGTGGCCAACCAGGTTCTTCGTATCGATGCCGGCCAATTCTTCCTCGCCGACTGAAAACGCAACCACCGGGATGTTTTCCGCCTTGATCCCGGCATTGGCGAGCTCTTTATAGAACGGAACGTTGGCGTCGCCATTGATGGTCGACACCACCGCGGTCTTCTTGCCGGCAGAAGCAAAGCTCTTGATCGCAGCGACTTCAGTCTGCCAGTCGGAATACCCGAAGGGTGTGTAATTGATCTTGATGTCGTCGGCCGTTACCCCTTTCGACTTGAGAAAAGCCTCGAGGATCTTGTTGGTGGTGCGGGGATAGACGTAATCGGTTCCTTCGAGCACCCAACGCTTCGCCGCACCGCCTTCACCGCTCATCAGATACTCGACCGCGGGTATTGCCTGCTGGTTCGGCGCAGCACCGGTGTAGAAGACGTTGTTTGAGCTCTCCTCGCCCTCGTACTGGACTGGATAGAAAAGGAGGCCGTTCAACTCCTCAAAGACGGGCAGCACTGATTTCCGCGACACCGAGGTCCAGCAGCCGAAAACAGCGGCAACTTTCTCTTTAGACAATAAATCGCGCGCCTTTTCGGCAAAGAGCGGCCAGTTCGAGGCCGGATCGACCACGATCGCTTCGACCTTCTTGCCGAGCAGCCCGCCCTTTTTGTTGACGTCGTCCACCATCATCAGAATGGTGTCTTTGAGGGTCGTCTCGCTGATCGCCATCGTTCCCGACAGCGAATGGAGGACGCCGATCTTGATCGTCCCCTGGGTCTGGGCGGTAGTGGCACTCGGCGCCACCGCGATCACGGCCGCTGCTACCATCGCCTGCCACATCCTGTTCAGCACTCTGATGTCTCCCTCTTTTCACGCCTGTCGCGGCCCCGTCGGCCGGCATCGACATGCGAGCAAGATCAAGGCCAAGCCACAGAAAACATCGGCTCGGTTTGGCCTACGCAAGGGAAATCAGAATCTGCCCAAATCATAGGCAGGGAATTGGCGCTGGCGTCGCCAGGCGCTCTGATCGAAGGCAGAACGGCTCCTATTAAATTTTGCCGGTGTGAAGCCGCTCACAGGCTCGGAGCGCGATTGTGTCCGAAATCGTAGATCGCCGGTCCGTGCGTGCCGTTCTATGTGGAGGAGGAAAAGATGGCCGAGACACTTCGGCAGTGCTGGATCCCCAAGCGCCATACCCGACAATCCGTGCACCCCGACACGCAAGCCGGCGAGTTCACGACAATCTTGACGTTTTCGCTGTCGGGACTCGCGCTTTTCTTGTTTACGATTGGCAAGGATGCTCGGGGATGCCGGATATGTGACAAGACTATTCCTTCTGCTTCAGTAAGGCAGCCTCTGATGCTGACCCCGCCCAACGGACCTGGCCGACGAGTTTGCTTTGTTGGTGCTTTTCTCACTGCTCCGAGCGGCTTGGTCGGTGGTCGCAATTCTGCTCGCGGGCTTGGGTCGGGTCACGCGCCCGTAGCGTCGGATGAGGCGTCGTCCTATCTTTCACCGGATCAAACCCCGGGGAAAGCAATGACCGATAGCGATGCCGTGCTCGCGGCCAATCTCGAATTCTACCGCGCTTTTACTGCTCGGGATGTTGCCGCTATGGAAATGCTGTGGGCCCGCCGGGCGCCGGTTGCGTGTCTCCACCCGGGATGGACCGCGCTCAAGGATCGGACCACGATCATGGAGAGCTGGGAGGGAATCCTGTCGAACCCCGACGCCCCGCGCATCGCCTGTTTCGATGAACAGGTGTTCCTTTACGGCGACGTCGCCTTGGTCCTGTGCGAGGAGGAGCTCGACGGCGGCACGCTGGCTGCAAGCAACCTGTTCGTCCGCGAAGACAATGAGTGGCGGATTGCCCATCATCACGCGGGACAGATCGTCCGCCGGAACGCGGAGAGGCAGCGCCCGTCGCGGCTCAATTGACGGTCGCGAACCGCCCGACTGACGCGTTTCGGGTGTTCATTTGTCCGGTCCGGCACTCGCAGCTTGGCTAGTTCCTCTTTCGGAACTCAGCACATGTGATGCAGCCGGAACTCAGCACATGTGATGCAGCTTTCTCGTCGTCGGTGCAAAGCGGGCATCCAGTGGCGATGCTCCAAACTCTGCTCTACACTCCCGGCCCCCGCACGGAACTGGTATCCCCGAAATCCGGTTCGATATCCCGTCAAAGCCGCCGAGCGCGGTCGTAAGCGGCGCGCACTTGCGCCAGGCGCAAAGCGGTCTCCGCGTCGAGCCGACCGTCCCAGCGCTCGGGCCGAAAGCGCCGCTGGAAGGCGGTGACGACCGCGGTCTCAGCCCCCGCCGTGACGCAGTAGCCGATGGCGGCGAGATCGGCTAGCGCACCGGCGCGCTCGACAACCCCAACGCCACGGCCGCGGCGGTGGGCGAGGCCGGTCGCAGGCTCCGGCCAGGTCCCGATGCCCGCGCGGGCAAGCCGGGCCCAGTCGAAAAGCTCACCAGGGTCAGACTTGCGGTCTGGCGCAATATCTGAATGACCGACGACGCGGTCCGGCGGGATCGAGAAGCGCGAGAGCAGCGCGCCGGAGAGGCGCTCGACCGCGGCCATCTGTTCCTCCGGAAACGGACGGTAACCCCACTCGTGGCCGGGGTTGACGATTTCGATCCCAATCGAAACCTCGTTGAGGTTGCTGCTGCCCGCCCAACAAGATCGGCCGGCGTGAAACGCCTGCAACGCCTCGGGAACGAGTCGCCAGATCGCCCCGTTCTCCTCGATGACATAATGGGCGCTGACCCGCGCCTCGGGATCAGACAGCCTCTCGATCGCCTCCCCCGCCGTCTTCATGCCGGTGTAATGCAGCACCAGCATGTCGATGCCCGCCAGCTCAGCGCGGTGGGTGTGGTTTGGCGAGAGCCGGTCGCGGACCCCTGGCAGCATCACGCCAACCGCGCCTCGACCTTTGTCAGCCGGTCATAGGCAGCGTTGATGCGTGTCACTCGGGCGGTCGCCATCGCAATGCATTCGGCCGGCAGACCCTGAGCCATGACGAGATCGGGATGGCTCGCGCGCACCACGCGGTGGTAGGCATCCCGGATCACGCCCAGCGAAGCGTCCCGCCCCACTCCGAGGATTACGTGCGGATCCTCGGCCCCCTCCTCTTCCGTCCCGACGTGGTGCGCCCGAATGCGGGTGTAGTCGCCAGCGCTGAAGCCGAAATGCTTGGCGACCTCGCGCAGATAGGCATCCTCATCGGGGCAGACCCGACCGTCGGCAAGGGCGATGTGGAACAGCCCGCCGAGCAGGTTCCCGAGCACCGCCGAATCGCTCGCGAACAGCCGGCCGATCTGGCGTGCATAGCTCTCGAACCCTGCTGTGCTTTTGCGAGCGAGATCGAACACCAGCCGGACGTGATCTTCCTCACCCCGCGGGGCTTGGAAGACTTCGCGAAAGGCGGCGACCTCGTCGCGGGTAACCGCACCGTCAGCACTCGCCATCTTGGCGCCGAGTGCAATCACCGCGATCGTAAAGGCGATGCGGCGGCGCGGGTCGCCATCCCGACTCTCGCCGTCGCCCTGCGGGTGCCATATCGGCATGTGGCGCGCCGCCCGGTCGAGCAGGGCACCGAGCGGGCCGCCGAACGAGAGGTGGCCGGCACCGGCAATAATGCGGCCGATAAAGCTCATCGGGTCCTCAAGCGAGATGCCGGGCCGGTCCGTCCCACCGGCTCCCGAGCCTCTTCGCTGGTTGTAATCTCTTGCTCCGTTCGGCTGATGCTAATATTTGGCTCTCAAAATCGCAAAATGATCCGAGGGAGGATTCAAGAGATGTCGCCCGATCGTGCTCCGGCCACGCCGCTGACCGCATCCGTCCGCCCGGCACAGCTGGTGGTGGGCATCATCTGCATGGTGATGATCGCCAACCTGCAATATGGCTGGACACTCTTCGTCCTGCCGATCGACAACAAGTTCCACTGGGGCCGTCCGTCGATCCAGGTTGCCTTCAGCATCTTCGTCCTCTGCGAGACCTGGCTGGTGCCGGTCGAAGGGTGGCTAGTCGACCGTTTCGGACCGAAGATCGTCGTCCTCGTCGGCGGCATTCTCGTCGCGATCGCCTGGGCGCTCAATTCGATCGCCGGCACGCTGACGATGCTCTACGTCGCGGCGGCAATCGGCGGGATCGGCGCCGGTGCGGTCTACGGCTCTTGCGTCGGCAATGCCCTCAAATGGTTCCCCGATCGGCGCGGCCTCGCAGCCGGTCTGACCGCTGCCGGCTTCGGCGCCGGATCGGCGCTGACGATCATTCCGATCCAAGGGATGATCCAGAGGAGCGGCTACGAGGCAACATTCCTATGGTTCGGCCTGGGCCAGGGGCTGGTCGTGGTGGCACTCTCCTTTCTGCTGAAGGCACCAAGGCCGGGCGAAGCGCCGCCCTCGACGCGGCTGCGGCAATCGCCGCGCGACTACGCGCCGTTGGAGGTGCTCGGCTCGCCGATCTTTTGGGTCATGTATGTCATGTTCGTGCTGGTCGGCGCCGGCGGTCTGATGGCGACGGCTCAGCTGGCGCCGATCGCAACAGACTTTCAGATCGCCAAGATTCCTGTGTCGTTGCTCGGGCTGACGCTGCCGGCGCTGACCTTTGCGTTGTCGATCGACCGGGTGCTGAACGGACTGACGCGGCCCTTTTTCGGTTGGGTGTCGGATCACATCGGCCGCGAGAACACGATGTTTATCGCCTTCGGCCTAGAGGCCTTGGGTATCTGGGCGCTCAGCCAATTCGGCCGCGACCCGGTGCTGTTCGTAATCCTGAGCGGGGTCGTGTTTTTTGCCTGGGGGGAGATTTACTCCCTCTTCCCCTCGACCTGCACCGACGTCTATGGCGTCAAGTACGCCACGACCAACGCGGGTCTGCTCTATACCGCGAAGGGAACCGCCGCGCTCCTCGTGCCGCTCGCCAACGTGCTGGCGGCGGCGAGCGGTGACTGGCGCGCAGTGTTTCTCGTCGCTGCTCTGATGAATCTGGCCGCCGCGATCATGGCGTTGGCGGTGTTGAAGCCGCTGCGGGCGGTTCACGACAGGACCCTCGACAAAGTACGCCCAGCGCGCCTTCAGCATCCGTAAATCGGAGGCTACCGCCCTTCTTCCCGGACTCCAGGTTAGCCCTAAGCAGTGTTGGCGAAGCCGTTCGTTCGTGCAGGGTCTCCCAATTAAGCGCGCGACCGATCTTCGCGACGGCGAACGGCCGTGCCACCCCGCAGCACCGGCGATGAATTGGATCGAGATTATCGGGCCGCGCCCATTTACCTGCGATGGCCCCACATGGCTGTCCCCGGGCGCGCAAAAGATGACTTGGCGCTCCAGGGGCGGTTATAATGATATCGCGGCGAAGGGAGGGCCGACTGCGATACAGTGCCCGAGACGGCTTCGTACCGTGTCGTCTGGGACGCTCGGAAAGGGCGAAGGCGGTGAGATCGAATCTTAGCCCGGCGGAAGATTACATCGTTCCCGCCTATGCAGGCGGGTGGGTACCGCGGGCCTTGCCGAGAATTTATCTCGTTGGGACCATGCGGGCCGTCGCGCCGGGCGGGGCGGACTTTTTGCCGCGCGGACGAAAAACACGCGGATTGATGGCGTGCCTGTGCCTCGCGCAAGGCGAGCGCGTCTCGCGAAGCCGTCTTGTAGGCCTGTTGTGGGATCGCTCGGCCGACGCACAGGCCAGAATGAGCTTGCGCCAGTCACTTTCGGAGCTCAATGGTGTCGTCAATCGACACGTTCCCGGCCTCGTAGAGATCGGTCGCGACAGCATTCGCATCGATGTTCGGAAGTGCTGGGTCGATGCGCTTGCGATCATCGAGGCGAGCGCCGATGCCACAGCGGATCCCAGTAACCTCGTCCAGCCCTATGGTGAGCGCCTCCTCGAAGATCTCGGCGGCATCACACCCTCGTTTGATCACTGGCTCGCCGCTGAGCGAACGCGCTTCGAGGATCGCGTTCGGAAAATTTTGGAGGCGGACCTCGACCGGCTGACTGAACAGAACGCGAAACCGGAAGTGCGCGCTGCGGCGGCACGCCGACTGATCAACTTCGAGCCGACGCACGAGGGTGCCGTGC